>Ga0136636_10002863_pt1 | contig 10310 bp, 9 predicted proteins | sample AntDrymUQ8522106_2_FD_104653 | JGI IMG/M metagenome (GOLD analysis project Ga0136636, IMG submission 104653) | Polar desert sand microbial communities from Dry Valleys, Antarctica - metaG UQ852 (21.06) | ecosystem: Environmental > Terrestrial > Soil > Desert | place: Antarctica: Dry Valley... | reverse complement strand
GCCTGGATCAACTGCAAAAAAGCGTTCACCAGCATTTCCGAACAACCGTATAGCCCCGTGTCAAACCGGTCCAACGCCCGCCCTTGCAACCCATCGAGGCACAGCGTTTCCAACAGCTGACGGTAGGCAGCGGGCTGCTGGTTGCGCAAAATCAACGACTGTCCAATCGCGTCTCCTAACGAGCCGATACCGATCTGTAAGGTGCCGCCATCCACCACCAGGCTGGAGGCATGTAGACCGATGGCGTAGTCCGCGACACTGACTTTGGCATTGGGCGGTGCAAACAACGCATGGGTGCCGCGCGGGTCGGTCACGACCACGTCAAAGAACCCGGGATCGACCTCTGCGCCGTTGGGCATGAAGGGCATGTGTTCGTTGACCACGCCAACCAACATGATGGGTCGACCCAGGGCACGCACGCATTCTGCTGTTTGCTGGGTGATGTCCGGGTTGCTCGACAGGCTCAGACGGCCGTGGTTTGCCTCGTGCTTGGTGGCGACGGCCTGAACAATCAGGTTAAGGCCCTGGTCGGCCATGTCGCGTGCGGCACAGGTGTAGTTGGTGGAGATGTGGCTCATTTGCGCCGTTGTATTGCGCAGATAGTCGCCCGTTTTCATGAAAAATTCATGAACTTCAATGTTGGGTGGTAGTTGTTGCGCGCGGACATCCTTCACATAGTCCATGTCGGGGTAGTCGCCAAAAACGCGGTCCACCAGCGGCTTGAGAAAGTGGCGCTCCAGGTCGCTGTGCCCCACCGGCCGTTCGAGCGACAGTGCGGTAATGATGCGCAGCCTGCGCGTCGGGTCTGCCTTGATGCGCCGGTACAGCGCATTGACCAGCGGGTTGGGTTTGCCAATGCCCAGCGGAATACCGACGACGATGGTGGACGGGAGGGTCTTGAGGACAAGCTCCACGCACGCGTCGATAGAGGTCATGAGGTGGGGAGTCTTCATGGGTGGTATTTTGCGATCAAGCGTGGTGCGTGCGCAGAGTGTCAAAGGCCTGAATTCTCGCTCCTTCACAAGGTGATTTTCGTGCGTCCCCGGTCCAACCCCGTTGGAGCGCAATAAACTGCGGTTCAAACCCATCGCAGGGGTGGCCGTGTCACCCCAAAGGTGAGATCGCCCCCGCGTGACAACGCCACATCAAAACCCCATGGCCATCGCAACGTGTTGAACCCCAAGCGCGCTCAACTGAGGAGACAAGAATGACGCACCCGCCTGACTGCCTGATGTGTTTTCACCGGCGCGCCCTGTTGCGCCAGGGCACGCTGTTTCTGGCCCTGCCATGCGCAGGTATGTCCCCGGCAGTGGCGCGCGACGGGGTGGATGTTGGCGCAAATTCACTGTTCACGAAGATCGTCTCCGCACAAGCCATTGAGGAGTCCGCAGCCCAGCAGTACGCGCAGATGCTGGCAAAGGCGGCCGCCAGCAATGCGCTGGCAGGCAAGAACCATCCCCAAGTCAAGCGTCTGCAGGCCATAGCGCGAAAAATCATTCCGCATGCCTTGCCTTGGAATCCGCGCGCTGGCCATTGGAACTGGGAAGTAAACCTGATAGCCAGCAAACAGATCAACGCTTTTTGCATGCCTGGCGGCAAGATCGCCTTTTACAGCGGCATTCTGGAGCAGCTCAAGCTCACCCACGATGAGGTGGCCACCGTCATGGGGCATGAAGTTGCCCACGCCTTGCGCGAACATGCCCGCGCGCGCATCGGCAAGAATACCGCCACAGGGCTGACCGCAGGGTTGATCAGCCAGGCCTTGGGTTTGGGGCAATTGGGGCAAACCGTGACCCACTACGGCGCACAGTTGCTGACCTTGAAGTTCAGCCGAAGCGACGAGTCGGAGGCCGACCTGGTCGGCATGGAGTTGGCGGCACGTGCCGGTTTTGACCCCAGAGCTGGCGTGACGTTATGGCAAAAAATGGCCGTCGCCAGCAAAGGCGCACCACCCCAATGGTTGTCCACCCACCCAGCGGGCAACACCCGCATCGCCGACATTCAGGCCAATTTGCCCAAAGTGCTGCCCTTGTATGCGCCCCCAGCAGGCCAACGGCGTTGAGATCGAACAAGATTTGGTCTTGCAACGTGGCCAAGACATGAATGTCTGGTTTGGCATCCACCCGCCTAGGGACACAGGCAAGCTGATTGGCGCTGGCGCACCTGACCCTTGCACGCACCGTCCAGTCATGGGTAACGAATGCTGTCGTGTCATCTGCCGGGAAAGCGACGATCACGCTACGCGGCAATGACGCAGTGCAACCCGGCTGGGGCTTCGCTGGTCTGGTCATAATTTGGTTTGATGGTGGGGCTCAGATTTGCCGCCCATCGCGACCGCCTCAGCGGGCGATTCAATTCAACTTGGTTTACTTGGCGCGGGGGCGTGGATGGTTTCTACGCGCATGGCATCGCGGTTAATCAACACGGAATGTTTGGGGTCAAATGTCACTGGATTTACAGGCACTCCGTGCCCTCTTCAAATGGGCAGCGGGCACTGCGCTGATTCTTTTATGGCCGATCTTGCCGATCGCTGGCTATTATTTAAAGACTTGTCGTAACTACTCAGATCTTATGAATCAATGGCTTACGCACGACGGAAGCAGTAAATTGCTTAAAAATACAGCCTATTTCATGGGAATTCGATGCATTGCCCTTGGCAGTCAACCTGTGGTGTCGCGTAAGTTGTTGATTCATATAAGTCCGGCCACTATTAATCGACCTGAGTAGTTACGACTTGTCCGCAAGACCCCCTTGGTTGGGCATTCATCACCCTGCTGTTCGTCACCTTGCAAGCGCCTGCCTTAGTGGTTTTATTCGTGTTCGCCGCCGCCTTTTACGAGCCGATGGCAAAGCTTTTCAGAAATTCAGACAGCGCGCGCTCAACATGCAAGTGGTGGGCTCTCAGTTCGCTTGGTCTTGGTTTTTTGGTTTGGCTGCTGTCTCACGCCTTCAACTTGAGTGCGGGGTGTAGCCTGCTTTGGTGATATCCCTGCCTAACTTTTATGGCGACGAAGCCACCCCACAGCATGAAAACCCTGCCGTCACTGCGAGCGAAGGGCGGCAGCTCGGGGCTTCTCAAGTCATGGATTGCTTCACTTCGTTCGCAATGACGGCTGTAAGCTGTCACGCATAAGTTTCATGCGTCAAAAATGCGGCAGTCACCTATGAAGACCACATGAAATGACATACAAAGCTTATGTTGACCGGCTTATTTCACGTTAACGAAAAGGGTTGGACCTTGCGAAGCCCCGATCTGAATCAATTCTGGGGCTCGGCTTTGACCGACTACCTCTTGTGATTGTTAACCCTTATCTGAGGGGCGCTAGTTCTTGTTTCAAATAAGCTGGGTTGGGACTTTGACGCCCAAGGGACTGCTGCAACGGCACAACGCAGGCGTAAACCGCATCAGTGCGCTTTGAGTGCCAGCGCCACCTCGTACAAGGCATTGCGTGGCTCACCGGTGATATCTGCGGCGAGTTTCACGGCGGTTTTCAGGGGAAGTTCAGCCAAAAGCAGTTTCAGCACACGGGTGTCTGGCCCGGTTGTCACCTCTTGTAGGCCAGGATGCAGCACCAGGGCAAATTCGCCGCGCGTGCGGTTGGGGTCATGTGCCAGCCAGTCTGGCAAGTCCTCTGCGGCAACCGTGGCAATTTCTTCAAACTGTTTGGTTAACTCGCGCCCCACCGTGACGGCCCGCGTACCCAACACCGCCAGAGCTTGGGCAAGCGCTTCAATGCGGTGCGGCGCTTCAAGCAAAACCACGGCCCGGGACTCGCTCGCCAAAGTTTGCACTTGCGTGGCCCGTTCAGTCACCTTCGAGGATAAAAACCCGGCAAAGACAAACGCGCCGTGTTGCTGGGCGTCCGCTGTGACACCTGCCACGCTCAACAGGGTAATCACGCTGCTGGCACCCGGCAGCGGAACGATGGCGCCTTGCGCCTGACGCACACCTGCCACCAAACGTGCGCCGGGGTCGCTGATGGCGGGGGTGCCCGCGTCACTGACGTAAGCCACGCGCTGCCCTTGCCGCAGCTGGTCCAGCACAGTCTGGACCGCTTGCGCCTCGTTGTGCTGGTGCACGGCCAACAGTTGTGCGGAGGTCTTGTCGATGCCATACGCGCGCAGCAAGGACTGGGTGTGCCGGGTGTCCTCACAGGCCACGATGTCGGCAAGTTGCAGCACATGCAAAGCACGCAGGCTGATGTCCGCCAGGTTGCCGATGGGTGTGGCCACCACGTACAGAGTGCCCGGCGGATAATTCTGACTTCCAGCCGACTCGCGCGCCGCAAGCAATGCGTGGGTGAAATGGGCTGACATACCGGACGCTGGGAGGGACATGGCAATGGTACTTTCTTTGACAAATGGGCTTCTCAAACCCCGCACCACCAAGCAAAAGGGTGATGCGGCAGAAACCTTAGCGTTAGAGCATTTGCAACGCGCAGGGCTGGCGTTGCTTGAGCGCAATTATCGAACCCCGGGGCGCGGTGGCGGTGAAGTGGATCTGATCATGCGTGCGCCGGACCGAACCTGCGTGTTTGTCGAGGTGCGCCAGCGCAAGTCTGCAGGCCACGGCGGAGCTGCAGCCAGCGTCAGCTACAGCAAGCAGCGGCGCATCGTGTTTGCGGCGCGTTGTTACCTGATGCGTTTTGGCAACATGCCGCCCTGCAGATTTGACGTAGTGAGCGTTGAGGCAGGGCTGGTTGAGTGGTTTCAAGGGGCTTTTGACGCCCCGAGCTGACGCTGGCGCAATCTACCCGAGCGCCTGCGCGCGTGTAAGTGTTTGTCAACCTCTGACCCAAAAAAGCCGGATAGGTGCCAATGAAGTCACACGCGGGTATCATCGCAGCCATGCTAGAGCAACGAATTCAACAACACTTTATCGACAGCGCCGACCTGAAGTACCAGGCCGCGCCACTTTTAAGCAAGCCCATCGCCGATGCGGTGCAGGCCATGGTGACCTGCGTGACCGGCGGAGGCAAAGTGCTGGCCTGCGGAAACGGTGGGTCAGCGGCGGACGCGCAGCATTTTGCGGCGGAGTTTGTCGGCCGCTTTGAGCGTGAGCGCCCAGAGCTTGCGGCCATCGCGTTGACCACCGACACGTCGATCATCACGGCCATTGCCAACGATTACGATTTCACTGTGATTTTTTCGCGGCAAGTGCGTGCCCTGGGTCAGCCTGGGGATGTTTTGTTGGCCATTTCCACCAGCGGCAATTCGGCCAATGTGCTCAAGGCCATTGAGGCGGCGCATGAGCGCGAGATGGTGGTGATTGGTCTCACCGGGCGTGGCGGTGGCAAGATGGTGAGCGCTTTGCGCGACACCGATGTGCACATTTGTGTACCCCACGACCGCACCGCCCGCATTCAGGAAGTGCACCTTCTGACGCTGCATTGCCTGTGTGATGCGGTGGATTCTCTGTTGATGGGTGATCTGGAAAGTCCGCAATGAACTACAAAGCGCTGAAATTTATGTCGACGGTGGTGTTGGCTGCCAGTTTGGGTGGGGCGTTGACGGCTTGTGTTCCGTTGGTTTTGGGCGGCGCCATGATGGGTGGCGCCTTGGTGGCCAGCGATCGCCGCACCTCAGGTGCCCAGTTGGAAGACGAAGGCATTGAGCTGCGTGCGGCCAACCGCGTTCGCCAAGGTTTGGGCGACAGAGGTCATGTCAACGTGACCAGTTACAACCGCCGGATTCTCATCACAGGTGAGGTGGCCAGCGACGCAGACCGTGCGTTGGTGGAACAAATTGCCTCCCAGGTTGAAAACGTTCGTTATGTTGCGAATGAACTGGCGATTCTGGGCCACTCCACCCTGACGCAACGCTCCAGCGACGTGCTGGTGGGTGCGCGAGTCAAGGCCGGTTTTGTGGATGCCCGCGATTTGTTTGCCAACGCCATCAAGGTGGTGACCGAACGCGGCGTGGTTTACCTCATGGGGCGCGTGACGCAGCGCGAGGCTGACCGGGCCACCGATGTGGCGCGTTCCACCAGTGGCGTGCAGAAGGTGGTGCGGGTGTTTGAGATCATCAGCGAGCAAGAATTGGCCAACCTCATGCCCCGGCCCGCACCCGAAACCACAACGCCGCGCAATTGATGACGCGGCCCGTGGCAGCGGTGTTGCGCGCCGTTGGCCCGTCGTGGCGACTGCCACCCGAACTCGCTGGCACATGAAAACAAGCTGTCACGCCCATGGCGTTATGGCAAATTCCCAGACCGTGCCGTTGCGCTGTGCGGTGCACCACCCACGACTCGGTGGATTTGGACGCACATTTACTTCAACCGTTTGATCAGGCTGGACGTGTCCCATCGGCGCCCGCCCATGTGTTGGACGTCGGCGTAAAACTGGTCCACCAAGGCCGTCACCGGTAAGCGCGCACCGTTGCGTTTGGCTTCGTCCAGCACCAGCCCCAGGTCTTTGCGCATCCAGTCCACGGCAAAACCAAAGTCAAACTGGTCGGCCACCATGGTTTTGCCTCGGTTGTCGAGTTGCCAGCTTTGCGCGGCACCTTTGCCGATCACCTCCAGCACCAAGTTCATGTCCAAGCCCGCCCGGCTGCCGAAGGCAATCGCCTCGGACAGACCTTGCACCAACCCGGCAATACAAATCTGGTTCACCATCTTGGCCAGTTGCCCGGCGCCACTCTCACCCAAGTAGGTGAACGCCTTGGCATAGGCCATGGCCACGGGCGAAGCGGCATCGAAGGCGGCGCGGTCACCGCCGCACATGATCGTCAGCACGCCGTTTTGGGCTCCGACTTGCCCGCCAGAAACGGGGGCATCGATAAAGTTCAGGCCCAAACTGCGGGCCTGGGCGTGCAACGCGCGTGCCACGTCGGCAGATGCGGTGGTGTGATCCACCAGAATAGCGCCAGCTCCCATGCCGGCAAAGGCGCCGTCAGGCCCCAACACCACGCTTCTCAAATCATCGTCGTTGCCTACGCAGCAAAACACCAGTTCCGCGTCAGCCACTGCTTGGCGCGGCGTGGTGGCGCAGGCGCCAGTGCCCTTGGCGTCTGAGGACCTCGTGCAGGCATCCTTCCAAGCAGTTGCTTTTGAAATTGTTCGGTTGTAGGCGGTCACGTGGTGACCAGCACGCACCAGGTGCTCAGCCATGGGGCCACCCATCACGCCCAGCCCCAGAAAGGCCACGCGCCGTGGGGCACTTCGGTCGTCGCTTCGCTCGATCATGGACTGCGTTATATCCAAGTATTAAACGTAAGTCAGGTTTTCGGTGCCCGCGGCCAAGTCTTTGCGAACCCCGCGCTTGCTGTTGAGCTTGATCTGCAGACGCAAGTCGTTGACAGAGTCGGCGTTGCGCAACGCATCTTCGTAGGTGATGGCGTCGTCTTCATACGCCCTGAACAAGGCTTGGTCAAAGGTTTGCATGCCAATGTTGGTGCTCTTTTTCATGACTTCTTTGATCTCGGCGACTTCGCCCTTGAAGATCAGGTCGGAAATCAAGGGGGAGTTGATCATGATTTCCACCACCGCCACCCGGCCTTTGGTGTCGGGTTTGGCAATCAAACGCTGGGACACCATGGCCTTCAGGTTGAGTGACATATCCATCAGCACCTGGGCGCGGCGCTCCTCGGGGAAGAAGTTGATGACCCGGTCAATGGCCTGGTTGGTACTGTTGGCGTGCAGGGTGGCCAGACATAAGTGGCCGGTTTCGGCAAACGCAATGGCCAGCTCCATGGTTTCTCGGTCGCGGATTTCGCCCATCAGGATCACGTCTGGCGCTTGGCGCAAGGTGTTTTTCAGGGCAATGCCCCAACTGTCGGTGTCGATGCCCACCTCGCGCTGGGTGACCACGCAGTTCTTGTGGGCGTGCACGAACTCGATGGGGTCTTCGACCGTGATGATGTGGCCGTAAGTGGACTCGTTGCGGTGGTCCACCATGGCCGCTAGAGTGGTGGTCTTGCCCGAACCGGTCGCTCCGACCAGGATGCACAGGCCGCGTTTGGTGTTAACGATGTCCTTAAGAATCGGCGGCAGCTTGAGTTCGTCAATGTTGGGCAGTTTGGTCGGAATGGTGCGCAACACCATGCCCACTTTGCCCTGCTGCATGAAGGCGTTGACCCGAAAACGCCCCAGATTCGGTGGTGCGATGGCAAAGTTGCACTCCTTGGTGCGCTCGAACTCGGCCACTTGCCGGTCGTTCATGATGGAGCGCGCCAAGGCGATGGTGTGGGTGCCGTTGAGTGCCTGGGACGACACGCGGGTGACCTTGCCATCGACTTTGATGGTGGGCGGTAGCTCAGCTGTGAGAAACAGGTCGCTGCCTCCACGCCCGATCATGAGTTTGAGCAAATCGGTGATGAAAGTCGTGGCTTGATCGCGTTCCATGAAAATACCTCTGGAAAGTGAGAGTCGATACGGGGTGGTTAACCGGGAAAGTTTTCAGGCGTTTTGGCTTTGGTGCGGGCCTCTGCCGGGCTGATGATGTTGCGCCGTACCAAATCGGTCAGGTTCTGGTCCAGCGTCTGCATGCCCACGCTGTTGCCGGTCTGAATGGACGAATACATTTGCGCCACCTTGGCCTCGCGGATCAGGTTGCGAATCGCGCTGGTGCCCAGCATGATCTCGTGCGCGGCCACGCGGCCTTGGCCGTCTTTGGTTTTGCACAGAGTTTGCGAAATCACCGCCTGCAATGACTCCGACAACATAGCGCGCACCATTTCTTTTTCGGCCGCCGGGAAGACGTCAATGATCCGGTCAATGGTTTTGGCCGCGCTGGAGGTGTGCAAGGTGCCAAACACCAAGTGGCCGGTTTCGGCCGCTGTCATGGCCAGACGGATGGTTTCCAGGTCGCGCATTTCGCCCACCAGAATGGCGTCGGGGTCTTCACGCAGGGCCGAGCGCAAGGCGGCGGCAAAACTTTGGGTGTGTGGGCCCACCTCGCGCTGGTTAATCAGGCACTTTTTGGACTCATGCACGAATTCGATCGGGTCTTCCACCGTCAGGATGTGGCCAAACTCGGTTTCATTCAGAAAGTTGACCATCGCCGCAAGGGTGGTGGACTTGCCCGAACCAGTGGGGCCGGTGACCAGCACCAACCCACGCGGTTTGAGCGCCAGATCGGCAAAAATCTTGGGGCAGTTGAGCTGCTCTAACGTCAGAATCTTGCTCGGGATAGTCCGAAACACCGCGCCTGAACCCCGGTTCTGGTTAAAAGCGTTGACCCGAAAACGCGCCAGGCCTTCGATCTCAAACGAAAAGTCAATCTCTAGAAACTCTTCGTAATGTTTGCGCTGGGCATCGTTCATGATGTCGTAGACCATGGCGTGCACCATCTTGTGGTCCAACGCGTCGACGTTGAGGCGACGCACGTCGCCATGCACCCGAATCATAGGCGGCAGGCCTGCCGACAGGTGCAAATCGGACGCTTTGTTTTTGACGCTGAACGCCAGCAATTGGGTGATATCCACAAAACCCCCGTTGTGATTTGTTTGTTACGCTCATGCCATTATGACCACGATCCCGACCCAACTGAACGCCGTGCATGAACGCATGGCCGCAGCCTGTCAGGCAGCTGCACGAAGCGCTGATTCTGTCACTTTGCTTGCCGTATCGAAAACTTTTCCCACCAGCGCCATCGAGGCCGCGTTTGCCGCCGGACAAACCGCCTTTGGCGAGAACTACATCCAGGAAGCGGTACAGAAAATCACCGCTTTGCGCCACCTGCCGCTGCAATGGCACTGCATTGGCCCCATCCAAAGCAACAAGTCCCGTCTGGTGGCCGAGCATTTTGACTGGGTGCACACGGTGGATCGACTCAAGATTGCGCAGCGCCTGAGTGAGCAGCGCCCCGCTCACCTTGCACCACTTCAGCTGTGCTTGCAAGTCAATGTGGATGGTGGTGCAAATAAGTCGGGGTTGGCGCCCAATGAGGTGCAGACGCTGGCGCGTGAGGTCGTTCAGTTGCCGCGTGTGCAGCTGCGCGGGTTGATGTGCATTCCCGAGCCAGCTGCTGATTTTGAAGCGCAAAAGGCTGTTTTTTTAAGGGCCAGAGACCTGTTCAATCATGTCAATCAGGCGGGCGCGGCGCTGGACACCCTGTCCATGGGCATGAGCGGTGATTTGGAGGCGGCCATCGCGTGTGGCAGCACGATGGTTCGGGTCGGGTCGGCGATTTTTGGGGGGCGGACGTATTTGGGGTGATTTTTCGGGTTTGGTTTGGTTTGGTTTGGTTTGATGGCCCGGCTGCCGACAGGCGCGTTGACCCCCCTATCCCCCAACCCCTTTCCACCCCCGCCGGGGCGGAAAGGGGGGCTAACAGCCGTATTTGGGCTTGTGTTTTTTGGGGAAACGT
>Ga0136636_10002860_pt1 | contig 10317 bp, 10 predicted proteins | sample AntDrymUQ8522106_2_FD_104653 | JGI IMG/M metagenome (GOLD analysis project Ga0136636, IMG submission 104653) | Polar desert sand microbial communities from Dry Valleys, Antarctica - metaG UQ852 (21.06) | ecosystem: Environmental > Terrestrial > Soil > Desert | place: Antarctica: Dry Valley... | reverse complement strand
TATTCGTAAGCGAAACGGTAAACACTGCCTTTTTGCGTGGTGTACAAATGGGTGAAATAATTGAAGTTGAAACCCCTGTTCGACAGCTTATCTTTATGAAGGTTTATTTTCCCTTCCTGAGGAATCAGTTCGGAAAGTATCCGACGGTTTTTTCGCAGGATATTATTCACATTGCGCACATAATTGGTTACTTCGCTGTTCAGCCGGTTGTTGTAGTTGTTCCGGCACATATCAGAGCAGAATTTTTTATCAATCCTTCCGGTGATAGGCTCTCCGCAATCGAGGCAAAATTTTTCCATACGATGAAAATTTAAATATTGGGTTATTATATTAGGGTTTTTCGAAATTACAGCCTGGAAATGTTCAGATTCTTATTCATTATTTCAACATTATGAATATTAAGAACTTACTATAATGTAAAATTATGAATAATTCAATTGCAAACGACAACAAACGCTTGTAAATATTTTTATCCGAATACAAATATTTATTAACCGAATCACCCGAAAATACCGCTATACCTTTGTTTCATCAATCTGGAAATAATCTGGTTGGCGAAAACAAAACACATTTTGAAATCCTTATTAATTAACCATTTAAAAACAAAACACCATGAACGCTCTACGCAACAATGTAAAACTGATCGGCCGCTTAGGCCAGGATCCGGAAGTAAAAACTCTGGACAAAGGAAACAAATTCGCCAAATTCTCGCTGGCAACCAGCGACAGTTTCACCGCCAAAGACGGCAGCAAGCAGGAACAAACCCAATGGCATAATATTGTTGTTTGGGGCAACCTGGCCGGCATCTGTGAAAAATATCTTAAAAAAGGCAAGGAAATCGCTATCGACGGTCGCCTTACATACCGCACCTGGGAAGATAAGAACGGCACAAAACATACCAGTTCCGAAATTGTAGCCAGTGAAATGCTTTTTGTGGGCAGCAACAATGAAGGAAAGAAAGAATCCTAACACCAAATTCACAGATCTTTAATCCTCATGGATATGGAAAACACTGCCTCAATACTGGATTCAAGAATAAACAGAGGAATTCTGTTTATCCGGGGCCAAAAAGTGATGCTGGATGTTGACCTTGCGGATATTTACGGCGTAAAGACAAAAAGGCTTAATGAGCAGGTCAAGAGAAATATAGACCGCTTCCCGGCAGACTTTATGTTCCAATTATCAGATGAAGAGAAACAAGAGGTGGTCGCAATATGCGACCACCTTTCCAGGATCAAGTTTTCCACATCAAACCCATATGCGTTTACAGAACACGGAACAATAATGCTGGCAAGTGTTTTAAACACACCGTTAGCAATACAGACAAGTGTCCTGATTGTGCGGGCATTTGTTAATCTGAGAGAAATCCTCTCAACACATTCTGAATTAGCAAAGAAAATAACAGAATTAGAAGCAAAATATGATAAACAATTCAAAGTAGTCTTTCAGGCACTAAGAGCGTTGATGCACGATGAAGCATTGACGACGGAAATATCAAGAATCGGATACAGAATTGCTCAAAAATAAATCCTAATCCCAATCCCGATAGATATCGTGGCTAACCCCTAAACACTAATCCCTAAATCCTTAAAAAAAATGAACACTTTAAGAAACAATGTAAAACTGATCGGTCGTCTTGGCCAGGATCCTGAGGTACGTAACCTCGAAAAAGACAACAAAGTAGCAACCTTTTCACTCGCCACCGGCGACAGCTATACCGACAAGGATGGCAACAAGAAAGATTCCACCGAATGGCACAATATTGTAGCCTGGGGAAACCTGGCAGGCATCTGCGAAAAGTACCTGAAAAAAGGTAAGGAAGTAGCTATCGATGGTCGCATAACCTACCGCAACTGGGAAGATAAAAACGGCACCAAGCATACTACCACCGAGATTGTTGCCAACGAAATCCTGATGGTCGGAGATAAACCAACTGAAAAGGAATAGCATCCTTATTCTTAAATGCAAAAGCCGCAAAGCAGTATGTTTTGCGGCTTTTGCATTTATATCACTTTACTCATTTCTTTCATTAACCAGGTTTGATTTGACTATAGACCAAATAAATCCATGTATTTTGCTGAAACAATCTGATCGAGAAGCTTATAAAGCTCAGGAATTTCCTGTTTGAAGTTTTTGTTGTCCCGCCAGGAATCAAGTCTTTTGGTTGCTTCTTCGAAGATCAGATCGTCTACTGGTTTCAGCTTTTGCATTATTCCTGTTCCTGCTCCATTATACAAGGCATTTATATTAATATAATTTTCGCCATAACTCTTTTTAATGGGGAAAAGTTGTTGTTTTAATGCAATAGCTTTATTGCAAAGCGGAGCAAAATCTTTATTCAGCGTTACCAACGAAGGCTGGTTTTTACCCATACAAAGCCATAGTGGAGTAACCACCGATGTAAGCGGAAAACCAAGAACAGTCCACATTGTAGTGTAATCTGTGTTTTCGCCGGTTTTCACACCCTGAATAGCCACTGCGGAAGAAGTAAAATAGCGTGGAATAAAATCTGTAAAATTCATAAATATCTGCTCTGCTGGATTCTCCGAAAAGGACTTTTTTAGATCGGTTTTTGTAAGCGAATGCCAGAGAGAGCGGCTTACATCCTGTAGAATAAACCGGACAGTAAGGTTTTTCTGTTGTGCAGCCTGGTAGAAAAGGTCCTCGGCCGTTTTATACCTGATTTGCCCGCTGCCTGAATTTGCGTCACCCGTAAATGAGAAATTGGTGTGTATGACGTATCCCATGGGGGCAATAGCAGGATCGTTAACATCCAGCTTTTTATAGGTAAAGTTGCTTACTTCAAAAAATGCGGCACAACCTTTGGCATCAATTACGCCAAAATTGGTTTCCACACCCAGGGGTTTTGCATGATTCCGAAGAAACAACTCGAATTCATCAACAGTGGCACACTGCTTTAAGGCTTCGCGCATGATAATACCTTCCCGGTCCCTCACATCAATGGTATCTTTCATGATCAGGTTGTAGGAAACCGTATTCATAATCGCAAATCCCGCTGAATTATAGCCAATCCATACTGACTTGCCACTTGGGTCATCCGAATCTATTAAGCCCATGGAAGCGTATTTCCCATCGTTGAAATACATGATTGCATTCTGATAGGTGTCCGTATCGCGGTTTTTCCACATAATCGGCCTGCCATCGGGAGTGGCTTTACCTGAGACAATTATGGAAGTACAAGCATGAGCAGGCAAATCAGACAATACCATGGACAGAATCAGTACAGCTATTATTTTTTTCATAAGGATAAAGTTTAATATATAATTCCAAACAAAATAAGGCAAAAAACACATGTTAATTTCAAAATCGCAAAGATAATTTCGGTTATTCCTTAGATATGCCGACCTGGCCAATGTTTCAAACGCGAATGCCTGAAATCCGGATTCAGATACAATGCATTTTTATATAAGCTTTAATTTTACTGAACTATAAAATTGAAGCAGATGCATTTATAAACTAACTTTACTGATTAATTACAAAACAGAATGAAAAACCTTTCATTACTATTTCTTATTACTTTCCAATTGTTTATTTATTCCTGTTCCATGAGCCAAAATCCTCCAACCACTGCAGATGCTGTAGATTTAAAAAAATATGCAGGAAAATGGTATGAAATCGCTTCGTACCCCATGTCGTTTCAAAAGGATTGCTTTTGTGTAACCGCAGATTATACCCTTACGGATAAAGGCTATGTAAAAGTATTTAATTCGTGCCGCAAAGGAAGTGTTGGTGGAAAAGTAAAATCAATCACAGGTAAAGCTTTTCCTGTAAAAGGGGCAAATAATGTCAAATTAAAAGTTCAGTTTTTCTGGCCTTTCAAAGCTGATTACTGGGTGATCGACAAAGCTGAAGATTATTCCTGGGCAGTGGTTTCGGGCCCAAGCCGCAAATATTTATGGATACTTTGCCGCGAACCGGAGATACAGAAAGAAACCTGGCAGGGAATTACCGACAGACTGGTTAAAAACGGTTTTGACCTGAGCAAGTTAAAAATGATGGCGCATAAATAGTCCCCGGAGAAATCATTTACTTGAATTTAAATTAGCTTCCTTTAATTTCAATGTTTCATTTCTCCTTGTCTCCCCATCACCATTTCTCCCATTCGCCCTTCTCCTCTTCACAAGACTCCAATTCTCAGTGACTCTTATGTATCCCGTAAATCATGTTCCTTACCATGCTGCGTGGTGAGAAACGTGGAGTCATTGCGCTCATTTTATTCATAAATCCTGGTATTTCGATAGCTTTTCCTTTCATCATTGCTTTATAGCCGGCTTTTGCAACCTCCATTGAAGTTGCCGGCGGAAGCATTTTATGCATCAGTGATTTACCCAGCCCGGCGGCAGTTGCAAAACTGGTGTCGGTCGGTCCGGGGCAAAGGGTTGTAACAGAAATTCCACTTCCTTTCAATTCCCTTGTGAGAGCTTCGGAAAACGACAAAACATAAGCCTTACTGGCATAATAAACAGCCATACCCGGGCCAGGCATAAACGCAGCCGTGGAAGCAACATTCATAATCCTGCCTTTGCCGCCTTTCAGCATTTCTTGTAATGCAAAGTGAGAGAGCTGGGTCAATGCACTGATGTTCAGCCGGATCATCTCCAGGTTCTTAGCGAGATCCGCTACAGCGAAATCGCCAAAATCTCCGAATCCTGCATTATTAATCAATGTGTCGATCTGAATGCCTTTCGTTTTAATATCTGAAATCATTTTATAAACTCCTTTTTCATCTGACAGGTCAACAGCAACGGTGATAACGTCAGATTTATTGTTTTTCCGGATTTTTCCAGCCAGTTCATTGAGTTTGTCAACTGAACGGGCCACAAGCACCAGATTTTTTCCATCAGCAGCACTAAGTTCTGCCAGGTCATGACCAATTCCTCCGGATGCGCCAGTAATCAAAGTGTAAAATTTTAAGCTCATTTTATATAAAATGTTATGTTAAAAGTGTAAACAAATCTTAAACGGAATAAGTGCCTTAATGTTTTACCAGGCATGTTAAATGTTTATAAATCAGCAAACAGGCCTTTGCTGTTTATAACTTTTTAATAATCTCTGGAGTTATCGCGTACAAAGTGTCTCTTCTATTTGTTATTTTGTAACAAACTAACGGTTTATTGCTAGCTGGAAATTTGAAATATTGGAAAAAGAAACACTGATTTCAACCGGCAAATTTCAAATACAGCTACCTAAAACGGATGTAAAAGACTGTTCCAAAGCAAAATCATGCTCAATGCATTTTGCAGGCACAGCAACTCAATGAACAAAGGTTTAATTTTCTAAACTCTATTTGTATGCCGGTAAAACCCTCATCAGCAACAATTAAAAAACAAAAAAAAATATTCGTTCTTGATACCAGCGTAATTCTATATAACCACGACGCTATTAACAGTTTTGATGATAATGATGTCGCAATTCCAATTACTGTTCTCGAAGAGTTGGATAATTTTAAAAAAGGCAACGACAATATAAACTTCGAAGCACGCGAGTTTATACGTATTATCGATCGTCTTTCGGAAAAAAGGACACTCACTAAAAGGCTGACCCTGCCTAAATCGAAAGGCGGCAAGTTTAAAGTCATTATGATCGAAAAGGGTGATATTGATGCCCGTGATATTTTTGGTGAAAACAAACCGGATCACAGGATATTAAATGCCGCTCTTGCTATAGCAAAAGAAAACCCGGATTGTAAGGTAACACTTGTATCGAAAGATGTGAACCTTCGCCTGAAAGCAAAATCCCTGAATATTCAGGCTGAAGATTTCCTGACCGGTAAGATAAAAGACCCTGAAGGTCTGTATACCGGCAAAACGGTAATTGAAGGATTACCAACAAAAGTAATTGACACAATTTATCAAACCGGCTTTTGCGAATTGAGCGACATTGGAGTGCAGAGTGCAATACCCAACCACTACTACATTCTGAAAAACACCAAAAATTCAGCGCTGGCCTTTTATAACGCCACAACAAAGCGAATTGAACGGCTGGATAAACGTCCCGCCTACCACATTATGCCGCGGAATGCCGAGCAGGTTTTTGCGCTTCATGCCATCATGCACCCGGAAATCAAACTGGTAACCCTTCAGGGAGTTGCCGGGACCGGAAAAACATTGCTGGCATTGGCCGGTGCTATGGAACAGCGTCGCGAATTCAAGCAGATTTATCTTGCAAGGCCAATTGTTCCATTAAGCAATAAAGAAATCGGGTTTTTGCCTGGCGATGTAAAAGATAAGATTGGCCCTTACATGGAACCTTTGTATGATAATCTCAAATTCATCCAGAGCCAGTTTGGTGAAAAAGATAAGGAAGCTAAGGTAATTACTGAGTCGCTGCAAAACGAAAAACTAGTAGTTACGCCTTTGGCCTATATCCGCGGACGAAGTATAAGCAACGTGTTTTTTATTGTGGATGAGGCCCAGAATCTCACTCCACATGAGGTGAAAACCATCATCACACGTGCCGGGGAGAATACTAAAATAGTTTTTACAGGTGATATTTTCCAGATCGATACACCATACTTGGATTCGCAGAGTAATGGGCTTTCGTACCTTATCGACAAGGTAAAATCGCACCCTATGTATGCGCATGTAAGGCTTGAGAAAGGTGAACGCTCGGAACTTGCCAACCTGGCGAATGATTTATTATAAGAGGAATTAAAAAGTTCTTTGTTAAAAAAATCCACAAATGGATATTTCCTGTTCTATTTGTGGATTTCTTCTTAAATCTCATTCTCCTATTTTTCACTTTTTGTCACCATGAGCGTTGTCGAAGGGCACTTTTCACTTTTCACTTCGTACCGCAGTAAGAATGGTTTGCCCAACCGCCATAAGTGTGGGTTTACTTATACCAGCCATATTATCGTTTATGGTATGCCAGTATTGATAAAAACCCGATGATGTCGATGGATCATGCTGTATTATATCAATAGTCGGAATCTGGCGCAATTGATTGATATACACGTGATCGTCGGTTATTGCATTGGTTCGTTCCGACGAAAAATAATCACTGTAGCCTATTGAAGAACCTACGTTCCAAACCATTTGTGCTATATCAGGAGCATAATACATAGTAGTGCCTTCCAAAGTAAAAACCGCATTTTCTGCGCCAACCATATCCAGCAATATTCCGTAACGGGCTGTATAATCAGCTGTATGCGGATTCCGTGACCAGTATTGCGATCCCAGCGCCCAGTCGTCAGTCCCGGTATAACCGGCATCCTGGGGCGCCCCGTAATCTTCGGCATCTAACAGCAGTATATCAACTCCGATTGCTGAAGGTGATATCCTGAGTTGCCGGGCGATTTCAAGTAAAATGCCAACTCCGCTGGCACCATCATTTGCTCCAACAATCGGTGTACGATGCATTGACGTGTCGGGATCGTTATCAGCATAGGGACGTGAATCCCAATGCGAGCAAAGTAACACACGACTCGTATTTTTCGGGTTAAATGATGCAATTATATTCTTACAGTTCAATATTGTTCCATTGTAGGCCTTGGCAGTAAAATTCTGAACAATGACATTCGGAGTGTATTTTTTCAGAGTTGTTTCAAGCCATGCGGCGCATTTTTCGTGTGCCTTACTGTTGGTTACCCTTGGGCCGAACTTTACTTGTTCATTTACAAAATAATAAGCCGTATCAGCATTAAAGTCCGCAGCCTTTAAGGATTTGACAGATTCGGATGATGAAGATTCATCGTTATTTTGAGTTGTTTTTTGTTTGCACGAACTAAATGCTGCCATTAAAATAATTGACAACAGGGTAAGAGAATATCGCATAAAGAAGCTATTTGTGAGGCACAAAGATAATACAACAGGTTTTATTACTGGTTAAAGAAAATCAGCTCTATGGCCAAATGAACCAGTAAAAACCGACTCGCCGGCAGACCTCCGGGTGCGGTGACTCAGTTCAAACTTTTGCAGATTGGGATGCAACAATTCCACATCACCGCGATAACCAAGTGCAAAGACGACCAAAACCGTATATTCATCCGGAATTTCAAGTGCGCCGACAGCTGCTGATGCATTAAAGCCACCCATCTGATGTGTGTAAATTCCTTCATGCATAGCCTGAAGACTCAGAGTAGCTACCGACTGTCCCAAATCGTAAGCATAAGCGCTGTTAATATCTCCCCTTGAATTGGTGGTTTTGGCAATTGCCAGAACCAATACAGGTGCATTCGTAGCCCAAAGCTGGTTAAACTCAACCAGAGATGCAGCTATTTTCTCAAATACCTTATCTCCTTTGAGCCCTACCATGAAATACCATGGCTGGAGATTGTTGGATGAGGCTGTCCATCGTGCAGCTTCAAAAATACGCTGTAGTTTTTCTGGTTCAACAGGTTTGGGGCTATATGCACGAGGACTCCAGCGTGATGTAATAAGAGGATGAACCGGATAATCCAGGTCAGCTTGTTTAATCAATTCAATGTTTTGCATAAGATAATTTTAACTCATTACTATGAACATGTTTTGATAAAAGTAGTTCATTATCAGCTAAAATTATTGTTTTTTTTAGTAAACAGCTCAAGTAATGTTGAAATTAGTCAAGAATAATAAATGCAAAACCGCCTGTTAAGCAATTAAATCACCATGCTATACCTCCGATTAGAATAAATAAAAAATCTAAAAGACTTAAAGTGATTATTTTTATTCTATCCAAAGGTGTTGGATCAAATATTAAGATCAAAACCAATCAAAATGTTGTAATTTTGCCCTGCAAAACTTTAGCAGCAGCCTTAAAATGAAAAACAAGTATCTTGATCTGATTGAACAAACTTTTGATTTTCCAACCGAAGAGTTCAAAGTGGAAGACAATGAGTTATTTTTCAATAATATACCTCTGATGGAGGTAATAAAACAGTACGGAACGCCATTGCGTGTTACATTCCTGCCAAAGATAAGCAAGCAGATACAGAAAGCTAAAAGGCTATTTAATGTTGCCATTGCCAAGGCTGATTACAAAGGAAGCTATAACTTTTGCTATTGCACGAAAAGTTCGCATTTTTCATTTGTGATGGAAGAAGCGCTGAAAAACGATATACATATTGAAACATCTTCGGCATTCGACATTCCAATTATTGAGTCTCTATTTGAATCAGGCAAGTTAAAGAAAGACACTTATGTTATATGCAATGGGTTTAAAAGACCTCAATACATCGAAAACATTTGCAACCTTATTGAAGAAGGATTTGAAAATGTAATTCCTATCCTGGATAATAAGTTTGAGCTCGATGAGTATGACCGTAATATAACACGGAAGATCAAGATCGGAATACGGATTGCGTCGGAAGAAGAACCCAAATTCGATTTCTATACTTCCCGGCTTGGCATACGGTATAATGATATAGTGTCATATTACGAAGAAGAGATCAAGAACAATCCGAAGTTCGAGCTTAAAATGCTGCATTTCTTTATCAATACCGGTATTCGCGATTCGGCATACTATTGGAACGAATTATCAAAATGTGTTCAGGTTTACTGCGAACTGAAGGCAGTTTGCCCCCAACTTACATCTCTCAATATTGGTGGCGGTTTTCCGATTAAGAACTCCCTTAATTTTGACTTCGATTATGCCTATATGGCCGAAGAGATCATTGCACAGGTGAAGGGCATCTGCCAGCGCAACGGAACCCAGGAACCTGAAATTTTTACAGAGTTCGGATCATTTACGGTAGGCGAAAGCGGCGCCGTACTATACAGCATCATCGACCAGAAACGTCAGAACGACCGCGAGTTGTGGAATATGATCGACAGTTCATTTATAACCACACTACCTGACACCTGGGCGATCAACCAGAAATTCATTCTCCTGGCAGTCAACCACTGGGACCAGGAATATGAAAGGGTTTTCCTGGGCGGCCTAACCTGCGACAGCGAAGATTATTATAATGCAGAAGCCCACACCAATGCCATTTTCCTTCCTAAATTAATGGATGATGAGCCACAATACATCGGACTTTTCCATACCGGTGCATACCAGGATTCATTAGCAGGATACGGGGGAATTCAACATTGCCTTATACCCGCGCCTAAGCACATCCTTATTGATATTGACGAAGATGGCGAGTACTTTACAAAACTGTTTGCCAAGGAGCAAAGCCACAAGTCGATGCTTAAGATCCTTGGGTATTAACATAATTTCCAATCTTAGCTAACCTGAACTTATACATTAATCATTGAGTCTGCTCCGAAAAGTCTTTTACCCCTAAATCCCCTAAAGGGGACTTAGTCCAATTTATTGGTTTTCAACGCATTCCCATTTAGGGGTCAGGGGTAAAAAAGTTGAAAATTAATAAAT
>Ga0136636_10002859_pt1 | contig 10317 bp, 10 predicted proteins | sample AntDrymUQ8522106_2_FD_104653 | JGI IMG/M metagenome (GOLD analysis project Ga0136636, IMG submission 104653) | Polar desert sand microbial communities from Dry Valleys, Antarctica - metaG UQ852 (21.06) | ecosystem: Environmental > Terrestrial > Soil > Desert | place: Antarctica: Dry Valley... | reverse complement strand
GGTGCGGTCAACAAGGATTTTGTGGCTAAACACGTCAAGTTCGCCAAGGGCGTGACGGATATCGGCTATGGCCTGCGGCCGAATCATCCGCTGGAAAAAGTGGCGATGAACAACGGTTATCCGGGTGAAGACGGCAAGCCGAAGGGCAACCCGAACAACTCGACAGCGATGACTTTCGATGAGTTTGCCGCCTTTGTTTCTGAGTACACCCTCGACAAGGCGCACGAAATTTCAGGCGTACCGAAGGATCGGCTAGAAGCATTGGCCAAGGCATATGCTGACCCGAAAATCAAGGTGGTTTCCTATTGGACCATGGGTTTCAATCAGCATACCCGCGGCACCTGGGCAAACAACATGATGTACAACGTCCACTTGCTGGTGGGCAAGATTTCCGAACCGGGCAACGGGCCCTTCTCGCTGACCGGCCAGCCTTCGGCCTGTGGTACGGCACGCGAAGTCGGCACCTTTGCCCACCGCTTGCCAGCCGATATGGTGGTGATGAATCCAAAGCACCGTGAGTTGTCGGAAAAACTCTGGAAGCTGCCAGCCGGTACGGTTCCCGAGTGGATTGGTCTGCACGCCGTCGCGCAGAGCCGCGCCCTGAAAGATGGCAAGCTTGGCTTTTACTGGACGTCGACGACCAACAATATGCAGGCCGGGCCGAACATCAATGAAGAAATTTACCCGGGCTGGCGTAATCCGAAAGCCTTCGTGGTGGTTTCCGATGTCTATCCGACTGTCTCGGCGATGGCCTCCGACCTGATCCTGCCCTGTGCCATGTGGATGGAGAAAGAAGGCATGTATGGCAACGCCGAGCGGCGTGGCCAGATGTGGCGGCAACAGGTCAAGGCGCCCGGTGAGGGCAAGTCCGACCTCTGGCAATACATGGAGTTTTCCAGGCGCTTCAAGATCGAAGAGGTCTGGCCCGCCGACTTGCTCGACAAGAATCCGGAATACAAGGGCAAGACGCTTTATGACGTCCTTTTTGCCAACGGCCAGGTCAACAAATTCGGGCTGGACGAAGTCAGGACGGTCAACGCACACGGCATCAAGGACTACATGAATGATGAGTCCAAAGCCTTCGGTTACTACGTGCAGAAAGGGCTGTTCGAAGAGTACGCCAGCTTTGGTCGCGGTAAGGCGCACGACCTGGCTCCCTTCGACGTTTATCACAAAGCACGGGGTCTGCGCTGGCCGGTGGTTGATGGCAAGGAAACGCTGTGGCGTTTTCGCGAGGGCTACGATACTTACGTACCCAAGGGTGAGAGCGTTCGCTTCTATGGTTACCCGGATGGCAAGGCTATTGCTTTTGCGCTGCCCTATCAACCGGCGGCTGAAATGCCGGATGCCGATTTTGATCTCTGGCTCTGTACCGGTCGCGTACTGGAGCACTGGCATACAGGTTCGATGACCCGTCGCGTACCGGAGCTTTACAAGGCTATGCCGGATGCGGTCATGTATATGCATCCGGAAGACGCTAAGAAACGCAGCCTGGTTCGCAATGACGTGGTCAAACTATCAACCCGGCGCGGTGAAATTCAGTTGCGGGTCGAAACCCGGGGGCGTAACAAGCCACCGGTTGGTCTGGTTTTTGTCCCATTCTTTGACGAGCATCGCTTGGTCAACAAGCTGACGCTGGACGCCACCTGCCCGATCTCGAAGGAGACCGATTACAAGAAATGCGCCTGCAAGGTCGTCAAGGCGTGAACGATGAGTAACGCTTAAGGTAATCAGGAAGTGCCGCAACAAAGGTGAGGCGAGAGCCTCACCTGGCGGCTGAACTGAAACGAGATGAAACCAACCAAAAACACCCCGGCCATGAGCGGCGTTGCCCGCCGGCAATTTATTTTTGACTCCGCAAAAATGGCGTGTGGCGTCGGCATGCTCGGGCTTGGCTTGGGCCTTTACGCCAAGCAATCAAAAGCATTGCCCGCTTTGGCTCTACGCCCACCCGGCGCCTTGCCGGAAGATGATTTCCTCGGCGCCTGCATTCGCTGCGGTCTGTGCGTGCGCGACTGCCCCTACAACACGCTGGAACTCGCCAAACCGGAAACCCCCGTTGCCACTGGCACGCCATACTTCACTGCGCGTAATATTCCCTGCGAAATGTGCGATGACATCCCTTGCGTCAAGGCTTGCCCGACCAAGGCGCTAGACCATGGATTGGTGGATATCAACAAGGCAAAAATGGGTGTCGCTGTCCTGATTGACCACGAAACCTGCCTCAATTTCCTCGGTCTGCGTTGCGATGTCTGTTACCGCGTCTGCCCGGTAATCGACCAGGCAATCACCCTTGATCTGGTGCCCAACACCCGTACCGGGCGCCACGCCATGTTCTTGCCCACCGTGCATTCCGAGCATTGCACCGGCTGTGGCAAATGCGAAAAATCCTGTGTTCTTGAAGAGTCGGCAATCCGCATCCTGCCGGCCAAGTTGGCCAAGGGCGAGCTTGGCAAGCATTATCGTATTGGTTGGGATGAGCAGAAGAAGGCCGGGCATTCGCTGATTGACGAATCGAAAATGGTCGACCTGCCTGACCGTCTGCCGGAAGGCGCTGTTTTGCCCGGACATTACGATCCGGCCAGTGGCCATACGGCAACAGCGCGTGGCATGCCGGGTAGCGAAGCCGGGCAGATACCCAGTCTTCCGCCCGGTTTGGGAGGTAAGCCATGAGCCAGATCGCGCACAAGAAGCGAATCGGGGCTGAAGCGATCGAAGAGAAAGGCTGGCTGCGTGCCCACAAGTGGCTGATCCTGCGCCGCGTCTCGCAATTCGGCATTCTCGGCCTGTTTATGCTCGGCCCGCTGGCCGGCATCTGGGTCGTCAAGGGCAATCTCAATTACAGCTATACCTTGGGCATCTTGCCGCTAACTGATCCCTATGTCGCCGCGCAGTCGCTATTCTCCGGCCATGTACCGGAAACGCTGGGTCTGATCGGTCTTGCAATTGCTTTCGCCTTTTATCTACTAGTCGGTGGCCGGGTCTATTGCAGTTGGGTTTGCCCGATTAACGTGGTAACTGATGCCGCCGGCTGGTTGCGTGATCGCCTTGGGATAAAGGGCGGCAGTAACCTTTCGCGCCATACCCGCTACTGGATACTCGGCATGACGCTGCTCGGTTCGGCGCTGACCGGCGTGGTTCTGTGGGAACTAATTAACCCGGTTTCAATGCTGCATCGGGGCTTGATTTTTGGCCTGGGAACAGCGTGGACCGTAGTCATCGCTATCTTCCTGTTCGATTTGTTCGTAATGACGCGCGGCTGGTGCGGTCGACTTTGCCCCGTCGGTGCTTTCTACAGTCTGCTTGGGCGCTGGAGTCCGTTACGTATTTCAGCCCCGCAGCGCGCCGCATGTAACGACTGCATGGATTGTTTCGAGGTTTGCCCCGAGCCGCAGGTGATTCGTCCAGCGCTGAAAGGCGAAGCGAAAGGCATCGGCCCGGTCATTCTGGCGGCTAATTGTACAAATTGTGGTCGCTGCATCGATGTCTGCTCGAAGGATGTATTTACCTACAGTCTGCATTTCAAAACCCCGGCTTCGACGAACCCGTTGATCAGCACCCCCCCGGAAGCCAAGTGATTTTCGAGTTCTAGAGAAGGAGCGCCCATCATGAAACAAACACTGAAGACGACATTCGCCATCCTGGCATCCGCCGCCTGTTGGGCGCTGGTCGCACCCGTTCACGCTCAAGAAGCGCCCCAGCCGATGCGTGGTGCGGATGTTACTGCAGTCGACCAGGCGCCGGAGGCCAAAAAGTACATTGGCGGCAAGCCCGGCAGCCAGACCAAGGTGGCACGAACTTACCGCAGCCAGCCACCGGTGATTCCCCATGCTGTTGAAAATTTTGATGAAATTACCTTGGAAGAAAACCAGTGCCTGAGCTGTCATGGCCCCGATGCCTACAAGAAGAAAAATGCGCCGAAAATTGGTGACAGTCACTTTTTCGATCGGGATGGCAAGAAACAGGCAGCAAGCTCAGCGCTACGCCATAACTGTGTGCAGTGCCATGTCGGGCAGGTCGATGCGCCGCCGCTGGTTGAAAACAGCTTCAAGGGTGACATTGCCGAGGGTAAGGATGTCAAACCCAACGTCAAGAAAAAAAACTGATCGGGGTTAAGGAAAGGATAGGGATTTCAAGTGGCACTTTCACAGTAGGAGTGGTCGATACGCCGGACGGATTCGGTTGGCGGTTGTACCTGATCGAAGCGTTGATTCGCTCTGCGGTTTCGTGAAAAGCGCCGTAGCGCCTGCCGGCATGCCTAAACGAGTTCACTTTTCACTTCAACCGCTGCTTCTATCCATTCAACGCATTCCGCTCTCTGCTTGGCAGCGCCGGCGATGTCACAGCGCCCACTTATGCCGAGCTTTACGCCGCAAAATCCCGACCCACTAGATATATCAGGGTTGGGAGCTAACCGGATAAGCGTGCTGTGTTCAAGTTCTGCCGCTGATGGCGCGAAGTTAGCTGTTTTCTGCGGCAATATTTGGCAATTTTTCCGGTCGACCGCAGCAATGTGACTAACCTGGCCGAGTGGCGAGAATCAGTGTGCCTTTTTCCAGCGGATTGAGGTTGATGCGGGTAATGGCGGCAAAACCGGCGGCTTCCAGCCAGCCAACATAGTCGCCGTAGCGATAGGTCTGGGTGCCGGTTTCATAGAGCAGCGTCAGGCGAAAGGCGGCCATAAAGGCGTTGTTTGCCGTGTCGGCAAGATACTCATGGATGACCAGCAGGCCGCCCGGGTTGAGGGCGTCAAAAATTTGCTGGATGGCTTGCCGGTTTTCTTCGGCGAAATGGTTGTGAGCCACCGAGAGGTAGAAGACCACGTCGTGCTTGCCATCCCAGTCATGCACCAGCAGTTCGCCGGGGCTAACGTGGATGCGTTCGGACAACTGGTGGCTGGCAATAGTGCCGGCCGTTTCGGTCAAGGCGCTGGGTAGGTCGACAATCAGGGCGCTTAGTTGCGGGTAGCGTTGGCAAAAACGAATCGAGTGCATGCCGTGCGAGCCACCGAGGTCAAGCAGGCGGAGGTGCTCGGGCGAGATCGGAATGTGGGCCAGCAGTTCGGTATCTAGGTCTTGGGCAAAGGCATCCATATAGGCGGAGAAGGTTTGCCCGAGTTGCGGCTTTGCCTCCATCGCTTGCCACAGTGTTTGCTCGGGAGAACCGCGCCGTACCGCTGCCGTCAGGTCGCCCATCATCGGCCAGGCTTCCAGTGTCCACAGCAGGCCGGGGGTGTAATTGATCTGGCTGGCGCTGGTGAACCAGCGTTGCGTGCTGGCGGTGTTGGTGTAGCGTTCGTCGAGCTGTTCGCCGTGCTTTTCCAGGTAGCCAATGGTGACGAGAAAGTCAGCCAGATAGCCGGTTCCCTGTGGGCTCGCCTGGATTTTTTCAGCCAGTATGGCAAGCGCCAGCGGGCCGCCGGCCAGCGCCTCGAAAAGGCCAAGACGCCCGGCGGAAAGGATGGCCGCCGACTTCATCATTGGCATGTAAATGTCGAGCATAGCCAGTTCAGCCGAACCTGTCGGTTGGCAGACGTCGGGCTTTGCGGCAACTGGGACTGGGTTGTGACGAGTGTTCGGCACCGTTCAGACCAGCGCAGTTTCAATGGCGGTGACGAGAACGGCGTCGTCCGGCGTCATGTCCGGCGCAAAGCGGTGCACCACCTGGCCGTTGCGGTCGACGAGAAATTTCTCGAAATTCCACAGGACATCAATCGCTTCCTTGGGCAGCAACTTGTGCTCGGCCAGCTTTTCGCGCAGGTCACTGTTCGCTGGGGGCGTGGCTTTGGGTTGAGCCGCGATTAAATGCGTGTACAGCGGATGCCGGGGTTCGCTATTAATATTGAGCTTTTCGAACATGGGAAACTGAACGCTGAAACGGCTTGTGCAGAATTCCTGAATATCCTCGGCGCCGCCCGGTTCCTGGCCAGCAAAGTCGTTGCAGGGAAAACCCAGCACCTGCAGGCCACGGGCCTGGTAAGTTTCAAACAGTTTTTCCAGCCCGGCATATTGCGGCGTCAGGCCGCATTGGGAGGCGACATTGACGATTAGCAGGACCTGTCCCTGGTATTCGCGCAAGCTTGTATCCTGGCCGTTCAGCTTTTTAAGGGGAATGTCGTAGATGGATTGATTCATGGTGAAGAGTTCTCGCAGGGGGTAGTCGGATTTGTTGTCGTTGGTTATGCTGTTTGCAATCAGGATTGCCAGTTAAAAAAGCAAGCCACGCTGGATTTAATCGAGCAACTGACGCTGATCGAGAAATTTTTCCAGAATCTCCAGACGCATTACGGCATCGTCTAGTTCGAGCAATTTTTGCTTGGCCAGATTTTGAATGGGCAGGATTTCGGTAATCCGGTAGCTCACCCATTCGGCTTCATCGAAACGGTGTGGGGTGGCAATGCGTTCCGGCCCGAGGTCGTTGATAATGCGCTGAAGGAAGGGGAGTAGCCGATTGCGTTCTGGCGGAAAGGGCGTTGGGCCGGTGTCAGCGATGGTTTTGACTTCGGCTTCAAGTAAATTATCAGTCGGGTGCGATTGAATAATTTGAAAACGCTCGGCACCTAGAGCGGTGATCGTCAGAATGCCGAGTTGGGCCATGTCCCACTGGGTAATCCGTGCCAGGGTGCCGATGGCGTGCGGTTGCGCCACCGGGCCTGCTTCCTTGCCGCTGGCAATCAGGCAAATGCCAAATGGCTGGTCGTCCTTCATGCAGACCGCTGCCATATCAAGGTAGCGTTGCTCGAAAATTTTCAGCGGTAGCAAACTGCCGGGAAAAAGTACCGTGTTGAGCGGAAAGAGCGGAATGTTCAAAGTTTCCGTGGTGACTTCGGGCGGCGGGCGAGCCGGGTTGAACCAAGCCATTATTCGCCCCAGCGCTGCATTAATGTGTGCGGGACGCTGATCTGGTCGAGGATGCGAGCGACGACAAAATCGACAATGTCCTGCACATTTTTCGGATGATGGTAAAAACCTGGGCTGGGCGGCAGGATGACCGCGCCGGCCCGTGACAGGCGCAGCATGTTTTCAAGGTGGATGGCCGAAAACGGCGTTTCACGTGGAACGAGCACCAGTTTGCGCCCTTCCTTCAATACAACATCGGCGGCACGTTCGATCAGGTTGTCGGCCAAGCCTTGAGCGATGGCGGCCAGCGTGCCCATCGAACAGGGACAAATCACCATGGCAACGGGCGGGTTGGAGCCGGATGCGACCGGGGCGAACCATTCTTCGCGGCCGAAAACAGCCAGTTTTTCCGGGTCGACCGTAGGCATGCGGGCGAGCAGGGCTGTTTTGGCGTCGGCTGGGCGGGAAGGCAGTTCAAGATCCATTTCCTGGCGGGCGACGATCTGGGAGGCTTGCGAATAGAGCAACTGAACTGTGCAGTCGGCAGCCAGCAGGCATTCCAGTAGGCGCAGGCCGTAAGGCATGCCGGATGCACCGGTGAGGGCGAGGCAGATGGTTTTAGACATGTGGAGTTTCCGATGGCCCTGATTCAGCCAGCAGTTTAGCTGCGATCAGTCCATTGATGGTGCCAAAGACCAGCGCCGCTGCAGCAAAAACCGGGGTAAGCAGGAATACGCCGTCGTGGGGAATTAGCCATAGGCGGGCAAGTAATAGTTGGCCACCAATGTGAGCAAAGGCGGCGAATATGCTTAGGCTGACCGGGCCGAACCAACGCGTTGGCAGATGGCGGGCAAGGCCGAGAGTGAGCAGACTGAGCGTGGTGCCAGCCAATGAGAGGAAGAAACCGGGGGCGAGGAAGTAGCCGAGTAGCAGACTGCCGGCCAAGACGCGCAGGGCGCTGACCCAGACCGCCGTACCCCAGCCGTAACGGGCGAGGACGACCAGCGTGACGATGTTGGCCAGCCCTGGTTTGACCCCGGGGAGCGGTGAAGGAATCGCCGCATCGACCAGCGACAGGCCGACCGCCGCCGTGGCCAGCCAGGCGACGCGCCGGTCTTCGGCGGTAATCGTCAGCTTAATAACTGATGGAGTCATAAACCTTGGTGCGTCCGGTAATTTGTACGCTGACCCGGTTGGGGGCACAGATGGCGATTTCTCCAGGGCGCATCAACCAGCCTTGGCGGACGCAATATTGCCGTGGGCCGGGGTCGCTGATGACGCGAGCACGGCCCGGTTCGATGGCGATCAGCGTCGTGCCGAGCGGGCCGCTGACTTCAAACTGCCGCTTGCTGCGCAGATCAACTTCGGCAAAGACTTTGCCCTCCTGACGGATGATGGCGCGGTCAGCCAGGCCGCCTTGCCAAAAGGTGGGGACGCTAATGCCAACCAAGAGGGCGCTGGCGAGCATGACCAGCCAGTCGCCCGGCCGGACCAGCGCCAGCCAGTGTTTCACTCGCCAGCCAGCGTGCGGTGGCGGACCAGAACGCGGGCGCGGGCCGCAAATTGTCGGGCCAGCCATTCGGAAATATAGACCGAGCGATGCTGGCCGCCGGTGCAGCCGATGGCTACTGTCAGGTAATTCCGGTTATCGCGGATGTAACTAGGTAGCCAGGTGTCAACGAAACCGGCGATGTCGTCGCGCATGCGGCAAACTTCCGCTTCGGCTTCGAGAAAGTCGATGACCGGCTGGTCTTTGCCAGTCAGTTGGCGCAGGGCTGGGTCGTAGTGCGGGTTAGGCAGGCAGCGCACGTCAAAAACCAGATCGGCATCAAGCGGCAGGCCGTGCTTGAAGCCGAAGGATTCGAACATCAGCGTCAGCCCCTGGCCCGGTTCGGCTTCGATGAACTGGCGCACCCATTCCCGTAGCGCATTGGCTTTCAGACCGCTGGTGTCGATCCGGTGACCGAGATCGGAGATTGGTTCGAGCAATTGACGTTCGCTGCGAATCGCTTCGCCCAGCGATTGGCCGGCGCTTGCCATCGGGTGCCGGCGGCGTGATTCGGAGTAACGCTTGAGCAGCGTTTCCTCATTCGAGTGGAGGAAAAGAAAGGTCGGACGTACCCCTTCTTCCGCCAGCTTTTCGAGTTTTTCGGGCAATAGCTCAATACCGCCGCCGGACCGCGCATCAATGGCGATAGCCACCTTGCCAATGCGTTCTTCCTTGAGCATGCGGACCAGGACGGTGAGCATCGCCACCGGCAGGTTATCGACGCAGTAATAGCCGGCATCTTCAAGTAAATGCAGGGCGACCGACTTGCCCGAGCCAGAGAGGCCGCTAATGAGAATGAGTTCCATGAGTTGCAGCATAATCAAGGCGGCGCTGGCCGGCAAGCCACGGCATAATAGAAATAAACACGGAGATGCCCATGCCCTCAAAATTTCCCCTGCTCGATTTACCTTTTCTTAACGAGTTAACCGCCCAGCGGCGCGACATTCATGCTCATCCTGAGCTAGCGTTCAATGAAGACCGGACGGCCGAACTGGTTGCCCGCGAGCTTGAGCGCTATGGCTTGGAAGTGCATCGCGGGATTGCCAAGACGGGCGTGGTTGGCGTGTTGCGGGCCGGTACTTCGCAGCGGATGATCGGCCTGCGTGCCGACATGGACGCGCTGCCGCTGGCCGAAATGAACGAATTTCCGCATCACTCGCGGCACGCCGGCAAGATGCACGCCTGCGGCCACGACGGCCATACTGCGATGTTGCTTGGCGCGGCGCGCTATTGCGCCAGTCATCCGGATTTCGACGGCATTGCCGTGTTCATCTTCCAACCCGCCGAGGAATCTGAAGGCGGGGCGGCGGTGATGATTGAGGAAGGCTTGTTCGAGCGCTTCCCGGTTGAGGCTGTTTTTGGTCTGCATAACTGGCCGGGCATTCCAGTTGGCGAAATGGGTGTAATGCCGGGGCCGGTGATGGCCGGCACCTGTGCCTTCGAGATTATTGTGCGCGGCCATGGCTGCCATGCCGCGATGCCGCATCAGGGTATTGACTCGATTGTCGCCGGGGCGCAACTGGTCCAGGCTTTACAAACGGTGGTCAGCCGCACCCTGCATCCTTGCGAGTCGGCGGTAGTCAGCGTGACGCAATTTCATGCCGGCGAAGCCTGGAACATCATCCCGGAAGAGGTGGTGTTGCGCGGCACTATCCGCAGCTTCAAGGCGGAGGTTCAGGAAGGGGTGGAGCGTGCCATTGAGCGTTTGTGCAGCGGCATTGCAGCGGCAAACGGGGCGCAAATCAGTGTTCGTTTTGACCATCGTTACCCTGCTACGGTCAACAGTGTTTCTGAGGCAAATTTCTGCCGTGAGGTTGCAGCGGATGTATTTGGACGAGAGCGAGTACTCACGGACCTGTTGCCATCGATGGGCGCTGAAGACTTTTCCTACATGCTGCGCGAGAAGCCCGGTTGTTACGTTTGGCTGGG
>Ga0136636_10002858_pt1 | contig 10318 bp, 11 predicted proteins | sample AntDrymUQ8522106_2_FD_104653 | JGI IMG/M metagenome (GOLD analysis project Ga0136636, IMG submission 104653) | Polar desert sand microbial communities from Dry Valleys, Antarctica - metaG UQ852 (21.06) | ecosystem: Environmental > Terrestrial > Soil > Desert | place: Antarctica: Dry Valley... | reverse complement strand
TCAGCGTCCACTGGATGGCGCTCTGGCCAAGCGGGCGCACCCGCGTGAATACCTGGATAGTGCCGGGGCGCTCGGCCGAGTCCACGATAATGCCGCTAGACTGCCGCAGGATGATCTCCGCATCGACGGGCTGAAGCTCGAAGAGCCCGCGCGGCGCGGCGGCCGCAGACGCCTGCGGATCGATGTGAACAAGGTAGGCGCCATCGCGCTCGGTAAGCGAGGTGGTGATACGCTGGTCGGGGTCGATCAGAAGCTCAAAGATCGGCGCGACGGGGGCCTCTAGCACGAGCACGCCAGCGGGGGCGCCGCGATCATCGGTGAAGAAGGTTGAGTAGCGCAGCAGCGGGCCGTCGCTGGCCGCCGTGTCTACCGGCGCGATCTCGATCGGGCCATCGCCAGGCAGGCTGGCCCGGCGCAGGGCGTTGAGAAAGTAGGGCTCGCTGTAGCGGCTGGCGAGCTGCGCGTCGGGGACGCGGGCGGCCGTGGGGCCCGCGCCGCGCACGCAGACCACCTCGGAGCCGCTAATGTCGAGCAGGCAGATGCCGCTGTAGCGCCCGGCGGTGTAGCGTAGAAACGACTGGAAGTGCTGCGCGACATCGGCGCTGGCGCCGGGACTGGCGCGGGCGTAGCGACGCCGCGCAGGCGCCTGCGCGGCGAAGAGCAGGTCGGTGGCGGAGTGGGCGATCGTGCTCTCAACCACTGCGGCGCGGGCATCGGCAAGCCGCAGTGCCTCCTGGGAGGCCTGCTTGATCAGACTGTCACGCGCCCGCAGCTGGTTATAGGCCGAGATCACAAGCGTTGGGATCAGCAGCACCAGCATAAAGGCGAGCACGAGCTTGGTCTGGAGGCTGGGATGGAAGAGCTTCGACATGATGCGCCCTGAAACATTCGGGGAGGCTGGCTCTAGCCTCAATGGGCGGCGAAAAGTAGCTCGGCGCGGGCCTGAGCCTCGGCCACCGCCTGCTCGGGGGTAAGCTCGCCACGCAACATATCGTGGTAGACGGTGCCAAGAATGGCGGCCAGGGCTGGCCACTGCGGCACAGCGGGGCGCATCCAATCGGCGAGCTGGCTTGCCACCTCTGGGCGGTTGACGGTGCGGAAGGCGGGGTAGCGCTGAGCGAGCTCGGGGTCGCGCAGCAGGCTGATGCGGGGCATGCCGCCATTGCCGTGCAGGGCGATGGTGCGCTGCGTGTCGGCGCGCGAGAGCCACTCCAGGAAGGCCCAGGCGAGGGCGCGCCGCTCGCCGATATTGGCGGGGATGCCGAGGCTCCAGGTGCCGAGGGGTGTAACTGGGGCGGCGTTTGGGGCGTGAGGCGCGGCGGCGTAGCCAACCAGGCCGGCAACCTGCGAGGTTGGGTCCTCCTCCACAAGGTAGCTGCGCGCGGCCCACTCGTAGGTCATGGCGCAGCCGCCTGCGGCGAAGCGACGTGGGCGCTGATCCCACGCCATGCTCAGCACATCCGGCGGCGAGACGGGCAGCAGGGCCAGGGCGAAGCGGGCGGCGGCGACGGCACGCGGCGTATCAAGGCTAGGCCAGCCGCTGGGGTCGAGCAGGGGCTGGCCGAAGGCGGCGTAGAAGTGGGCCATCTGCTGGCCGAGCGGCTCGCCGCGCTGGCCGTTCCAGCAGAGGCCGTACTCGCCGCGCTCGGGGTGGTTGAGGCGCAGCGCGGCGGCGAGCAGATCATCGGTGGTGACGGGGGGCGCAAGGCCAGCGGCCTCAAGCCGATCTAGCCGATACCAGAGCAGCTCGGGGTGGGGCTGAATGGGCAGGCCGAGCTGGCGGCTCTGGTAGCGTGAGCCCGTGTAGGCGAGCGGGAGGAAGTCCTCGGGGTGCAGCTCGGGCGCGGTGGCGATCAGCGCGTCGAGCGGCAGCAACACGTTCTCTGCGCCGTACTCGCCAAGCCAGAGCACATCGAAGCTCACAATATCGTACGAGGAGCGCAGATCACGGGCGTTGCGCAGGGTGAGCTCGCGCAGCTCGTCGTAGCCAACCACCTCGATCTGCACGGAGCCGCCGGTGCGGCGGCCAAACTCATCGGCGAGCTCGCGCAGGGCGTTGGAGAAGGGGTCGCCGACAATCAGGAGCCGCACCGTCTCGCCGCCGAGCATGCTGGACAGCGCAATGGGGGCGGAGCCTGGCGCGCCAACACAGCCTGCAAGTAGGGTGACGATCAGCAGAAGGAGCAGCGCGCCTCGCAGTGGATAGAGGCGATTCATAGCGGCGCTCCAGACTCGTTCCGGCAACACCTGAGGGCCGGGTGTGTTGCTAGTATAGGCCTTAAAGATTACGGGGCAAGTCCGCCTGTGCGGGTGGGGTGCGACGTACCTTTTGGGTCTGGAGAACGTGAATTTCCCCTGGCACGCTTGTTGCGGGTATTGAGCTACACCATAGACAACAAGGAGGCATTATGCCAGGCAAATTACCGATCGACCGTGTGCGCGAGAGAGAGCAGTCGCCGAAGATCATTGAGCGCGAGAAGCAGCGCTATGCTGAAAAACAGGCTAAGCTCGACCGCGAGAATAAGCCGCTTCCGCAGAAGGAAGATCAGCAGCCGCAAGACGAGCAGACGGACGACAAGAAGGAGGATGCATAATGTCCGAGGACATCCTCCAGCGGCTTGCTCATCTAGCGCAGAACCGTGACGCCGGGACGACTGCTCCGGCAGCGTCGGCATAAAGAGGAGACTGCAATGACGACAAGGCTTGCCACCGCGCTGAGTGACCTGAGCGCGCTGCCCCGCAGCGAGCACCCGGTGCTCAGCGTGTACCTGGACTGGAGCGTCGGCCCGAACGGCCAGCGCCCGGTGCTCGCCATGCTCGATCAAGAGTTAGAGCGCCACGCGGCGACGCTCGACGAGCGCGGCCCGGCCCGCGCCAGCTTCGACGCCGACAGCGCGCGCATCAAAAGCTACCTCGCCGACGAGGCCCCGCGCGACGCGGCCGGCATCATCCTGTTTGCCTGTGATGCCGACAGCCTCTGGGGCGCCATCCCGCTTACTGTGCCCGTGAACAGCGCGGTGGCCGTGGACAGCTACCCGCAGCTCTACGAGCTTGCGCGGCTGCTCGACGACCACGAGACGTTCCTCGTGGCCGTGGCGGAGGGGCAGCAGGCGCGCATCTATGTGATGTCGCTCGAGCGGCTGGAGCAGGTGCAGCAGACCGCAGCCAGTGAGGAGATCAACCGCGTGCAGGTGGGCGGCCCGTCGCAGCTGAGCTACGCGAACCACACCGCTTTTGTGATCCAGCTCCACATGAACGAGCTGGCTGCGGCGCTCCAGAGTGCGGTGAAGGAGCACCGGGCGCGCCACATTGTGATCCTGACCAACGACGCGATGAAAGGCCCCGTGCGCCAGGCGCTGTCGCCGCAGCTTCAGGAGCTGGTAGTGGAGCTAGGCAGCTACCAGCACACCGACCAGCCCGAGCAGCTTTTTGCCACGCTCTCCCCGCTGATGCAGGCGGAGGAGCACAAGCAGGAGCAGGCGCTGCTGGAGAGGCTGGCGGATCAGCTGGCCACAAAGGGCGGGCTGGCCTTTGGCGGCGAGCAGGCCGTGGCGCAGGCGCTGCTCAAGGGTCAGGTGGACACGCTGCTGCTGGGCGCGGCCTACGCGGGCGGCCAGGGCGGCGAGTGCCCCACGTGTGGCGTGCTGCGGCCAGGCCAGCGCCAGAACTGCCCCTACGACGGCAGCGAGCTGCTGGCGGTTGATCTGCGTGAGGCCCTGGTGCGCCACACGCTGCGCCAGAGCGGCCAGGTGGAGGTGGTGGGCCTGGAGGGTGCGCTGGATGAGCACGGCGGTGTGGCGGCCATGTTGCGCTTCCGCGACGACATCCAGCGCGCAGGGGGCGACGGCATCGCGTAGAGCAGGGGGAGGCGAGGCGAGGAGAGGGGAGGGGAGAGGAGGGCGCCCACAAGGGGCGCCCCAACACGCCCTAGGTATAAGACGCGCCTAACCCACGCCTTCGAACAGGTGTACCACGAGCAGCAGGCCCTCGCGCACAGACACATGCGCGGGGGCCTCGCTGATCAGGTTGCTCACGCCGCGCGAGCGCTCGAAGCGCAGCTCGGCGTCGTGCAGCGGGTAGTGGAGCCCACGCGTAGTGATGCCGCGCGCCGGGCCGCCCAGCGGCAGCAGCGAGACTGTCTCGCCCCGCACGCCGGGGATAGGCGTCTCGCCCCGCGCCAGGTAGGCTTCCTGGCCGGTATCGAGGAGCCGCACGCGCAGCCCGGCCAGCTCGGGGAGCGCCAGCATGGCAACGTTCGAGAGGCCCTGATCCCAGCGCCCGCCCATTGCGCCAAGCAGATCGATCTGCGTGGCGCCTGCGGCAACAGCCGCCAGCAGCGCCAGCTCCAGGTCGGTCTCATCTTTCTCGACAGGATGGCGCTGAATCGTCACGCCGACGCTGGCGAAGGCGGCCTCGGCCTCTGGGCTGAGCGAGTCGAGGTCGCCGATCACAAGCTGTGGGGTGAGGCCAGCGGCGAAGAGCGCGTTGCCGCCCCCGTCGGCCGCGATCAGCAGATCGGCGCGGGCGAGCAGCATGCGAAATGGCTCGGCCTGGAAGGTGGGCGCGTTGGCGACGATTACGGCGTGCATTGGCATGTTGTCCACAGATGACACAGATTTCCGGACTATTTTTGCACCGCGCTATCCGCAGGGCGGCGGGCCGGGCAGGTTGTCCGCAGATTGCGCAGATGACACAGATTTCCGGACTATTTTTGCACCGCGCCACTCCACAGCCACCAGGCTGCCAGGCCCGCCGTCAGCAGCCAGAGGGCCACGATGAGCGTGGCGCCCAGTCTACTGGTTGGGCGCTCTGGGGCCGCAGCCGCCTGCGCGCGGCACTCCGCTAGCACCGCTGGCGGGATGAGCCGGATCGCCAGGGCGAGCCCGATGGGCAGGAGGATCAGGTCATCGAGGTAGCCGAGTAGCGGGATAACGTCGGGGATGAGGTCGATCGGGCTGAGCGCGTAGGCAACCACCAGGCCCGCCACAAGTTTTGCCGGCCAGGGGGTGGCCGGGTGATGGACTGCCAGCGCCAGGGTGTGCGCCTCGCGCTTGAGGCCGCGCGCCCACGCGCGCAGCCGTGCCCAGCGGCTTGTGGGCAGCTCTTGATCGTTCACGCGCTACGCCGCCGACTCGATCCGCACCACCGCCAGGCTCAGGATCGCCGCTGGCTCCTTGCCCGCCTCGCGCCAGGTGCGGCCCCGGTCGTCGGAGCGCAGCAGCTGCCCGGCGTCGCTACCCGCCCAGGCGTAATCCATGTGGTAGCTCGCCGGGACGATGCACGTCACGGCGCCGCGCAGCTCGCCCTCCACGCTGGCCTGCTGCCAGGTGGCGCCGCCGTCCTCGCTGCGCACCAGCGCGGTGCCGCCGGCGGTCGCGGCGAGCAGCACCTCCTCCTTGCCCGCAAGCAGCGCCATCGTGACTGTGCCCGGCGCCGTCGCCTGCTCGCGCTTCCACTTGGCCAGCCCGTGGGGCGTCGCCACAATCAGGCCGTCGCCGTTCACCAGCGCCAGCAGCCCCTCGGCATCGCCGCTGGGCGCCTGGCCCCACGTCTGCCCACCGTCGCTGCTGATCAGCGCGTTGTCACCCTCGACAGCCACGAGCAGCGTGAGATGATCCGCCGCCAGAATCGCGCGCACCGGTCGCCCCGCCAGCGTCTGATCCACCCGGCGCCAGCGGCCCTGGCTGCCGGGGTCGGTGTACGTCGCCAGACCGTCGGCGGTGCCCACATAGACGATGCCTGCTTTTGCCATGTCGCCTCCCGATCACTAAGATTGCAGATTGCAGATTGCAGATTGCGCGCAGCTGGACGTGCTGAGATTGTAGATCGCCACGGCAAGGCGGCCCGCAGCGCGCCAGCTAGCGCCCTTATCGGCGGCAGGCTCCCAGTGGATACCGTCGTCGGCGCTGCCCACATACAGCCTATCGCTCACACCCATCCGCCTCCTCACACAAACAGCTACGTCGCGGGGTAGCATAACATTCGCGGCGGGGCGGCGTCAATGTTGGTAGACGCCACGTCTGCGTGCCGAACATTATTATCCGCAGATGACGCAGATGGCGCAGATTTCCGGGCCTTTTATGGTAAGATACTGCCTACCCCCGGTGAGAGTGAGGAGCACTTATGAGCGACCTCTTCGGCCATACGCGCAGCGTGCTGCGGCCCCGTTATGCGCTGATCACGCCCCCCGGCCTGGTGCGCGCGCCGCTCCCCGGCTGGCCTGGGGCCGCCTGCGCTGTGGTGATCAGCCCCGCTATGGGCGCGCGCTTCGCGCAGATTCACATTACGCTGCCGACCGGCGCGCAGGGCCATGGCCAGCGCAGCCGCGAGGAGCTGTTGCTCTATGTGCGCAGCGGCGCTGTGGCCATACGCGTCGCCGATCAGCGCGCCACGCTGAGCGCGGGCGGCTACGCCTACGTGCCGCCAGGCGCTGTCTACAGCCTACAACCCGAGGGCGGAGCGGCCGAGCTGCTGGTGTTTCAGCGCGCCTTTACGCCGCTTGCGGGCGTGCCCGCCCCAGAGCCGCTGTTCGGCCAGGAGCAGGATCTGGTTGGCGTGCCGTTCCTGGGCGACGAGGCCGCGCTGCTCAAGACGCTACTCCCCGACATTCCGGCCTTCGATATGGCCGTGAATATCTTCACGTTTATGCCCGGCGCAACCCTGCCTATGGTGGAGACGCACCTGATGGAGCACGGCATGCTGATGCTCAACGGCCAGGGCATCTACCGCCTGGCCGACGACTGGCACCCCGTGCAGGCCGGCGACGCGATCTGGATGGCGCCCTTCTGCCCGCAGTGGTTCGTCGCTACGGGCAAGACGCCCGCCCGCTACATCTACTACAAGGACGTCAACCGCGACGCGTTGGTCTCGCCATGATCCAGCTCTCCATCGACAGCGAGGCCATCCAGGCCGACCTCGACGCCATCGCCGCCTGCTCTGACAGCCCGCCCCCCGGCGTGACGCGGGTGGTGTACGGCGCGGCCGACCAGCGGGCGCGGGCGTACCTGCGCGGTCGCTGTGTACAGGCTGGCCTTGCGCTGCGCGAGGATGCGCTCGGCAATCTGTTCGCGCGCTGGGAGGGCGCCGAGCCTGGCTTGCCCGCCGTTGCCAGCGGCTCGCACATCGACGCCATCCCCGCCTCCGGCCGCTTCGACGGCACCGTTGGCGTGGTTGGCGCCCTGGAGGCCATACGCGCGCTACAGCGCACCGGCCACGCGCCCCGCCGCGCGATCGAGCTGCTGCTCTTCACCTCCGAGGAGCCGACGCGCTTTGGGGTGGGCTGCCTCGGCAGCCGCGCGCTCTGCGGCACGCTCGACCAGCACAGCCTGCGTGCGCTCCAGGACGCCGAGGGCCGCAGCCTGGACGAGCTGCGCACCACCGCAGGCTTTGTAGGCCCGCTGGAGGGCGTGGCCCTGGCACCCGGCCACTACGCCGCATTCGTCGAGCTGCATATCGAGCAGGGGCCGCTGCTGGAGACCGAGCAGCTGCCGATCGGGGTGGTGCGCGCCATCGCGGCCCCAGCTGCGCTGCGCCTGCGCCTGCACGGCGAGGGCGGGCACGCGGGTGCTGTGCTGATGCTGGGGCGCCGCGACGCGCTGCTGGCGGGCGCCGAGGTGGCGCTCGCCGTGGAGCGAGCCGCGCTTACGAGCGGCAGCCCCGACACGGTGGCCACCACGGGCCGCTTCGTGATCTTGCCGGGCGCGGTGAACGCCATTCCCAGCGCGGCTACGCTCGAAATCGATGTGCGCGATGTGGCCGCCGAGCCGCGCGACCGGGCGCTCGCCATGATCGACGCGGCGGTGGAGGAGATCTGCGGGCGGCGCCACGTCACCTACGAGCTCCAGCGGCTTAACGCGGACCCACCCGCCACCAGCGACCCCGCCGTTATCGCCGCGATCATCACCGCCTGCGTGGGGCTTGGCATGGGCTACCAGGTGATGGTGAGCCGGGCCTATCACGACAGCCTATTTATGGCGCGCCTTGCCCCCACGGCGATGATCTTCATCCCGTGCCGGGGCGGCGTGAGCCACCGCGCCGATGAGTATGTCGAGCCCGAGCAGATCTGCCAGGGTGTCGCCGTGCTCGCCAGCACGCTGGAGCAGCTGAGCGTGTCGTGACCAAAAGTATGCGCACCGGGCATGCTGTCCACAGATGACATAGATTTCCGGCTCACTGTTGGCCCCAACCGTCCACCGTCCACCGTCTGCCCTACAGTGGGCTGCGGTCGGCCTTGGCTTCACTGGTAGCGTCGACCGGGCGCTCGGCCTTGGTGGGGCTCTGACGGACTGGTTGCATGCCCTGACCCACGGCCTGGTCGTGCAGCTCCGCGTCGGTGGCGTTGTCGACGCGCAGCGTGGCACGCTGCTCGTGCGCCTGTACCTCCTCGACCGCGCGCCGGTCGTCGGCGCCTTGGGGGACGGCAGGGTAGCTGATGTCGGTCTCTTCGTTCACGCGCCCGCGCCGCATCTGGGCCACGGCCCACACGCCGAGCATATAGATGATGCCGGCAACGGCCAGCACCAGCACGAGCCCAATGATAATCGAGCCGACCCCGAAGCCGGTACCGTTGGTGTCCATGAGACCTCCTTCACACGCTGAGTGAATGATCGTTGTGTCATTTCTACTCAATGCAAGATCGTTGCCAGTACGCCTATGTGGACAACTTACTACCAGCCGACGACCCTGGCCGACGCGCTCGAACTGCTCGCCGCGCACCCTGCCGCCCGCGTGGTGGCTGGCGGCACCGACATGCTCGTGGAGCTTGGGCGCCACCTTCGCCCCGCCAACAGCCTGATCGACATCTCACGCGTTGCGGGGCTGCGCTACGTGCGCCAGGAGGGCGAGGAGATCGTGCTTGGCGCCCTGGCGACCCACAACGACGTGATTAGCTCGACGCTGTGCGTGGCCGGCGCGCTGCCGCTGGCGCAGGCCAGTAGCGAGGTGGGCGCTCCACAGATCCGCGCCCGCGCTACGGTGGCGGGCAACCTCGTTACGGCCTCGCCCGCCAACGACACGATCACTGCGCTCGTGGCGCTGGATGCCGCAGTGACGCTGGTGGGGCAGGCTGGCGAGCGCACGCTGCCCCTGCGCGACTTCTACCTCGGCGTGCGGCGCACGGCCCTGGCGCCCGGCGAGCTGCTGCGCGCGATCCGCGTGCCCGCCCCTGGTCTGCGCCGCCGAGGGATCTTCCTCAAGCTCGGCCTGCGCCGCGCCCAGGCGATCAGCGTGGTGAATGTGGCCGTGGTGCTAACGTTCGATAGCGACAGGCCGGACGCGACAGTGACACAGGCGCGCGTGGCGCTCGGCTGCGTTGCGCCCACGATTGTGCGCGCCGAGGCGGCCGAGGCCGCGCTCCAGGGCCTGTCGCTCGCAGTGATAAACGCGGAGGTGATCGGGCGCCTGGCCGTCGCCGCCTGCGCCCCGATCAGCGACCTGCGCGGCTCGGCGGGCTACAGGCGCACGGCGGTGGCCGCCCTGGTGGCCCGCGCCATCACGCGCCTGGCCGCAGGCAGCGAGGCCGAGGGGTGGCCGGAGCGGCCAGTGCTGCTGGAGGGGGGGGGCGTCTGGACCGCGAATGACGCGAATGAGGCCGCGAATGGCGCGAACGCGAACAACGCGAATGGGGACGTCTGGACCGCGAATGACGCGAATGAGGCCGCGAATGGGGACGTCTGGACCGCGAATGACGCGAATGAGGCCGCGAATGGCGCGAACGCGAACAACGCGAATGATAGGGTGCGTGCGCTGGTGAATGGGGCTAAGGTGGCGCTTTCGGCGCACAAGACGCTGCTAAACGCGCTGCGGGAGGATGTGGGGCTTACGGGGACGAAGGAGGGCTGCGGTGAGGGCGAGTGCGGCGCCTGCACGGTCTGGCTGGATGGCCAGGCGGTGATGAGCTGCCTGGTGCCCGCCGCCCAGGCCCATGGTCGTGAGGTGACAACCATTGAAGGCCTGGCGGCCCCCGGCGCGACGCTGCACCCGCTCCAGGCGGCCTTCATCGCCGAGGGCGCTGTGCAGTGCGGCTACTGCATCCCCGGCATGCTCATGGCCGGCGCCCGGCTGCTGGAGGAGTTCCCCGACCCCGCCCTCGGCCAGATCCAGGTCGCCCTGAGCGGCAATCTCTGTCGCTGCACTGGCTACAGCAAGATCATCACGGCGATGCGGGCGGCGAAGAAGCGTTTGGACCACGAAGGGCGCGAAGGACGTTTGGACTACGAAGGGCTCGAAGGACGTTTGGACCACGAAGGGCGCGAAGCATAGCGAAAGGCGCGAACGCGAAACCGTGCAGGGCACGCATCCGAGCGGGCGTGGCCGGTTT
>Ga0136636_10002856_pt1 | contig 10320 bp, 4 predicted proteins | sample AntDrymUQ8522106_2_FD_104653 | JGI IMG/M metagenome (GOLD analysis project Ga0136636, IMG submission 104653) | Polar desert sand microbial communities from Dry Valleys, Antarctica - metaG UQ852 (21.06) | ecosystem: Environmental > Terrestrial > Soil > Desert | place: Antarctica: Dry Valley... | reverse complement strand
CCGCCTTCATTGTACACGATGCCGCTGTTGAAAGGCACCGTGAGCGCGATGCCACCGGCCAGTGCCATGTCGCATTCGCCATCACGCAGTGCTTTGAACGCTTGGGCGATCGCTACAAGCGAAGTGCTGCACGCCGTATGTATGCTCAATGCAGGACCGCGCAGGTCGAACTCGAAGGCGAGACGTGTAGCGATATAATCCTTCTCATTGGCGGTCATCACGGCGAAGTCGCCGACCTGTTCGATCAGCTCGGGATGACCGATCACGTTGCGCGTGAAGTAGGTGTTGTTGCCCATGCCGGCGTAGACGCCGATGAGGCCCGCGAACTGTGCCGGGTCGTAGGCAGCATCTTCCAGCGCGCCCCACGCTGTTTCAAGGAACACACGCTGCTGCGGATCCATCAACGCGGCCACGCGCGGGTTCACGCCGAAGAAGCCCGCATCGAATTTGTCGGCATCGGTGATCACACCACGCGCTTTCACGTAGTCGGGATCGTTGCGCAGTTCGGCCGGAATGCTCGGGTCGATCTCGTCCACCGTCCACTTGCTGATGCTGTTCTTCTTCTCGAGCAGGTTCTTCCAAAGCTGCTCCACGTTCTCTGCGCCGGGGAAACGGCCGCTCATGCCGATGATGGCGATGTCGCCCTTCTTCGAACCGCCGTTCTTTTCCTTCCTGGCTTTCGCCATTTCCGAAGGAGCGATCTCGCTGGCATCACCTTCCAAGAACCCAGCGCAAGCGCGGATCGTGGGATGTTGGTACAGTTTCACGATGGGCAGTTCCAGGCCGTGGCCTTCGAGTTGCGCGACGCATTGGATGCTGAGCAACGAGTTGCCACCGAGGTCGAAGAAGTTGTCGTCGATACCCACGCGGTCGATCCCGAGCAGGTCGGCCCACACGTTGGCGAGGGTTTTCTGCACGCCGGTCTGCGGTGCTGCGAAGGCGACGTCCAGTTCGGGACGTTCCACATCCGGCGCTGGCAGTGCTTTGCGATCGATCTTGCCACTGGGAGTGCGTGGCAATTCCTTCACGGCCACGAAGGCGGAAGGCACCATGTAGTCGGGGAGGAGGGTGGCGAGGTGCTTGCGCAGATCGTTCACGCTCACCTCCTTCTTCGCGACGTAGTAGCCGACGAGACGCTTCAGTCCGGGTTGGTCCTCGCGCACGTTCGCAACGGCTTGTTCAATGGACGCGTGTTTCTCCAGCGCCACTTCCACTTCTCCGAGTTCGATACGATAACCGCGCACTTTCACCTGGCCATCGATGCGGCCTTTGTAGTCGATCTCGCCATTGGGCAATTCGGCTGCACGGTCACCGGTTCTATAGAGTCTTCCTCCAGCTTCGAACGGATCCGCGAGGAAACGTTCCGCCGTTAGGTCATCGCGACCGATGTAACCGGTGGCAACGCATGCGCCACCGAGGTACAGTTCACCCTCTTCACCCTTCTTCACCGGCTTCATTTGCTCATCCAGCACGAGCAACTTCACATCGTCGATCGCCTTACCGATGTTCGGTAGCGCAGGCCAGGTGGAAGGATCGCCCTTCAACTCCAACTCGCTAACCACGTGGCCTTCGGTAGGTCCGTACTGGTTGCAGAAGCGGCAACCGGGCAGTTGCTTGAAGAGGTTGGCGATCGAAGGCGTGATCTTCAATTGTTCGCCGCTGGTGAAGACCTCTTTCAAGGAAGTGGGCACTTCACCCGCGCGCTCTACTGCTTCGGCCAGGTACTGCAGCGCGACGAAGGGCACGATGATGCGGTTGATCTTCTGCGCGATGATCTTCCGCAGGAGCTGTGTACTGTTCAGTCGGTCCTCGTCGGTGATCAGTACCAAGGTGCCGCCTTGCGCGAACGTGGTGAAGAGCTCCTGGAAGCTCACATCGAAGCTGATGGGCGCGAACTGCAATGTGCGGTCGCCTGCCTTCAATACCGAAGTGCGGAGCTGCCATTGGATCAGGTTGAGCAACGGTGCGTGGTGCATGGCCACACCTTTCGGGCGGCCGGTGCTTCCGCTGGTGAAGAGGACGTAGCAGAGGTTGTCGGGTGTGGCGGGGCAGGTTCCTTCCAACTGCGGTCCATTGTCCAGGTCAATTTCTTCGATCAGCAAGACCTTGGACTTCGATCCCTTGAACAGGTGCTGATGTGCCTTGTCCGTGATCACCAACGGCGGCTGGGAATCTTCGAGCATCATTGCGATGCGTTCTGCGGGGTAGGCGGGGTCGATGGGGACGTAGGCGGCACCGGCTTGAAGAATGCCTAACACACTTAGGATCATCTCCGGCGATCGCTCCAAGCAGAGGCCAACCACTTGACCAGGAGCGATGCCTGAACCTTTCAGCAAGTAGGCGATGCGTCGGGAGCGCTCATCCAAGGAACGGTAGGAGAGTGAACTTCCAGGATGCAGAATGGCCGTGCGATCAGGATCACGTTGAAGGCCACGTTCGAACAACCGGAGAGTGGATGTCAGTTGAGGGCTGTTTGGCATGTTGTACAAAGAAATGTCCTGTTCAGAGCGAGCGGTTTAGTCAGCAAAGTATGCAGTAGTGAGTGATCGTTGAAAAGTACGCTGCACCAGGGCCGAGTTGTACGTCTAAAGTGCTTGGAAAGTTGCTCGGAACGGTCACGTTATCAAAATTACCGCCAGGTTGATCCCGGCGATCAATTTTTGGAGTTGGTCGATATAGGAATTCAACACGTCGATGGATCCGTTGGTTCGTTGGAGCGCGATCGCTTGCTCTGTTGGAAAATTGGTCGGGTTCTAGGGTGCATTCGACGGACATTCCTAATGAATACAGGCTATTCAGGCCAAATAAGGTTATCCACAATGCTGGTGTCGTTTTGGTTGATCCTCTATTTTCGCGGCCATTGAATAATTGGAAGTCAAGAGGGTCGTGATAAAGTTATTGACAACTCAGTAGTTAGAGTAGACGAGGATGCCAAGTGTTACTGCCATTTTTCTGGAGGGTCGCCGCGCGAGAGTAGCCTGCATAGAGCGGCGCGTTGAGAGTGGGGGTCAATGTTCACACTATCAAGAGACTACGGACCCTGCGTTGGTTCTGGTTGATAGGAGTTCAGCACTGAGAATGACCAGGGTGGCCTCCCTAACGTTGGCGAGGTCTGTAACCAAGCCAATGATTATCACGCTTAAAGGGACTGTCGAGCATGTTGCAAAGACCATTTCCGAGTTGAACATCGCCGCCTCAGAGCATGTTCCAGGGTCTTTACATCATGGTCTGCAGGTTCACCAACACGAGAGATCCTGATGCTCCGTTCCCTGTTCGCCCTCGTCTCTTTTATGCTGGTCTTCCTGGTCAGCGCTCAAACCGTTTCGGAACGAGCTGCTGTCCGACTGAATGCTACCGTACAAGCCTCGCCACCCAACATCACGCTTACTTGGGCCTCCATTGGTAGCACGTCCTCCTTCACTATTTTCCGGAAACTGAAAACAGCGACCTCTTGGGGAAGCTCGGTGGCAAATCCCTCGTCATCCGCTACGCAGTGGGTTGATAATAGCGTTACTGTGGGCACGGCCTATGAGTACCGTGTGGTGCGTGTTTCTTCTGGTGTCACTGGCAATGGATACATCAGCACGGGCATTCAGGTTCCTGCCACGGATTATCGAGGCAAGATCATCGTGTTGGTGGACAACACGCTTGGCCCACAACTAGTGCCGGAACTGAACCAATTGATCTATGACATGCGGGCAGATGGCTGGGCCGTTCTGCGGAACGATGTTTCACGCACTGCATCGGTGACGAGTGTGAAAAGCATCGTTCAAGGGCACTATACCAATGATCCAGCCAACGTTAAAGCGATCTACATCGTTGGTCACGTGCCGATACCTTATTCTGGCAACATTGCACCCGATGGGCACGACGACTACCGTGGTGCCAGACCAACAGATGGATATTACGGTGATGTGAATGGCACATGGACCGACAATTCCGTTAATGTCACTATTGCAGCGCGGCAGTCTTCATGGAACACACCAGGCGATGGCAAATTCGATCAGAGCGATTTCCCCTCCGCCATCGAGCTGCAAGTTGGGCGGGTGGATATGTTCGATATGCCTGCCTTTGGCATTACCGAAGTACAGTTGATGCGCAACTATCTGAACAAGGCGCATAGTTACAAAGTGAAGGAATGGTCCCCTACGGTGCGCGCGCTGGTGATCGACAAACTTGAATGGGTGGGTACTCCCCTTGCCGGCAGCGGTTGGCGTACAGCTCCTTTGGCTGGGATCGCGAGCCCATCGCCCCCTGCCCCGGTACTGGACTTCCGCGACTACGCGAACGGGCAGAGCTATTTGTGGACCTACCACTGCGGCGGCGGTTTACAGGCGTTGGATGGTGGCGTGGTCACCTACAACGGCACGGATGGAGGCGTCACTACGCAGCAGCTTGCATCCTCTTTCACCATGGGAGGTGCATTCAATATGTCCATGGGAAGTTTCTTTGGCGATTGGGACAATCGGAACAACTTCTTAAAAGCGCTGATCGCACGTGGCGATGGGTTGACCAGTGTTTGGGCAGGTATACCGGCATGGTATTTCCATCACATGGGGCAGGGCGAGAACATCGGTTACTCGGTGCAGCAGACCATGAACAATACGGGTCTTTATCTGCCGCTCACCGAAGGTTGGCAATCGTCCATCGGACGTACGCATCTGAATTTGATGGGTGATCCCACCCTGCGGATGAAGATGATCTCACCCCCAAGCAATTTGGCCATTACGAATTCCGGAGGTATCGCTGCGTTCAGTTGGACCGCTTCCACCGAGACCGTAACAGGCTACCATATCTATCAGGTCAGCCCCACCGATGGTTCCCAAACCAGGCTAACGGTAAACCCGGTCACCAGCACGAGCTACATCGATCCAGCTATTCCCTTCATAGCAGGACGCGATCACGTTGTGCGTGCCGTGAAATTGGAGACGAATTTCAGCGGTAGCTACAACAATTTGTCGTTGGGTGCTATTGGAACTTCTGCTGGTAATGCTGCCCCCGACTGTTTGGGTGCGGTCGGTGGTTCGGCCACGGTGGGTGCAACGTGCAACGATAACAACCCTTGCACCACCAACGATGTGTACAATGCCAGCTGCCAATGCGCGGGCACAGCCTCTGCGGATACCGACGGCGATGGGGTTTGCAACGCACAGGACAACTGCCCCAATGTGGCTGGCCAGATCGGTACAGCATGTAACGATGGCAACGCATGTACCACCAATGATGTGCTTAACGCCAGCTGCCAGTGTGCAGGAACACCTTCCCCCGATACCGATGGTGATGGCGTATGTAACAGCCAGGACAACTGCCCCAACGTGGCCGGTCAGATCGGTTCAGCATGTAACGATGGTAACGCATGCACCACCAATGATGTGCTGAATGCCAATTGCCAATGCGCTGGAACACCTTCCACAGATACGGATGGGGACGGAGTTTGCAATAGTCAGGACAGTTGCCCCTTTGTGGTGGGCCAGATCGGTTCCTCGTGCAACGATGGTAACGCCTGTACCACGAACGATGTGATCAATGCCGGTTGCCAATGCGCCGGAACGCCTTCTGCTGATGCGGACGGAGATGGGGTTTGCAACAGCCAGGACAACTGCCCCAATGTGGCCGGTCAGATCGGTTCGCCCTGTAACGATGGCAATGCATGTACCGCCAATGATGTTCTGAATGTCAATTGCCAGTGCGCTGGAACACCGTCGCCGGATACCGATGGTGATGGTGTCTGTAACAGCCAGGACAATTGCCCCAACGTGGCTGGTCAGATCGGTTCGGCATGCAACGATGGTATCGCTTGTACCACTAACGATGTACTGAATGCCAGTTGCCAATGCGCTGGAACACCTTCGCCGGACACCGATGGCGATGGCGTGTGTAACAGCCAGGACAATTGCCCCAACGTGGCTGGTCAGATCGGTTCAGCATGCAACGACGGCAACGCATGTACTACGAACGATGTGCTCAATGTAAATTGCCAATGCGCTGGAACACCGTCGCCGGATACCGATGGTGATGGCGTATGCAACAGTCAGGACAATTGCCCCAACGTGGCTGGTCAGATCGGATCATCATGCAACGACGGCAATGCGTGTACCACGAACGATGTGCTCAATGCCAGTTGCCAATGCGTGGGAACGCCCTCGCCGGATACAGATGGTGATGGCGTGTGCAACGCGCAGGATAATTGCCCCAATGTGGCCGGTCAGATCGGGTCACCATGCAACGATGGCAATGCGTGTACCACGAACGATGTGCTTAATGCCAATTGCCAGTGTGCTGGAACACCCTCGCCGGATACCGATGGTGATGGCGTGTGCAACAGCCAGGACAACTGCCCTAACCTGGCCGGTCAGATCGGATCTTCGTGCAATGACAATGATCCGTGTACCACGAACGATGTCCTGAACAGTTCGTGCCAGTGTGTAGGGACCTCTGTTCCTGATACGGACGGTGACGGCATTTGCAACAGCCAGGATAATTGCCCGAATGTGCCTGGGCAGGTGGGTACACCATGCATTGATGGGGACCCTTGCACCATCAATGACGTATTGAACGCTAATTGCCAGTGTGTTGGAACAACCAGTGGCGATAGCGATAGCGATGGGATCTGCAATGCGACGGATAATTGCCCGAACGCCGTTGGGCAAGTTGGATCTGCATGCAACGATGGCAACGCGTGTACCACGAACGATGTGCTTAATGCCAATTGCCAGTGTGCTGGAACGCCTTCGCCAGATAACGATGGTGACGGCGTGTGCAACGTGCAGGATAGTTGCCCCAATGTGGCGGGTCAGATCGGATCGCCTTGCAACGATGCTGATCCTTGCACGACCAACGATGTGCTGAATGCGAATTGCCAATGCGCGGGAACACCCAGCGGAGATCCGGATAACGATGGTGTTTGTAGTGCATTGGATAATTGCCCGAACGTTCCGGGCCAGATAGGGTCTCCTTGCAACGATGGGAATCCGAGCACCTTGAACGATGTGCTTAACACCAGTTGCAATTGTGTAGGCACATTGGGCCTCCTGGATTGCCTGCAAGTTCCCAACGGAAGTGCGTTGCCCGGCACCGCCTGCAACGACAACAACGCGAACACGACCAACGATACGTGGAGCGCGAATTGCACGTGTGCAGGAACGCTGGTCCCCTTGGATTGCTTGGGAGTTCCGAATGGTGCTGCCATATCAGGCACTCCCTGTAATGACAATGATCCCGCGACGGGTAACGATCGTTGGAACTCAGCATGCCAGTGCATTGGTCAGGTGATCGATTGCAACGGTCTGGCAGGTGGTATGGCACTACCGGGTACACCCTGCAACGATGGTAATGCACAAAGCACTGGTGATGTATGGAACTCGAACTGCGAGTGCATTGGACAGTTGGCCCAAGTGGACTGTGCAGGTGCTGCTGGCGGTGGTGCGTTCTTGGATGACTGTGGCGTGTGTGTTGGAGGGGCTACGGGTCTTGTTCCGAATGCGGACATGGATCAAGATGGCTTAATGGTCTGCGAAGACAACTGTAGTGCAGTATTCAATCCGGGCCAGGCAGATTTCGATGAAGATGGCGTGGGGGATCCCTGCGACAACTGCGTATGGGTCTACGATCCGCTGCAGCCGGATATCGATGGCAACGGCGTGGGCGATGCCTGCGATGTGTTGACCGGCTTGATGGAGTATTCTTCCACAAGCACCTTCAGCTTATACCCCAACCCCACGAATGGTCCGGTGATCGTGACATGCGCGGTGGATGGAGCGCGAAGCTTGCGCTTCCACAATGCCTTGGGTGCAGTGATCTTCCAAGCGCCGGTGCGCCAACAGCTCGATCTGGAACAACTGGCTACCGGTGTCTACATGGTCATCGTTCTGGATGCCACAGGTAGACCGCTTGCACAAACCAGGTTGGTGCGTCAGTGAACCGCGACTCCAATAGGGCTTCCCAGGTAGGAGGCCCTATTTCATTTCCCGCGGTTCAAGTGGCGAGGATCGAGAGTACACGGAACAAGTCCGTATCCAACATCTTCCGTTTGCCAATGGCATCTTGGAAAGGCGTAAAGATCACTTGGCCATTCACAATGCCAGCCATGGAATCATGGGTGCCCGCGAGCGCTCCATCCACAGCGGCCACGCCCAAGCGGCTGGCGAGCAGCCGATCCTGCACAGAGGGAGAGCCTCCGCGTTGAATGTGTCCGATCACGGTCACTCGAATGTCTGCATTGGGCAACAAGGCTTTCACTTTACGGGAGACATCGAAAGCACCGCCCTCCTCTTCCCCTTCGGCCACCACCACGATGCTGGATGATTTGGCTCCATTGGCACCACCAAGCGCTTGAACGAGTTCTTCGATGAGCTCTGGTCGCTCCGGAACAAGCACGAATTCGGCACCTGCCGCAACAGCACAAGCCAGTGCGATGAATCCCGTGTCGCGGCCCATGACCTCCACGAAGAACAACCGATCATGGGACGATGCGGTATCCCGGATCCGGTCAATGGCTTCCACTGCGGTATTGATCGCCGTGTCGTAACCGATGGTGAGGTCGGTGCCAGCCAGATCGTTATCGATCGTTCCTGGCAGGCCGATCACACGTGCTCCAAATTCTTGGTACAGGATATGGGCCCCTGTAAAGGTTCCATCGCCACCGATCGCCACCAAGGCATCCATGCCGTGCCGCTGCATGGTAGCCCAAGCAGCGGCGCGGCCTTCAGCAGTCCGGAACACCTCGCTGCGTGCTGTCCTCAGGATAGTGCCACCGCGTTGGATGATGTTGCTTACGTCGCGTGGACCCAAGGGTCGACAACGGTCATTCACCAAGCCATCATAGCCGCCAAGTATGCCTGTAACGCGCAGCCCCTTGACTGCGGCAGCACGAACCGTTGCTCGTATGGCCGCATTCATTCCAGGGCTATCGCCCCCGGATGTGAACACACCTATGTGCCGGATCTCCGGCCCGGTCATCATTGGGCGATCACAGAACCCAAACTGCGGAAAGTGCCGGTTCGTGGGTCGATCAGCATGCAGTGGTAACGACCAGCCATCAAGCCACCCCGTTCAAAGCGCTGCACGGATGCCGGCAAGTTGGAATGTCGAACCGCTTCGCGACCACTCGCATCCACAAGCAGCATGGTTGCTCCAGGAGCCAGGGTGCTCAGGTCGATCTGGAAGAAGTCGGTAAAAGCCGTTGGGAAGGGGGCAGGCAAAAGGGTGGAAGAGACCTCTTGAACGCCTACACTGGATCCCGGAGTGGAATAACTATCGAACAGGCAGGCAATATGGAGTTCTGCGGCATTCGCATGGAATTCTTCTTGCGAAAGGACATCGAATTGTGCTAAGCCCGTATTGTTCGCTGTCCAAGTCACCCCGTTATTCAATGACACATAGCAACCCAGTTGACTCTTTGTAATGGCAAAATATTTACCATCATAGGCGATCAGTTCGCAGCCTGCTACAGGGGGAGTTGGGTAGTTGGATCCTGAAGCCGGTGTCCAGATCCCGCCACCATTCGTTGAGCGCTGGCAACCGAAAGTGGAAAGCGCCACAAGTTGGTTGCCAACCCCGGCAATGGAAAAGACCGCAAAATTCGAATTACCTGCTTGGGCCCATGATTGCGCAAGATCGGTGGATCTCATCAACGCAGTAGAGGTGGCGGCGTAAAGCACACCGCCCACCTGTGCGAGGTTATACACCGTCATGTTGGCACTAAGCCCGGAAAACCCAGCGATCCAGCTAACACCATCATTGACGCTGCGGAAAACGCCTCCTCCATTCTGTGATCCTAGTCCCGTGAATACCGCGAAGGTCACGCCATTGAAATTGTAGAATTTATTGGCGTAGATCAAGCCGCTTGCCGTGGGCAACCCCACATTGGCGGCCACCCAACTAGCACCGTTATCCGTTGAGCGGAACACACCGGATTCGGTGCCGCAAAGCAGGGCCGTTCCACTATGGCCAACGGATTGCACAGGCACTTGCTCCGGGTTGGTGCCGGGCACAACGGGCAGTCCAGTATTGGCCAAGGTCCAAGGCGCAGCGCCGGTCAGGCTCTTCCGGATCCCACTGTTGTACGTGGCTACATAGGTAGCTCCATTGAACGTGGTTATGCTCCTGCTACCTGTAGCTCCCAAGGAGTAGGCTGTTCAATCAGCATTTGAGGCGACAGAGGAAAATAGAACAGTTGCGAGTACGAGGTAGCGGTCTAGGGTCATGTGCATCTTGTTCGGACAAAAATAGACAGGAACCGATAGCAGTGTGCGGCTTTGTTCCACCTACTATCAACGCGAGGTTGTCCGTATCGGTTTTAGCCGGGGTATATTTGCGCTT
>Ga0136636_10002853_pt1 | contig 10320 bp, 8 predicted proteins | sample AntDrymUQ8522106_2_FD_104653 | JGI IMG/M metagenome (GOLD analysis project Ga0136636, IMG submission 104653) | Polar desert sand microbial communities from Dry Valleys, Antarctica - metaG UQ852 (21.06) | ecosystem: Environmental > Terrestrial > Soil > Desert | place: Antarctica: Dry Valley... | reverse complement strand
GGCGAGGCGGGGCGGCGGGAAGCCGGTGGTCGTCAGCGTGTTTGTCAACCCCACGCAGTTCAACGACCCGAAGGATCTGGATCGCTATCCGCGCACGCTCGACGCCGACTCGGCGGGGTGCGAGCGGGCCGGCGCGGACATCGTGTTCGCGCCCAGCCCCGACGAGGTGTACCCGCCCGGGCAGCTGGTTCCGACGCCGGCGCTGGCGGCGGTGGCGGCCGGGCCGGGGCTCGAGGACGCGTCGCGCCCCGGGCACTTCGCGGGGGTGTGCCAGGTTGTCGAGCGGCTGTTCGAGCTGGCGCGGCCGGCCGCGGCAATCTTCGGCGAGAAGGACTGGCAGCAGCTCAAGGTCATCGAGGCGATGGCGCGCGATCTCCGGCCCGATCTGTCGATCATCGCGCATCCGACGGCACGGGAGCCCGATGGCCTGGCGATGAGCAGCCGGAACGTGTTTCTGACGCCCGACGACCGGTCGAGGGCAAGGGCGCTCTGGAGGGGCCTTGCGGCAGCCCGCGACAGATCTACGCCCATGGCGGCCGAGGCCGCGATGCGGGAGGTGCTGGAGCGCGAAGGTATCGCCATCGAGTACGCCGTGGTGCGTGATGCCAGGACGCTGCTTGGGCCTGTTGAGGGATGTGCGTCGCGGGCGCTCGTCGCCGCGCGGCTGGGGACGGTTCGGCTGATCGACAACGCGGAGTGGCGGGGGGACCGATGAGACACACCCGGGCGCGGAGACCTCACGACGGCGTGGGGATCTCTTCCCAATGCCCGCCCATGTGGCGGACGATGGTGCCGGTGGCTGCGTAGAGGGCCTGCTCGGCGATGTTCGTGCAGTGCTGGCTCATGATCTCGCAGAGGGTTGCCAGCTCGTGGACGACGAACGCCGCATCGACGTTGAGCCGCCCGGTGGAGACCTGGACCTGGGCGTCGCGGAGGATCGCCCGCTTGAAGGCCTCGACGGCGTCTTCGGACGCGAGCACGACCTTCGCCAGGTGGGGATCGGAGCGTTCCAGGGACAGGGAAGCGTCGCGGAGGATGCCCACGACGGAGTTGGTCATGACCCGGAAGTTGTCCGGGAGCGTGACGCCGGTCTGGAGCATGGGCCCGACCATCTCGCCGACGATGACACCCGCATCGGCGATGCGTTCCAGCTCGTTGTTGACCTTGACAATTGTCAGGACCATGCGGAGCTGGGCGGGATCGAGCGCCGCGCCCTGGGCCGTCGCGTCGGTCAGGAGCGCGACGGCGGAGCGTTCGAGCGCGACATCGACACGGTCGCTGTGGTCGTCCATCTCGACCACGCGGCGTGCGGCGGCCTGATCGCGGGCGAACGCCGCGTCGAAGCCGGCCTCGACGAGCGTCTGCACCGACCGCGCCTGGCCGACGAGGTCGGCTTTCAGGTCGGAGATCCGCTGGGCGAAGCCGTCGGGTGAGATGGGCATGGGATCGGTGGGGGGTCCGGGGCGTGGCGGAAGCGAAGACTATCACATCCGGAGCCGGCACGCCGGTGATTCTGTGGCGGCATTGCCGGATGGGAGCGTGCGGGCGGGCCGGGGGTATCATCGGCCCCGTCGCATCGTTCCCCGATTCAATCCTCCGCACGGAGCAGGCCGCCATGTACGAGATCGATGTTGTTCACGCCCGTCAGATCCTGGATTCCCGCGGCAACCCGACCGTCGAGGTCGAGGTGGCGCTGACGAGCGGGATCGTGGCCCGGGCGGCGGTCCCCAGCGGAGCGTCGACCGGCGAGAACGAGGCCGTGGAGCTTCGCGACGGGGATAAGAAGCGGTACATGGGCAAGGGTGTTTCGCAGGCGGTCAAGAACGTGCTGGAGAAGATCGCGCCCGAGATCGAGGGCCGCGACGTCCGCATGCAGGAGCAGATTGACGCGGCGATGCTGGAGCTCGACGGGACGCCGACGAAGAGCAAGCTCGGGGCCAACGCGATTCTGGGGGTGAGCATGGCGGTGGCCAAGGCGGCGGCCGAGGCGTGCGACCTGCCGCTGTACCGCTACCTGGGCGGGGCCGGGGCCAAGACGCTGCCGGTGCCGATGTTCAACGTGCTCAACGGGGGCAAGCACGCGGACAACAACATGGACTTCCAGGAGTTCATGATCCAGCCTTGGGGCTTTGACAACTTCGCCGACGGGCTTCGCTCGTGCGTGGAGATTTATCACACGCTCAAGAAGGTGCTGCACGAGCGGCACCTCTCGACGGCGGTGGGCGACGAGGGCGGCTTCGCGCCCGACCTCAAGACCGCCGAGGACGCGCTGAAGCTGCTCGAAGAGGCGACCGAAAAGGCCGGGTACGACTGGGGGCGTGAGATTTTCGTTGCGCTCGACCCGGCGACGACCGAGCTTTGGAACGAGGCTCAGCACAAGAGCGCCGGCGGCTCCAAGAAGGGCAAGGCCGCGGGCGGCTACTGCTTCTTCAAGAGCGACCCGAAGCGGATCGCCAGCAGCGACGAGATGATCGACCTCTGGGCGGGCTGGTGCAAGAAGTATCCGATCCGTTCGATCGAGGACGGCCTGGCGGAGAACGACTGGGCCGGCTGGGCAAAGCTCACCGACCGCCTGGGCGACAAGGTCCAGCTCGTGGGCGACGATCTGTTCGTGACCAATCCCAAGTTCCTGCAGCGCGGCCTCGACGAGGATTGCGCCAACGCAATCCTGGTCAAGGTCAACCAGATCGGCACGCTCAGCGAAACCTTCGACGCCGTCAACCTCGCGCTCCGCAACGACTACGGCGCGATCCTCAGCCACCGCTCGGGCGAGACGGAAGACTCGACCATCGCCGACCTGGCCGTCGCGACCAACTGCGGCCAGATCAAGACCGGTGCGCCGTGCCGCAGCGACCGGAACGCCAAGTACAACCAGCTCATCCGTATCGCGGAAGACCTGGGCGACGCGGCGGTCTACGGGGCGCGGATGTGGAAGCACGACTGAACCGAGTCACACGGCGCCACGGCCTTGGGGGACGGCCCCAAGGTCGTGGCGGGTGAGAATCAACCGTTCACCGGCGACGGCGGCTCAGCAGCCAGCCAGTCGCTAGCAAGCTCAACGCCCCCGGCCCGGGGATCGGCACCGCATACTCAATGACGTATCCGCGCACCAGCACCGTGCTCGCTCGCGCGTAGTCGCCCAGCGTGTTCTGGTTGGCGGCGAAGAACCCGGCGGCGTAGGGCTGGTTGCCCTCGGCAAAGTCGACCACCCACGCGTTCGAGATGCTCGTGGGCACGCTCACGCCGTCGGTCCATGTCCAGTTCTCCGCGACAGGCCCGATCGCGTTGGCCCGGGTGGCCCCGACCCAGTAGAACTGCGAGCCCGTGCCCAGGCCCGGGGAATAGACGTTTGCAAACACCCAGTCGCGCTCGACGGCGTAGCTTGGCGTCTCGAGAACCAGAAGGCGGCCGAAGAACCCGTCGAACGTGCGGCTCTCGGCGGCGGCCCGGGCGTCGGCGAAGGTCAGCCCTGGAGCCTCGACGCGCTCGTAGAACTGGCCGTTGCCGCCCGAGGCGACCGGCCATTGCACGGGCTGGGCGTTCGCGCCCGCCGCGACACCGAGGGTTACGGCGAGGGTCAGGGAGCGGAAAACACACGCTGGGATGAAGCTGGTCGAGGCTGGCATAGGAGCGGTCCTTGGTAAGACCCTCTCGCCGCCGTCTGCATACATACTACTCGATCCGCCAGCGGACGCAAGGCCCTTGAGCAGGCGGGGAGATTGCCCATTGTGGCGTTGGGGGGGGTGTGATAGCGATCTTCGCGCTTCGTGAACTCGGGTCTCCGGTACCATCGACATGACCACGCCCCCCCAAGGAACGTCGCTGGGTTCGAGCGGTTCGCGGGATTCAGCCCCCTCACCGCCGACGATTCTGGGTCGGACACTCGTTCGGCAAGGCCGCAAGTTCGATTTTGAGCTCGTCAAGGTCGCCCAACCTCTGGGGAAGACGACCGATCGGGAGATCGTCCGGCATCCGGGGGCCGTCGTCGTGGTGCCGATTCTCGATGAGTTTCGAGGCAGAAACGTGGTGCTCATCCGCAACTTCCGCTTTTCGGTGGGCGAGGGGCTGCTGGAGTGCTGTGCGGGGACGATTGAGCGGCCGCGCGTGCGAGATGTGGGCGTGGGGGGCTCGGGGGGCGAGTCGGCGGGCTTCGGCCCGGGCGAGGATCCGGCCCCGTGCGCCGCCCGGGAGCTTGTAGAAGAGACCGGCTACCTGGCAAGCACGCTCACGCCGCTTGGGGACAAGGGCTGGTTCTACACGAGCCCGGGTCTGAGCGACGAGAAGATGTTCGCGTACGCGGCCACCAACCTGACGCACGTGGGCCAGCAGCTCGAAGAGGACGAGCACATCCAGGTCGAACTGGTGCCGGTGGCGAACATCGTGGGCTTGGTCACGTCGGGAAAGATCGTGGACGCCAAGAGCATGCTGGCGATTTTGTTGGCCGAGCGGGCGGGGTATTTGAGCTGATCGTCTCCGATCCGAGGAAACGCGGGCGCGGGCCGCGAATGATCTGAAACATGGGCTTTCAGGACCGACGCTACGACACGGGCGACTACGGCGAGGGCGGGGGCGTCCGGCGGGCCCTCCGCCGAATGTTCGTCGAGGGCGACGACTTCTTCGGTTGGTCGCTGCCGCTGTTCAGCGTGCCGCGGGGGGTGCCGGGGATCGGCGGGATCGCGGTGCGGATCCACCTGCTGTATGTGCTGTTCATCGTGGTTCAGTTGCTGGTTTCGCTGCGGCGTGACGGCTTGGGGGTGCACTACACCGCGGCGATGATGGCGACGCTGTTTGTGCTGGTCCTGCTGCACGAGTTCGGGCACTGCCTTGCGTGCCGGCGGGTGGGCGGCGAGGCCGACCGGGTGCTGATGTGGCCGCTGGGCGGGCTGGCGTTCTGCCGCCCGCCGCACCGCTGGGACGCTTCGCTGATCACGACCCTGGGCGGCCCGGGCGTGAACGTCGTGCTTGTGCCGGTGCTTGGCGGGGCGCTGTTGGCGGCCGGGGCGGGGTGGGATGCGCTGATCTTCAACCCGTTTGATCCGCGGTCGGTGCTGCTCAGCGGGTGGTTCACCGAGTACTGGCGGATATGGCTGTGGTCGGCGTATTTCACCAACCTGGTGCTCCTGGGCTTCAACATGCTTTTGCCCATGTTCCCGATGGATGCGGGGCGGGTGGTGCAGGAAGTGCTCTGGGCCCGCATCGGCTATCGCAAGTCGATGACGATCGCGGTCAATCTCGGGCTGGTGCTCGCGATCGCCGTGGGGCTCTTTGCTCTGATGGGCGGGACGAACATGCTGTTTGCCGTCGCGGTGTTCGCCGGCATCACCTGCTTCGCCGAGAAGCGGCGGCTAGCGATGATGGAGGACGCCGGACCGCTGGAGGGCTACGACTTTTCCCGGGGCTACGGCGGTATGCCCAATGTCGCGGGCGGGGGTGGGCGTGAGGGGGGGCGCGAAGGTGGCGGACGGAGGGCGAGCTCCGCCGAGGACCGGGCCTTCGCGGCGGCCGCCAAGCGACAGGAAGCCGATCGTCTGATCCAGGTCGAGGTCGATCGGATTCTCGAAAAGATCGCCCGCGAGGGGATGGGAAGCCTGACGCGGAAAGAGCGGGCGACGCTCAAGGACGCCACCGAGCGGAAGCGGGGAAGCTCGCCTGTCGACCCTCGCGGGCGGTGATGGTGAAGGGCGATTCGCACCGATGAACATCCCCGGGCGTACAACCGCCGACCCGGGTTGACCCACTCCTTGTTCGGAGCCGCCAGCCTCAATGGGCATCGCCGACCGCCATTACGCCCGTCCGACGCCCGCCCGCGCGGGATCGCGCTTGCGCATGCTGTCGGTCAACACGTGGCTGATCATCATCAATGTCGCGGTGTTCGGGCTCGGGCACCTGCTGTTCCCGGCGATCCAGCGGCTGGCGGGCCCCTCGCCCGCGACCGACGCGCTTACCGTCCGGATGGCGGCCGGGCAGGTGTATCTCGCGGGCGTGACGCCCGAGCAGCAACGCCGCGGCGTGGTCGATCGGTCGGTCGTCAAGCCCCTGCCCAACATGCCGGGCTTCCTCTACTACCCGATCAACGATCCCCAGGCGGTCATCTCCGATCCGAACGGCCGCGTGCTGATCAACCCTCAGAGCGGTCGGCCGGTGCCGGTCGAGATCGGTGGCCAGCGGCTTCTGCCGCTGCCGGTTCTGGATGCCTGGGGTCATTTCTCCACGGGCAAGGCGTTTCTTGAGCTGCAGGTCTGGCGATTCATCACGTTCCAGTTTCTGCACGTTGATATCACGCACCTGCTGTTCAACATGCTCGGGCTGTGGTTCGTGGGCTGGATCGTCGAGGAGTATCTGGGCCGGCGGCGGTATCTGGCGTTCTATCTGGCCTGCGGGATCTTCGGGGCCGTCGGGTATCTGCTGCTCAACTTCCTGGGCAAGATCGTCTTCCCCGGCATGGCCGCGAGCTTTCCGGGGCTGTTGGTGGACGATGTGTTCACGCCGCTGGTGGGGGCGAGCGCCGGGGTTTTCGGCGTGCTGATGGCCGCGGCGTTCATCGCGCCGACGGCGATCGTGGACGTGTTCCTGATCATCCCCATGAAGATGCGGACGGCGGTGTACCTGTTCCTGGGCCTGGCGGCGCTCAACCTGCTCCGCGGGGGCAGCAACGCGGGGGGCGACGCGGCACACGTCGGCGGGGCGCTCGCCGGGGCCTATCTCATCCGCCACACCCACCTGCTCCGCGATTTCTTCGATATTCTTGGCGATTCCCGCGGCTCGCGCCGCGCGGCGAAGGCCGAGCGTGTCGACACGGCCGAGATTGACCGTATCCTCGACAAGGTCAAGTCCGACGGGCTGGCCAGCCTGACGCCCGCCGAGCGGGCCGTGCTCCGTGCGGCGACGGGGCGACCGTAACGCCGCGTCGTCCTACACACCGCATGCCGCTGAGCTTCTCCATCTCCGCACGCTCGACGTCTACCCGGGCCCGCGTCGGGCGCGTCACGACGCCCCACGGCTCGTTCGACACGCCCGCGTTCATGCCCGTGGGCACCCGCGGCACCGTCAAGGGCCTGCTCCCCGGCTCCGTCGGCGCCACCGGGGCCCAGATCATCCTCGGCAACACGTATCACCTGCTGCTGCGCCCGGGGCCGGAGCTCATCGCAAAGATGGGCGGGCTACAGCGATTCACGGGCTGGGCCGGGCCCATGCTCACCGACTCGGGCGGGTATCAGGCGTATTCGATGGCTGGCATCAACACGGTGAACGACGACGGCGTCACGTTCCGGTCGATCATCGACGGTTCGATGGTGACCATGACGCCCGAGTCGGCCACGCAAACCCAGAATCTGCTGGGCGCCGACATCATCATGGCGTTTGACGACTGCCCGCCGAGCGTTGACCCGGACGCGGGGCCGGTGAATCAGACGCGGATCCGGCTCGCCGCGGCGCGCGACTCGACTTCGACGCGGACGCCGGGGCTCAAGGCGCGGAGCCGTGTGTACGACCACGCCGCGCGGCTGGCACTGGCCAACGAGCGGACGATCCGCTGGCTGGAGCGTTGCAAGGCCGAGCACCACCGGCTGGGCGGGCATGAAGCGAGGGCGCTCTTCGGGATCGTTCAAGGCGGGACGGACCTCGAGCAGCGGACGTGGTCGGCGAACCGCGTGTGCGGCGTCGAACTTCCGGGCTACGCGATCGGCGGCGTGGCGGTGGGGGAGCAGTCGGGCGACATCGCCCGCGTCGTTGAGCACACGGCTCCGCTGCTGCCCGAGGACAAGCCTCGATACCTGATGGGTGTGGGGTATGAGCGGGATATCTACGCCGCTGTGCGTGCGGGAGTGGATATGTTCGACTGCGTGCTTCCCACCCGGAACGGGCGGAATGCCAGCGCGTTTACCCGGACGGGGCAGATCAGGCTCCGGAACGCAAAGTTTGCCGACGATCCGCGTCCGATCGACGAGACCTGCGACTGTCCGGCGTGCGCACCGGGCCCGAGCCGGGGGATGCCCTGGGCGTCGGCCGGTGATTTACCTTTCACCCGCGCCTATATTCGTCATCTGTTCTTGGCCGAGGAGATGCTCGGTCCGATCTTGGTCAGCCTGCACAACCTGCGGCACTTTCAGCGGTTCATGTCGGACCTTCGGGCCGTCATCGCCGAAGAAGGTCGGGGAGTGTCGCCGGCTGAGGCGTGGGGGCGGTTCGAGACGGCCTGGCCGGTAGCGGTCGCGCCGTCCGAGCCGGGACAGCCGGCACCCGTGGACGGGGCGTCGGGGAAGATCGACGACGAATAAGGACCCCGAAGTCATCATGACCGACACGACGCTTTCGATGTGGACGCTGGCCCAGGCGGGCGGCGGCTCCGTTTCCGGTACCGAGGCCATCACCGGCGCCAGCGGCGCGGCTCCCGCGACGGGCACCGCCAGCACCGGCGCGCCCGTCCCGCCCCCGGGCGGCGGGTCGGCATCGCCCTTCGGCGGCCCGTTCATCTTCATGATGTTCGGATTGCTCGGGCTCATGATCTTCATGCAGGTCATGGCTGGGCGGAGAGAGAAGAAGAAGCGGGCCGCCCTGATGGCCTTGCTGAAGCGGGGCGACAAGGTCATGACCATCGCCGGCATCATCGGCACGGTCGACAGCCTGCGCGACGACGAGGTCGTGCTCAAGGTCGATCAGAACTCCAATGCCAAGCTGACGTTCGCCCGCTCGGCGGTGCAGACGATCCTGAACTCGTCGACCTCCACCCCCGACGCGGCCCCGAGCGTCGAGGTGAAGACCAAGGCCGAGAAGGCCGCGGCGCGCTGAGTCCGCGCCCGACCGATTCCGCGTCCCAGCTCCATTGCCCGAAGACTCTTGCGAGAAGCCGCCCGAATGTCACCGCTCATCCGCAACGGCCTGATCTGCCTTGCCGTCCTGATCCTGTCGGTCGTCGCCATCACCCCCCCGGCGCAGAAGCTGCGTCTGGGCAAGGACCTGGCGGGCGGCGCGAGCCTGGTGTACGGCGTTGACGTGCCCCCCGGGCAGTCGGACGTGATGGAGCGTGTGAAGACGGTTGTGAAGGAGCGTCTTGATCCGCAGGGTGTGCTGGAGATCTCCGTGGTGCCGCAGGGCTCGGACCGGCTTGAGATCACCATGCCGCTGCCGGGCGAGGATGTGAAGAAGGAGCGGGCGAAGTTCGAGGCGGTGCTAGCCCAGTTCAGCGCCGTGAGCATCTCGCCCGAGGAGTTCGAGTCGGTCGTGCAGCGCAGCACGGAGTCGCGCCGGGCGTGGATCGATGCCAAGGCGGGTACGAACAGCGAGCTCAAGACGCGGCTGGAGCAGGCCGTCCGCGATGCCGAGGCGGCGACGACCGCGCGGGCGGCCGTGACCAAGGCCCTGGACGACGAGCGGGCCGTCCGCGACCAGATCCGCAACCAGAACCTGCCCGAGGGCGACCCGACTCTGGCGAACCTCAACCTCGCGCTGGCAGCGGCCCAGGCCGCGTCGCGCGAGGCCGTGGACGTTGCGGCGAAGGCGAACATCACGCTGGAGACGACGCGGGCCGCCGCGCTCTCGACGGGGCTCTCGGCGGCGGACCTGCGTCGGGCCCTGAACCTGGACAACCGCCCGCTCAAGCTTCTGGACAAGAACAAGGAGCCGGTGATACGCGACTCTCCGCGTGCCGCGGCGCTCAAGGCGATCGAGGAGCGTTATCCCGATCAGAAGGGCAAGGTCGAGCAGGTCGTGGCCGCCTGGGGCGACTATCAGACCAAGCGGCGGTCGCTGGACGACCCAGAGGACATCGTCCGGATCCTTCGGGGCGCGGGCGTGCTGAACTTCCGCATCGCGGTGCAGCCCGGCGAGTATCAGCAGGAGGGGGACCTGCGGTCGAGCCTCCGCGAGAAGGGCCCGACGGCGACCCCGCCGGCGAGCGAGGCCCGCTGGTACAAGGTCAACAAGCTCGAGAACTGGGTCGAGACCGTCGAGCAGCTCGATGATCTTCGCAAGGCCCCGGCCCTTTACTTCTCCGGGCGCGGCCTGGTCGCCGATGAGTACAAGGGTCAGCCGTTCATCCTGCTCTGGGACCGTCCGGGCTCGCGCCTGCTCGAGTCAGATGGGCAGGTCTCCGGGGGCAGTCAGGGGGCGGACCAGCTGGGTCGGCCGGCGATCGACTTCACGATGGACCCGATCGGGGCCGACCGCCTGGGCGATCTGACGGGGCGAAACGTCGGCAAGCAGATGGCCGTGCTGCTGGACGACGAGGTGTACACCGCCCCGCGCTTGCAGAGCCGCATCTCGAGCCAAGGGCAGATCACCGGCAGCTTCTCGCAGACCGAGCTCGACTACATCGTTCGCGTG
>Ga0136636_10002852_pt1 | contig 10321 bp, 12 predicted proteins | sample AntDrymUQ8522106_2_FD_104653 | JGI IMG/M metagenome (GOLD analysis project Ga0136636, IMG submission 104653) | Polar desert sand microbial communities from Dry Valleys, Antarctica - metaG UQ852 (21.06) | ecosystem: Environmental > Terrestrial > Soil > Desert | place: Antarctica: Dry Valley... | reverse complement strand
CTAAAGTCCCCCGTTTGGGGGATTAGGGGGCAAACGACAGATCACAACTCCCAAACCTTTGCCTCATCCCCAGCCCTTCTCCGAGAAGGGAGTTATGGACTACATGTTCTGAAGATTTTGATCATTAAAGAGAAATCGATTTTATCTTGCACGATCAAAAGTCCCCTGTTCGGGGGATTAGGGGGCAAACAGATTATCCCCAATAAAATCGGCCTTACAGCATTGCCGACCAGATACAATGTTGTAAATTAGCCAAAACTAAAAAACAATGAGCCAATTATTTTTCATATTTATTCTAAGCTTTTTCTGGCAAGCTCCTCCGACACTCAACGAGAAAGATTGGCCAACAGAACTTAACACGGCCAAAGATGTCGCATATCTTGACAAACTGGAAAAGGATGTGATTCTTGAGCTCAACAAAGTCAGGAGCAACCCCAAACGTTTTGCCGAAGAATATCTGGAAGAATTGCAAACGGCTTTTGATGGAAAATTATTCACCTATCCCGGACAAGACCCGGTTAAGACGCAGGAAGGGATAAGTCCGCTCACCGAATGTATTCAAGTTCTGAAATCAACTTCCCCAATGCCCATCCTGCAACCGGTGGAAGGATTAACACGGGCTACCGAAGAATTGGTTAACGATCAGCAAAAACACGGCGGGATCGGGCACATTGCCCGAAATGGTTCCACACCGCAAAAACGCATCGAAAAATATGGAGAATGGGACATTTGTTCGGCTGAAGATATTACTTACGGAAGTTTCGAAGCCCGACAAATCGTCATCTTTCTGCTGATCGATGATGGGGTTCCGGATCGTTCGCACCGCAAAAATATACTGAACCCATGCTTTCGTTTCGCAGGAGTGGCCTTTGGAAACCATCCGAGTTACCTGTCGATGTGCGCGATTGATTATGCAGGGGATTATAAAAACAAGGAATAGAAATGAGGAAAAAGGAAGAATAATTAACTCAAAAAAAACCAAAAAGACACAGCTGGTTTATTCATTCTAAAATCGATAATGCCTATCTCGATTATTCATAATAATTCTGTATTTTTGATTACCATATTTTAAACCAACTCCATGACCGACTATTTAATGCTGATTGTTTCTCCTTCAAAAGCACTCGACAAATTCAATGAAAAAAAGCCACATCCAATAACTCTTTATCTAATCGGAACTATTGCTTTGGCAGGACTATCGTTACCAAAAGAAATAGCTGCTTCAATAAATAACCCTAAAGGATTAGAGCAACTGTTCTATTCTCTGGCAGTCACTCCATTTGTTTATTTCCCATTTACTTATGGTTTAGGCTATTTATTCAGGATTGTTGCAAAAGGATTTAAAGGAATATCCACTTTTGCTGAAATGAGAAATTTAACTGTTTTCTCCATTCTACCATTTATTCTTCAATTTGTCATTTCTATTCCTTTCATCTCCATGGGGTTAATTAAAAACGATGCCGGAATAATTACTCATGATAATAATCTCTCCCATATTATTTTGTGGCTCTTCAGTTTCCGCATATTAATAGTTGGAATTGCAAAATACAACAAATTTAACTGGACCATTGCCATTTTTAACTGGTTAATTGTAGTAACTTTTTTAGGTGGTTTGGCCTACCTTGGAACCTTCTTAAAATAGAAACAACCCTGAAATCTGGAATACAAACTGACAGAATAAATTTAACTGAAGCTTTCTGAATTTTAAAGTATAAATTTGCAGCTGCAACATTAGATACTTCATTTCCATGCTTCAGAACAAAAGAGAACACCCCAAAGAAAAATCGAAATTACATCCACGTAATAAAAATCGAGAACGCTACGATTTCAAACAATTGATTGATCGCTTTCCTGAATTGGCACCCTTTGTCAAGCCGAACCCTTATGGCGACGAGTCCATCGATTTTGCCAATCCTGATGCGGTAAAAGCGCTGAACAAGGCTTTGTTGTTGCATCACTACGGCATCGGCAGCTGGGATATTCCCGAAGGTTATTTGTGTCCGCCAATTCCGGGTCGGGCTGATTACATTCATCACATTGCCGATTTTTTGTGCCGCAATAACTACGGAAAAATTCCTACTGGTCAAAAGATCAGATGCATGGATATTGGTACTGGCGCCAGTTGCATATATCCCATTATTGGAGTTCAGGAATATGACTGGTCATTTATTGGGTCAGATATTGATCCGGTTGCCATTGAATCGGCAAACCGAATCATTGCCTCCAATCCCGCTTTGCAGGGAAAAGTAGAATGTAAACTGCAAACCAATCCGAAAGACTTTTTCTACGGAATTATCCGAAAAGATGAACATATCGATCTGTCGGTTTGCAATCCGCCATTCCATGCATCTGTTAAAGAAGCTCAGGCAGGCACAATCCGTAAACTCAATAATTTACACCTGAATAAAGACAACAGTGCAACATTGAATTTTGGCGGCCAGAACCATGAATTGTGGTGCGACGGTGGTGAAGAAAAATTTGTACACAGCATGATTCAGCAAAGCAAAAAATTCGCCGGAAATTGTTTTTGCTTTTCCACCATGATTTCGAAAGAATCGAATCTGCGAAGCGTGTACAAAGCACTGGAAAAGGCCGAAGTTTTTGGGAAAGAAACCATTCCGATGGGTCAAGGAAATAAAATCAGCCGGATTGTTGCCTGGACATTCCTGAACACCGAAGAGCAAAATAAATGGAAAAATACAAGGTGGAAAGCACAATCTGCACAGTAAAACCCGGCGCACGTGGTGAATTAATCGGACAAACCGGCGGAATTCTCATTCCTCCTTCGGACTGGTCATTTTTACCTGCTGGCGATGCTGGAATAACCCGAAAAGTGACTTCCAAAGGAGCATACTGGAAAGTCGAGGTGAAAAAGGGACGACGAACCATTTCTCTAGGAATTTGGGCTTCAGAGACAACCATCTCGCAGGCAAAGCAAGAGGTTCAGCAGATTCGCCTGACTGATGAATACCAGAAGAAGCAAACCTACGCTGCCGATCGAAGAGATAAGAAGCAAACTGAATACGAGGCTGATTTTTGTTTCGCCGTTGAATGTTTTCTCGATTTCCATAGCAATTATAAACAGCTGGAGAAAAAACTGGCAAAGGCTGTTACTGTTCATGCCATTCCGGTTGGAAGTGGCACTGTGGCTCGTACAAAACTGATCCCGATTGAAGAACGCGCCGCACTTGCTGTCATCGCCTGGATGCGTCATCAAACCACTGCCTACGATAACCTGAAAATTGCCCGGCTGAAAGGAGAACGCCGTGCAGTGCGCCGATCTCTGTCTCAACAATCCGTTGAATTGCTTGGCAGTTACCGCGAAGGACAAGCTATTCCTGAAAACTGCCCGTTGCAAAAAGCATTGAATAAACTTTAATGAACCAATCATGATAAACCTTTGTCCATGCGGTTCGTGCCTTGCCTATTCTGATTGCTGCGATCCTATTATCTCCGGAAGAAAAGAAGCAATTACTGCCCAAGAATTAATGCGCTCGCGCTACACTGCTTTCACACAGGCCAATGTCGATTACCTGATACGCAGTCATTCTGCAAAAACACGAACAATTAAAGAGCGAAGTGGCATCGAAAAATGGGCAAAGTCAGTAAGCTGGATGGGGCTGACCATTCTACAAACTCAAGCCGGTGAAGTTGGCGATGAAACTGGGTATGTCGAATTCAAAGCATTATACATGGAAAACGGGAAGCCGGAGCAAATTCACGAAAAATCACTTTTCCAACGCGAAAGCGGGAAATGGGTATATATTTCGGGTGTGCATTTCTGAAAATTCTATTGGATTAATTCATGATTCACTTTGTTATTATTTCCAAATTCATCATACATTCTGCTTCCAAAATTTCAGACGAGTTTTTCAATCAAGTTGTATTTTCATGTTTAAATACATATATTGCAAAAAATCAAAAATAACCATGGCTGGAAAAACGAAATTGCAATTGGAATACATGATGAACTGCTCCCCAAAAGTACTCTTTAACAGGCTTAGTACTGCGTCGGGACTAACGGAATGGTTTGCTGATGATGTTCGGGTGAAAGGAAATTTATTCACTTTTGTTTGGGGAGACACAGATCAGGTCGCAGAAAAAAAGAATCACAAGGAAAATAAGATGGTCCGATTCGAATGGATTGACGAGGATTTGGACAAAGATGAATCGTATTTCGAGTTTGGAATCACTCAAGACGATTTAACGAATGATGTTTCGCTACTGGTGTTTGATTTTGCTGATGCTGACGAAGCCAAACAAACTACTGAATTGTGGAATTCTCAGATTCTTAAGTTAAGACAATTACTTGGCTCGTAATACGTTCGTATTGATAATCACAACAATCGAACAATCTGGCATATAAAAATTCCCACTAAACATTCTGCCTAAATATTTATGGACGACCGCTGTCTTTCACTTTTTAATTCTTCAAAATACTTTAGTTTTGTAATCGTTTTACCAGGCAAGCTAATAGCATGAAACGACTGCACAAGTTTGTTATAAAAAGTTTTTTGGGTCCATTCTTTATGACCTTTTTTATCTGTGTATTTATTCTACTGATGCAATTTCTGTGGAAATACATTGACGATTTGGTTGGAAAAGGTCTGGATTGGAAAATTGTTACCGAATTGTTGATTTATGCAGCCTTTGGTCTAGTTCCACTGGCATTTCCGTTGGCGATGCTGCTGGCTTCAATCATGACCTTCGGAAACCTCGGTGAAAATTACGAGCTGGTTGCTATGAAGGCATCCGGAATATCGCTCTTCCGCATTATGAAGCCCCTTCTGATTATCGCCGTAATTCTAACCTCCATCGCGTTTTATTTCTCGAACAGTATTCTGCCAAAAACAAACCTGAAATTTTATTCGCTGATGTACAGTGTCAAAATGCAAAAGCCTGAAATGAATATTAAAGAAGGTGTTTTTGCGAATGATATGCCCAATTACAGCATTAAAGTTGAGCGTAAAAACCGCAATAACAATATGCTGTACGATGTAATGATCTACAATCATACACGCAACACCGGAAATGTGATGGTAACCATTGCCGATTCGGGCAAAATGGAAGTCACAGCAAACGGTGAATTTATGGCAATTACCCTGTTTCATGGTTACAGCTATGCCGAAGAAGAAGAACAACGGCAAGGAACTGGCCGACGATTCCCTTTTCGGAGAGAATCTTTTCAAAAAGAGGTCATCAACATCAGCATGCTCGATTTCGAATTTAACCGAAGCGATGAAAATCAATTCAAACGAGGCGCAAGAATGATGAATGTCAAACAGTTAACTAATTATGGAGACTCCTTATTTGCTGCCTACAAAATTCGTGTTGGTCGTTTTGTAAACACGTTTAGCTACATGAGCGAAGTTACGCAGCAAATTAGCTGGTTGAATAATCCTAATGATACATCAAATGTGAATCCTGTTTCGAAACCGGACACCTTGGTTGATGTTGATAAAATAATCAGTTCGCTGAGCACAATGGAGAAGGATGCGCTTTTTCAAAGAGCAATGGCAAACCTTCGAAGCAACACTCAGTTAATCAGTCAGCAAGTCGATGAAATGTATATCAACAAGAAAATAACAAATTCATACCTGATGGAATGGCATCGTAAGTTTACCCTATCGTTTGCATGCCTGATTTTCTTTTTTATCGGAGCCCCGCTTGGAGCCATCATACGCAAAGGCGGTCTGGGAATGCCGGTAGTTGTGTCAATACTCATGTTTATTGCCTATTACATTTTATTAATAACCGGTGAGAAATTTGCACGGGAAGATGCCTGGTCAATGACCGGAGGAATGTGGTTTTCTTCGTTTGTTTTTTTACCGCTTGGAATCTGGCTCACCTACAAAGCAGCTACCGATTCCGGAGTTATGAATATCGAAAGTTATCAATTGTTCTTCAAAAAACTCACCCAAATGAGATTCTTGAAGCGATCAAAAACCAAAATTTAAACCGATGCGAATACTTCAGTTAATGAATAAAGTACCTTGGCCTCCAAAAGACGGAGGAGCCATTGCGTGCTTAAATATGACCAAGGGTTTTTCCATGCTTGGACACGAAGTGACTGTTTTAAGCATGAATACGTCGAAGCACCATATCCGCATCAAAGATATGCCGGCAAACATCAGGAGTAAAGCTGATTTTCGACTGGTTGAAGTTCCCGCATCGATTAATTGGATTGAAGGAGCGCTGAATTTTCTGCTCTCGAAACTCCCATACAATGCACAGCGTTTTATTTCAGACGATTACAGCTCGGAGCTAGCCAAGCTGCTGACTGAAAAAGAGTTCGATATCATTCAACTCGAAGGCTTGTATTTATGCCCATACATTCCGGTTATCCGGAAATTTTCGAAAGCACTCATTGCCTACCGCGCCCACAACATCGAATACGAAATATGGGAACGAACAGCGACTTTATCCGAAGGAATGCGTTCGAAGTACCTACGGAACTTGTCGAAAAGAATCAAACGATTCGAGATCAGTCATCTGAATTTATATGATATTCTGGTTCCGATCACCGACCGCGATGGTCAGATACTCGACGATTTAGGGAATACGAAACCACGACATACTTCACAAACCGGAATCGATTTTGCCTCGCTGGTTCCCACCGCAAAAAAGCTGGAGTTTCCTTCGCTTTTTCACATCGGAGCACTCGACTGGGCGCCAAACCAGGAAGGCTTGATCTGGTTTTTTGATCATTGCTGGGCAAAAATTCATGCTGAAAACCCTGACTTGAAGTTTTATCTGGCAGGCAGAAATGCCCCCGAATGGTTCGAACGGCATACCCGTCTCGAAGGAGTTGAATACATGGGCGAAATTAGTGATGCTTATGATTTTATGAACTCAAAAGCAATTATGGTCGTTCCGCTTTTCTCCGGAAGTGGTATGCGAATCAAAATTATTGAAGGTATGGCCCTTGGCAAACCCATTGTAACAACCGATATCGGAACCGAAGGTATTCCTACCGAAAACGGGAATAACATTCTGATTGCCAACGATTCCGATCAATTTATCGAAGCTATCACCCGTCTGATTAACAACCGCGATCTGTCGAATCAAATTGGCCGGAATGCCATCGGATTTATTCAGGAAAAATTTGACAATTTATCGCAGGCCGGAGCGCTCATCGAATTTTACAAACAACATTTATAGCCTTGGAAATTCTTTTCTGGATATTATTCCTGATCGTGTTTTATACCTTCGCCGGATATGCCATATTGCTGGCTTTTCTTCTTTTCTGGAAGAGGCTTTTTACGAAGAAGAAGACTATTCCTGAAATTGAAAATTCCGGATTGCCCCGAATCTGCATGTTTGTAACAGCCTTTAATGAAGCTGATTACGTCGACATGAAGGTCAAGAACATGATGGAACTGGATTATCCGACTGAAAAAATGCAATTCCTCTGGATCACTGATGGCTCAAACGACGGAACTCCGGAAATTCTGAAAAAATATCCTCTTATGGAGGTGCATCATCTTCCGGAGCGAAATGGTAAAATACATGCCATGAACCGTGGAATGCAGTTTGTTGATGCACCGATTGTAATTTTCTCCGACAGCAATACAACTTTGTGCCGCGATGCTGCAAAAATTATCGTACAAACATTTGGCGACCCAAAAGTGGGATGCATCGCCGGCGAGAAACGTGTTTTGAGCAAAGACACCGATAATGCTGCCGGCTCGGGCGAAAATCTGTACTGGAAATTTGAGTCGTTGGTCAAACGAATGGACAGTGATCTGAATTCAGCAGTTGGCGCAGTTGGCGAACTGTTTGCCATTCGGACCGATCTTTTTAAAGAGGTTGAAAACGATACCATTCTCGACGATTTTATCATCTCGCTTCGAATTGCCGAAAAAGGATACCGAATTGCTTATACTCCGGATGCCTATGCCATGGAAACAGCATCGGTGAATGTAGCTGAGGAATTGAAACGCAAAGTCAGGATAGCTGCTGGTGGACTGCAAACCATAGCACGACTCAAAGGTTTGCTGAACCCATTTAAACATGGTTTATTGTCGTTGCAGTACATTTCGCACAAAGTATTGCGCTGGACCATTGCACCAATCGCACTTTTCTGTCTTCCAATTGTCAATTTCTTCATAATTCTTCCGACTGCCGAATCCGGAGATCATTCGTTCTATCTGTACTTTTTTTATATTCAGTCACTCATGTACCTGATGGCTTTGTTGGGCTGGATGCTCGAAAGGCACAAATTCAGATTCAAACTGCTCTTTGTTCCCTACTATTTTACTGCCATGAATTATGCCTCAATTCGAGGCTGGGTGCGCTTTCTGAAAGGAAAACAATCGGTAAACTGGGAGAAATCGAAACGGGCATAAAACGAGTTCTACTCCCTAATCCCGATAATTTTCGCTACTTTTGCGCCCATCTTTGAAAATCATTTTATGAATACGACCGAAATTTTATTGAACACTATACCAGAAGCTGTTGAAGCAATTAAACAGGGTGAAATAATCATTGTTGTCGACGATGAAGATCGTGAGAATGAGGGCGATTTTATTGCTGCCGCCGAAAAGGTGACTCCTGAAATGGTTAACTTCATTACCACTTATGGCCGTGGACTGGTTTGTGCACCAATCAGCGAAGAAATTTGCGATCAGCTGGAATTGGAGCTGATGGTTGGGAAAAATACTTCGTCGCACGAAACGCCATTTACAATTTCGGTTGATTTACTTGGACATGGTTGTACCACAGGCATATCGGCAAGCGACCGCGCAAAAACACTGAATGCCCTGGCAAATCCAAAGACGATACCTGACGATCTTGGCCGTCCGGGACATATTTTTCCGCTGAAAGCTAAAAGCCGCGGAGTACTTCGCCGTTCAGGCCATACCGAAGCTGCCGTTGATCTGGCAAAACTTGCCGGACTAACTCCCGCAGGTGTGCTTATCGAAATTATGAACGATGACGGAACTATGGCGCGTTTGCCCGAATTATTCGTTCTGGCCCAACGTTTTAACCTGAAGATTATTTCGATCAAGGACCTGATAACTTACCGATTACAAAGCGAAAGTTTAATTGAGCGTGGTGAAGAGGTGAATTTGCCAACCCGATTTGGAAACTTCAAAATCATTCCTTTCCGCCAGATATCTAATGGAGTTGAACACATTGCGCTGATTAAAGGCGAATGGCAACACGATGAGCCCATCCTGGTTCGTGTTCATTCTTCGTGTATGACCGGTGATATTTTCAGTTCGATGCGTTGCGAATGTGGCGATCAGTTGGAATATGCCATGAAAAAAATTGAGAAAGAAAGAAAAGGTGTGATTGTATACATGATGCAGGAAGGCCGCGGAATCGGTCTGATGAATAAAATTGCTGCCTATAAACTTCAGGATGAGGGCATGGATACCATTGATGCGAATATCCATCTTGGATTTGATGCCGATGAACGGGACTATGGAGTTGGAGCGCAGATTTTACGCAGCCTTGGCGTAACCAAAATGCGTTTAATGACCAACAATCCGGTTAAACGGGTCGGACTTGAAGCCTACGACTTAAATGTTGTTGAAACCATCAACATCGAAATTGAACCCAACAAATACAATCAGCGCTACCTGAAAACAAAACGCGACCGCATGGGGCACAACCTTCCAAACTTATAAATATTGAACCTGATTACAGTCATAGATTTTTTAAAGGTTAGGCTGTTATTTCGGAACATTGAGCTACCTTAGTCGTGTCCTTAAAAAAACGAGTATGCAGACTATCAAATTAAAAGTTAATGATGATATTTATGATAAACTCATCTGGCTTCTTGGGAAGTTCAGTAAAGATGAAATTGAAATCATCAATGAGAGTTCCGATTATTCGGTGACAAAAAGATATCTTGAATCAGAATTGGAAGAAATAGAAAGTGGCAAGGCTAACTTTCTGACTGTTAATGAAACAGAAGTTCGTTTAGAGAATGTGATTAAAAAACATGAAGATCATATTTAAGGAAACATTTGTTTTCAGGCTTGAGAATCAACTTGAATATATTGCGGCTGACAGTCCGAATAACGCTCGGAAATTTAAAAATGATCTATTTAAGGCACTTAACGAGATATCTTCAAATCCCTTCAAATATCGAAAATCAATTTATTTTAATGATGTATCAATCAGAGACCTAATTTATAAAGGTTACACCATCGTTTTTAGAATTAATGGTGAAACAATTGAAGTTTTTGGATTTGTAAAATATCAGAATTCTCCAATATAATATTGTAATATACATAGTTCCATTTTTTTTGAATTTGAATCTTTGAATTTATGGGAGTGTTCGACGATATGTTTGATTCGGGCTATGGTG
>Ga0136636_10002851_pt1 | contig 10323 bp, 5 predicted proteins | sample AntDrymUQ8522106_2_FD_104653 | JGI IMG/M metagenome (GOLD analysis project Ga0136636, IMG submission 104653) | Polar desert sand microbial communities from Dry Valleys, Antarctica - metaG UQ852 (21.06) | ecosystem: Environmental > Terrestrial > Soil > Desert | place: Antarctica: Dry Valley... | reverse complement strand
GGCCTCTTTTGACCCGTTTTCCCCCTTTCTCTAAAAGGGAGTGCAAAGGTAAGCCTTATAAACCACTGTGCAAGCCATCGCACAAAAGTTTTTTGCCAAACCACCACAACCATTGAATATCAATAGGTTGGAACTGGAAAAAAAATACCGCCCCCAACAAAAATTGAACAAAGCCGTTTTTAGCGCCTAAATGATGCCTGCCACGACCAAAGCAGCAAGCGGGAAATCTCTCAATCAAAACCCAACCCCAGGCAGGGATGGAGCGCATGTGTGAGCCCCAAGTGGAACGCGCGCCAGATGGCGAGTAGCGACAGCCCGAATGCCTGCAAAAAAAATAGAAACTAGAGATCGGGCTTTGCAATCTTCTTTTTAAAAAGTGGAACGGTGCTGCACGGCTCGCCATACATTATGCTAGCGGCCAATGGGCGAAGGCGGTTGGTGGCCTCCACATAAATCGCAACCGGCACTTCTACTTTACTGCATCCTTTTATCACCACTTTGGCATGATCAAATTTTTGCCAATCAATTGTATCTAGCGCCCGCATAAACAATTGAACTTCCAGATCGTGCAGCGAACCAAAGACCACCGCGCTGGCATAGGGCTGTAACGAAATAGAGACTAACATGTATGCCCATGTGGGCACGATGGCGTCTACTGTACATGTAACTGCCACGAACTTATTTTGGTATTGAAACCAATCGTGAGATTTGATGAACTCGCGAAAGTCCTTTTCTTTTAGGATTTGCGATTGAAAAAGCCAGTCTTTGATATCGAGCAACACACGATCGCCAAGGGAATAGTACTCTTCTAAATCGAGCGTGACCAAGGGGCTGGACGAAACGCGATTTATGACCTCACCCCCCTGTCCCCTCTCCAAAAGCGAGGGGGAGGTGTCCCCATCAGAGGTAAAACTATTTTTAGGTTTTTCGGCCATGATATAGGTTGAACAGAACTAAACTAGATTTGGTTTTTTGATCATGAAATCTTTTAAATAAAAAGGTTCAAAAGAAGCCACGTCTTCGAATTCTTTTGATTTCCATTTCTGAAAACCGAGTTCGCCCAGTTGAGCCGCTGATGGAATTACGCCCGGTACAAAATGAGCATTCGGATGCTTTATTATCTCTTGACATTTAAGCGCGCCATCGCCAAAAAAATAAATTGGCCGATGCGTTAGTATGTCTGAGAAGCTATCGGTGTCAATTACTTTGGCTTGGGTCGGCTCGATGATTCCCAGATTTGCATCCAACAACATGCAGTAGACTTCCATTCTGCGGGCGTCTAGCATGGGGCAAAGAGCCTCGCTCCCGGTTGAACTCTTTAAAACCTCACCCCCGGCCTCTCTCCCGTGGAGAGGGGTAACTGTAGTCGTAAGATTTTCTGTATCTCTAAAGTTCATCTCGTCCTTTTCAAACATGTTTATGGTTAGCTCCAAAGAAGAGGAAAGACTAAATTGATATGCTAGCAATTCTAATGTGTTGATCGACAACAACGGAACTTGAAGTGCATAGCAAATTCCCTTGGCAGTAGCGACACCTATACGTAGACCTGTGTACGAACCGGGGCCGGCAGCCACGGTCACCCCTTGCAGTTGATTGGGGGTTTTGCCGATAGCATCCAATGCTTGTTTGATCATGACCGCCAGTTGCGAAGAGGCGGACTGAGGAATTTCTGTTTGGACTAATTCTAAAAGCCGCCCTTCCTCATGAACGGCTACCGAACAAACTGACGTGGACGTTTCGATGCTGAGCAGCAGCGACATTATTTGGGAGCTATTATTTTCTTGTAGGCGTTCAAGTCGGAAAGAATTTTTTTTGCTTCCTGAATTTCGGCATCATGCGAAAGAGATACATCCACTTGGCCTTTGCTGAGTTGGTAGTGAAACCCAATTTCTTCCTCCAACATTTCCGTTATCTCGGAGCGAAGTCGAATTAAATCTGTGGCGCGGTACTCGTTTATTTTGTTTTGCAATTCGGTCAATGGCATTTTCATTTCCTCATAGTAGCGCTCGAGCTTAGCCGAGGCGATCAAGTCATTTGCCTTTTTCTCCAACTCGCTGGAGTACGAAAATTTTTGTGCCTTTAGCCAGTCGGAGAATTCTTTGTATTCCGCATCGGAAAGCTTGAAGCTTTTTAGCGAAGCGGGAACCGTTGGGTTTTCGCCACAGAATTTGCTCGCATACTCAAATAAGTAGCCCGCATTTACGAGTTCAACTAAAGTGGAACTGTATTCCTCATGGTTCACCAACAAGTCGGGGTCAAGGCCGCCTCCATCAAAAACCTTACGACCATTTTTTGTTTGAAACTCGCGCTTAGTGGAGTCGGCAAATTTCTCAACTCTTCCATCGCTTTTGCGGTGTGCATAGTCCAACGCCTGGATGCATCTGCCACTTGGGATATAATATTTTGCCGTAGTGACTTTTAACTGCGCGTTATACGCCAATTGCCGAGTGGTTTGAACGAGCCCCTTTCCAAATGTTTTTTGGCCAACCAAGACAGCCCTATCATAATCTTGCAATGAGCCAGCCACTATTTCTGCTGCTGATGCACTTCCGCCGCTGGTCAAAACGACCAACGGAATTTCGGTATCCAATGGTGCATTTAGCGTGGTGTAGGTCTTATTCCATTCTTCCACTTTGCCTTTGGTAGAAACAACTTCTTTTCCTTTCGGAATAAAAATGCCGACAATATTTATGGCTTCATATAAAGAGCCTCCGGGATTGTTGCGTAGGTCGAAGATTAATTTTTTTGCTCCTGCTTTTTTTAGATTTTGAACAGCTTGCAGCACTTCAGTTCCTGCACCGGGAGTAAATTCATCTAGCCGGATGTAACCAATTTCATCATCTACCAAACCTTGATACACAATATTATTGATCTTGATTTTTTCACGAACGAGTTTGACTTTGATATTTTCCTTTTGCCCATATCGTTTCACCACAATTTCTACCTCTGTCTTTGGGTTACCTTTGAGCATACTGCTGACTTCGGGCGTTGACTTACCCCGTGCGTCTTTCCCATCCACCGAAATAAATTCGTCACCAACTTTCAGTCCTGCCCGATCGGCAGGAAAACCAGCGTAGGGAATAGTAATGACCGTCTTCTTATTAACAATGCCGATCAATGCGCCCACTCCGGCATATTGTCCGGTGGTTTGTATGCTAAATGATTCTTTGTTTTCTTCGGAGATGTAATCAGTGTAGGGATCTAATTGCTCGAGCATTCCGGTAATGCCTGTCTCAATCAATTTTTTAGGATCCACTTCATCGACATAGTAGGTGTTGACCTCTTTAAAAAGAGTGGCGAAAATGTCCAAGCTCTTGGCGATATCGAAATACTTTTCTGTTGGCGCTTTAAAAGCAAAAAGTGCCACCAAGCTCAACGATAAAATAACTGCTGCTACTCTAACTTTATTTCTCATCTCTACCTATCCGTAATAGCGTTAAGGGTAATTTTTGATGTATCAATGCCGAGGGTACTATCTCCTTGGCTGTGTAAATATACGCAATCAGCCATTTCTGGTTGGATACCAATTCGTGCTTGTTTAGCCGATAGGCTTCTCGAATGAATCGCTTGATCTTGTTGCGATCTACCGCCCGCTTGAAATTACGGACAGGAACTGAAATAAGCACCTGATTCGAGAGTTCTTGTTTGGGGTGAAGTCTGAAAATAACCTTGAAAGGGTGTAAATAAAAAGAGGAACCCCTTTCGAAGAGTTCCTTTATCCATTTTTCGCTGGCTAGCTTTTCTTCCTTTTTGAAAGTGAACCTTCTCACAATTGTCGAGGGTTATTGGTCAATAGTCAATGGCACGTAGGTGCATTTACCTATCCTAGAAACCTGACGTAAGGGATAAAAAAGAAGGTTTATGCCCTTTATGCCGATGTGGCGAAATTAATTCGCCCTTGACTTGGCAGTACCTTCGTCAGACACCGTCAGCTTCTTTCTGCCGTTTTTTCTGCGGTTTGCCAATACTCTGCGGCCGTTGGCAGATGCCATACGCTCGCGGAAACCGTGCTTATTCTTTCTTTTCTTCTTGGAAGGCTGGTAGGTACGTTTCATAACATGATATTAATGCCTCTTTATAAAAGGGCTGCAAATATGGCTAGTAAATGTGAATTATACAATAACAAAATCAACAAGGGTTTAAAAAACAGCAACACTGGACAATTCCAGCCTTGCTGATAAAAAGTACCTTTCACTAACTCTAGTCGACTTTAAAAACGGCATTTTCCACGGGCACATTGACTTCCAAACTAAATACTTGAAAGTCATAATTCATTGGTTCTGAACTTATTAGGATCGTGTGCGGGAATTTTAACCCGTTTACTTCTTTATAGTTCTGATACTTAGTTGGAACAATAACTTCTCCTTGAGGTCCCTTCACCGTTTGTAACATTTGAACTTTCAATCCTGTCTCTTTATCAAAATAAACAGTAATCTTTTCGCCCGCTAGAAACAGGTATTCTACGACAAATGCTTCTTTCCCATCTAATACTTCAACTGACTTAAGGTTAGCTTCAACTTTCATCACTCCTAGCATTGTTTCGGGCACTGGATATGCATCGAAAAGTTTCCATTCTTTGGAAGCTGCATCGCTCAGCACTTTTTGTCCATTGTAAACTGCAACTGACTCTTTACCATCGGTAACGCTCTTTTGCATTACGTTGCCCATCACAGAAATTTCCATCAAACTCATACCAGGAGATTTTTTTGTAGTGGTTGAAGTGAGTTCAGTACCTTGAAAATTGGCCTTCATGATAGTCTTCACCGTTTTTACTTCTTGGATTTTTTTCAATCCTCCAATCGCATCCAAATAATTAGCAATTACTTTTTCAGCTGTTAGGCCAGCAGGTAATTCAATCGTTTTAGAAGGAACATAGCTATCTCCATTAATGTCGTAATATTTTAGCTCGCCAAAACGCTTAAGCTTATCTGCAATCTCTGCACCTTTTCCTACTACTATAATGTAGGCATTATCGGGTCTTATAAATTTTTTAGAAGATGCTTGAACATCCGCAACCGTTACTGCATCAATGTATTTCAAATAATTATTGTAGTAGTCTTTTGGCAAATTGTATTTGGCTGTATTCAGCGCAAAGCCAGCAATAGTTTGTGGGCTTTCGAGCGATCTGCCAAACGCACCAGAGATAGACGCTTTCGCGGAAGCTAATTCTGATTCTGTTGCGGGCTCATTCGCAATTTTTTTCAACTCATTCATCAATTCATTTACTGAACTATCGGTTACCGCATTGCGCACGCTAGCTGTTGCATTGAAATTCCCGATCAGATTGTCAGGATTCAAAGACGAACTAGATCCATAGGTATAAGCATGCTTTTCGCGAAGGTTTTGCATGAGGCGTGCCGAAAAACTGCCACCTAATATCTGATTTGCCACCCGCGCTTTAATGGCATCTTGTGTGCCCGTCTTAACCTCCACCGGATATGCTACATTGATAACTGACTGAACAGAGCTAGGGCGATCAACCAATGCTACTATCGTTTTGGAGGGAGCTTGCGGTATTGGGTAAGTTGGATTTTTTACTTCTCCTGCCAACCATTTGTCAAAATATTTTTCTGATAACGACTTGGCTGTTTTCAAATCAATATCACCTACAATTATCAAATAAGCATTGTTTGGCTTGAAGAAGGTGTTGTAGTAATTTTTACAATCCTCTAGCGTGATGGCACCGACTGTTTTTTCAGTCGTCATCTCACCATATGTATGATTTTTTCCATACACCAATGCTCGTCTTACATTTCCAATTATGGTGTTAGGGTCGTCCTTACCTGCTGCTAATCCCGACAAGGTTTGTATTTTTAGTTTTTCCATTTCCTCCGCGGAGAAAGCAGGGTTGTGCAGCACATCACTCATCAAGTCCAATAACTTGGCTGAGTGCTTTGTTAAGCTTGAGGCAAAAATACTGTTTGAGCTTGTGCTTAGATTAGCACCAATAAAATCTGTGGCCTCATCGAGTTGAGCCTTTGTTTTAGTTTTAGTGCCAGTGCCCATCAGTGTGCCAGCCATATCAGTATAGCCTGCTTTATCCCCTTCTAAGATAGGATCGTTCTTTAGTTGGATAGAGAACTGAACACGTGGCAGCTTATGATTTTCGATTACAAATACCTGCAAACCATTTTTTAAGGTGAATCTTTGGTAATCGCCAATTTTTATCTCGCGTGCAGCGGCTGGCTCAGGTGCTTTGGTGCGATCTACTTGTGCCTGAATACTGAAAACCATCAGCAATAAGCTCATTAATAAAAGTATATTCTTCATAACCTAGTTGTCTTTATTGAGTTGAGTGTTTTCTGGTTTGCTCTGGGCCGATTTGGGCAAGTAGTGAAGCACCACTCTGTTTTCTTTGGTGAGGTACTTCTTTGACACGCGCTGCAAATCTTCGCGCGTTACTTTCGTATATTGATTTAGTTCTGTGTTAATCAAATTTGCATCCTTGAAATACACATGATAATTCGCGAGTTGCTCGGCTACGCCCACGGCAGAAGAATTTTGCTGCACAAATTGACTTTCTGTTTGATTTCTGATTTTCTCAAATTCCTTTTCTGAAATCAATTCTAATTTCACTTTTTCTATTTCGGCATCCATAGCTTTTTCTAGATCATCCACATTTACGCCTACGTTTGCCAAGGCAAAGTTTAAATAAAGACCGGGGTCTTCTGATGAAAAAGGGAAAGCTTGAACCGTGAATGCTTTTTTCTGTTCATCTACCAATGATTTATACATTCTTGAGCTTTGCCCTCCGCTTAATAGTGTACTGAGCATATCCAATGCATACGCATCTGCAGTGCCTTGCGCTGGCATGTGATACGCCTGAACCACAGCGGGCAATTGAATATTATCAAAAACCACATCGCGTACTTCTTTTGTCTGTTGCGGCTCAACAATGGTTGGTCTTGGAATGGGCTTGCCACCTTTAGGAATGCCTTTAAAAAATTTTGCTATAAATACCTTAGTTTGCTCAATATCAATATCGCCTGCGATGGAAATGGTGGCATTCTCTGGCACATAGAAAGTTTTATAAAAATCTACAAACTCTTCTGTCTTTGCTTCAGTAAGGTGCTCTAGCGAACCAATGGTTGGCCAGCGATAAGGGTGAACTGTGTAAGCTCTTTTTAATATCTCAGTCAAAATACTTCCATACGGCTGGTTATCCATCCGCTGGCGCTTTTCCTCTTTTACTACTTGGCGTTGTGTCTCCACACCAACGGTTTCTACTTTGGCATGCATCATTCTTTCTGACTCTAGCCAAAGACCCAACTCCAATTGATTGGAAGGAAGAATTTCGTAATAATAGGTTCTGTCGTTACTGGTATTGGCGTTGTTTGTTCCGCCCGCGTTGGTGATGTACTTATCGAACTCGCCACGCTTAATGTTTTCTGTTCCTTCAAACAATAAATGCTCAAAGAAGTGCGCAAAGCCTGTGCGGTTTGGATTCTCATTCTTAGAACCCACATGGTACAAGACAGATACTGCCACAATTGGGGTGGTGTTGTCTTTGTGCAAGATCACATGAATACCATTATCTAGGTTGTATTCCGTGAATTCAATTTTCCGAGCTTGGCCAAAGCCCAAGCTGATTGTAATCGCTACCAACCAGAGAGCCACAAATAATTTTCTTAACACAGTTTGGGATTTTTAATAGACAATGATACCAAACAAAAGACTCTTTTTTAATTAAGGGCATCTCTAAAAACCCTTGCTCCCATTACCTCAACCTCAACCCCTACCCCTTCTCCATCCCGATAGCTAACGGAAGAGAAGGGTAAGAGGAGTTTTTAGAGATGCCCTTAATTACCAATAGATTTTATCTAAAAAAGAGCCCTGGTACTTTCTAACAAGGGGCTCTTTTCGTTCTAAGGTGAAAATTACTTCTTCTCGGCAGCTTTTGATTTAGCTTTCGCAAAATCGCCAGCCTTTATGATATTCATGGATTCAAATTTCAAATGCTTTTTCATAGCTGTATTGATTTGTTCGGGAGTCAAGTCCATTACTTTCTTTTCATATGCTTCGTCCCACTTCAAATCGCGTTTAGAAAACAGGTAATTATTAAGCGTGCCTGCCAAGCCGCCATCTTGGGCTCTGTTTACCGTGCGTGATTGAGACCATCCAGACTTTGCTTCTTTGATTTCTTCTGCCGTAAAGCCTGTAGCGGTCACTTTCTCAATTTCTTCTTTGAATGCTTTCTCCAACTTATCTACGTTTTCAGGAGCATAAATCGCATACGCAAAAAATGAACCAACCGGATCTAACGTGCCCGCACTAAATTGCGAACCCACTCCATAGCTCAACCCTTCCTTCTGGCGAATGCGGGTAGCCAGACGAGAATTTAAAAATCCTCCACCCAACATAAAGTTTCCAAGAACCATAGCGGGGTAATCCGGATTAGCATCATTGAATTCAAAATTGTAAGCAGCCACAAAAAATGCATTGGCTTTGTCAGGTGTTTCGATTGATTCGTTGATTACTTGAACCGGAATTGCTTTGTTGACAATACGTGTAAATGGTTGAGCGCTCTTCCAATCGCCAAACAATTGGGTATTCAACGTTTTGATTTCGTTCGCATCAAAATCCCCGACAAGGGACATGGTTGCATTATTGGCACCATAAAAATCTTTATAGAAAGATTTCACTTCATCCAATGTGACGGCTTTGATGCTCGCCACTTCTTCATCAAATGTACTGATGTAGCGCGAATCACTTTTTGGAAATGGAGTTGTGTGCCGTTGAATTTTATTGAACGCGATAGCTTGCGGTTCACTTCGTTGTGATTCTACGTTGGCTAATTCCTCTGATTTTAGCTTTTCAAATTCATCAGCCGGGAAAGATGGATCTTTCAATACCTCACCTACCAACTTGAGGGCTTCCGCCAAATTGGGTCTGGTAGTAGTGATATTGATAAACACTTGCGAAGCACCTCCACCAATAAATACATTGGCTTTTAATCTGTCAAACTCATCTTTGATTTGTTGACGGGTGCGCTTAGACGTTCCTTTATTGAGCATGCTTGCCGCATATTCGCCAGCAGTACCTTTGTTGAGCAATGATTTCTCATCGCCAAAACGCAACGTGATTCTCGCCTCTACCGATTCTCCTCTGGTTTTCTTTGGCAACATGGCCATCTTCATTCCATTGGGCAGATCGATGCGTGTAGTGCGTGATTCAATATTAGTGGGTGATGGATCAAACTCCTCTCCTTGCGCGATGGCCTGCGTGCCTTTGTAGTCTTTTACGATCGCATCCACGTCTGGAGTGGCAGGAATTTCAGAACGCTCTGGTTTTTCAGTTGGGATAAATACACCAACCGTGCGGTTATCTGGTTTTAGATATTGCTTTGCTACACGATTTACATCTAACACTGTAACTGCTTTGATTCGATCACGGCTGACGAATAGCATTCTCCAATCGCCCATGCCAACGTACTCGCTTATCTCTAATCCAATTCGTTCAGAGGAATTGAAACTCAGTTCAATTTGTTTGACAATCTCATTTTTGGCCCTATCTACCTCTTCCTTAGTCGGAGCTGTTGTTGAAACTTCGTCCAAGGTTTTTACAAAAGTTGCCTTTGCATTCTCCAAAGAATTCTCCTTTAAGACCTCCGTGTAGGCCAACAGCAAACCCGGGTCTTTCCATTGAAAAGTAAAAGAGCCAATACTGCTTGCCTGCTTGGTATCTACCAAAGCTTTATACAACCTGCCCGATGGCTCGCTCCCTAAAATAGTAGCCAATACTTCCAATGCTGAATAATCTTTGTGCGACCCGGCTGGGATGTGGTATGCGGCCATGGCCAATTGTACATCACCTACCCTTTTAAGGGTTACCGATCGCTCTCCGTCCTGAACGGGATCCAACGTATAGGTCTTATTGATCTCGCGTTCCGGCTTTGGCACCCGTCCAAATTTTTGGTTGATCAACTCCAATGTTTTGGCTTCATCAAATTTTCCTGCCACCAGCAAAACGGAGTTATCGGGCTGGTAATATTTTTTATAAAAGGCCTGAAGGCGATCGATGGGGACATTTTCAAGGTCAGCTTTCGAGCCGATAGTGGATTTACCATAATTGTGCCATAGGAATGCGGTAGACATCACTCGCTCAAGTAACACTCCGAATGGATCGTTCTCGCCACTTTCAAATTCATTCCGCACCACCGTCATTTCGCTGTCCAAATCTTTTTTTGCGATATATGAATTTACCATCCTATCGGCTTCTAAATCAATGGCCCAGATTAGGTTTTCTTCCGTTGCATTAAATGTCTCATAATAATTAGTGCGATCTACCCAAGTTGTTCCATTCGGGCGTGCGCCATGGGCGGTT
>Ga0136636_10002850_pt1 | contig 10325 bp, 11 predicted proteins | sample AntDrymUQ8522106_2_FD_104653 | JGI IMG/M metagenome (GOLD analysis project Ga0136636, IMG submission 104653) | Polar desert sand microbial communities from Dry Valleys, Antarctica - metaG UQ852 (21.06) | ecosystem: Environmental > Terrestrial > Soil > Desert | place: Antarctica: Dry Valley... | reverse complement strand
GCTGGCAAGGTTACGTCGGGGCGGCTGCGCCGTCCATCCGGGCTGAACAGTCGTCCAAGGATCATCGAAGGGCCGGCTTCACGCCTGCCGGGTGGCCCGCCCAGGGTCGTGGGCTGCGAAGCGGTGGTCGGCACACACCTGTCAGCCGTCCGCACGGCGCACGCGCACTACCGTCGTGGCACCCCGGCGGTAGGCAAACGGCACGCCGGCCCAGGTGAAGCGCAACGCACTTCCAGCGGGCAGCGCGTGGGGGTCCAGCAGCACCCGCTGCAACTCGATCTGGCCAGCCTGCACGCGCAGGCCCAGTTCGCTCCGGCGGGTGAGGATCTCCTCCTCCACCTGGCCGGTCATGCCGGGCTGCTGCGTGCCACCTTCGCCGGCGGTGTGGCTGTAGGGGTCGGCCGGAAAGACGCCGTACTGCGCCGCGCTGCGGTGGTGGTCCAGGCCAGTGCGCACGCGGCAGCAACAAGCTTTCAGGCCTTGCAAGGCCGGGTGCTGCCCGTCGGCTGCGGCAAACACCTGCACCTGCACCGCCAGCGCGCATCGGGTGGAGCGCGGACACCTCGGCGCTGCCGTCGCGCGGGGCGACCAGGTTGCAGCTGTGGAACAGGCCGTCACCGCGGCGCGCGCGCTGCAACGTGGCGTCCACCAGCGGCAGCAGCGCCCGGGCCACGTCGCCCAGCAGGCCGGCCAGCGCCTGGGCACGGGCACCGCCCGGGCAGCGGCCCTCGGCGCCCCGGTAGGAAGCACAGCAGGCGCCGCAGGTGCGCCAGCGTGACGATGGACAGCCCGGTGCCCACCAGCGCGTTGTTGGCGTCGTTCCATTCCGGCCGCTGGGTGTGCAGCCACAGGCCGCCGGGCACCAGGCCGCCGGCCTTGGCCCAGCAGGATGATGGCCAGCTTTTCGGCCAGCGTGGCCAGCACTGGCTGGCCCTGGGCGTCGCACACCAGCAGGCCGTCGTTGCCGATCTGTGCGGCCAGCGCACGGGCGCGGCGATCGGCATCGGCATCGGCATCGGCATCGAAGTCGAAGGTGTCCTTGGGTGTGGCGGCTTGCTGGTCGTGCGGCTCCAGCCGGTAGTGCACATCGGCAAAGCCGAACAGCGCGCTGTTCCACAGCTGGGCCAGCAGACCGGGTTCCCCACACCTGCGGCAAGCCGCAGTTGGCCGCAGTTGGCCGCAGTGGCCGGCTTCAGCGGCGGCCGTGCTGTGGGCATAGGCAGTGCAGGCAAACTCGTCCCAGCGCAGGCCGCTGGCCACCTGCTCGTCGGGGTGCATGGTGTTGGCGGGCAGCGTGTAGCGGCCGGCGGTGACGGCAGCGGTCAGCGCGGGCAGCACCCACTTCACCGCGTCGGCGGTGGTGCAGGTGCAGGCCTCGCAGGCCCAGGTCACGCCGCAGCTGCCCAGACTTTGCACCGTGTAGCGGGCCTGGCGCTGGGCATTGAACAGGCCGCAGCCGTCGTCGCCCTGCTTCCAGGGCTCGTCGAAGGCCTGGAAGTAGAAGAAGGCCTTCTGGCCCTGGTGTCTCTTCGGCCTTCGGCGACCCAGGTCAGCAGCGCGTCGAAGTACAGCTTCTGGTTCACCGGATTGGCACGGAAGACCAGCGTGTGCCCGCCGGCGGTATCGACCGCAGCCCAGCCGGTTTCGCCGATCAGCATCGGCATGGCGCCCAGGTTGGGTTTCTGCAACCCCTTGCGCGCGTCTGCAAACTGCAGCTTGGCCTCGGCCAGGGTGGCGTCGACCATGGCTTGCGCGCGCTGCGGCTCGGCTACCTGCTTTTGCCGCCAGTCGTACCTGGTGGGGTTGTAGTGGGTGTCGAGGAAGTGGGAGACGTGCACGGCGGCGAAGTCCACCGTCTCGGCCATGACCTTGGGCACGGCAGCCCGGAACGGCCAGTTGTCGTTGGCTCCACCTGGTTGGCGGTCTCGTCGGCGGGGATCTTCACCGGGTTGGGGTGAGCGCCGAGGTAGACCTTCAGGTCGAGGTTGTTGTCGCGGATCACCTGCCACCGGCTTTGCGGGTGGCAACCGCACCGTCGAAGGCGGCGAGTTCGGCGGCTTCAGCGGCACAACCTCGACAACTTCGGCGGAAACAGCGCATGCCGGCTGCAGCTGCGTCGCGTTGTCACACCGACGCCTTCACCGCCACCGACTGCGCCATACCGCTCAGCTCGTTTGCAGCACTGGTGCAGGATTGCGGTGGCGTGGTGCGCAGCGTGGCCCGGGCCCTGGCTGCTTCGCCGGTCTCGCAGATCGCGTTCCACGGCGCGGGCGGTGGCATCGCGCTGTCGGATGGCACGCGTACCAGCGGCGCCAACCGCAGCGTGGTCAGCACCAATGGGGTCCATCCGACCACGGTGGTGTTGCAGGGCTGCATCTTGAACGACTGACGCGCCTGCCCGTCAGGCGGCGGGTCAGCGCCATCGCAGCAGCCGTCCAACGCCGCTTGCAGCCTCTGTGCTGCAGGCGGCATTTTTTTCGGGTGGCGACGGTTGACCCATCGCCACCACGCGCCACCACACCGGGTGCAAGGCCATGTCGGCGTCGGTGGCCAATGCGCCGTGCAGGTCAGTCTGCAGACCGGGGCAGTTCTCTGGGCTCGGCGCAGTCCCGGATGGGGGCAGACGGGGTGAACAGGCCCAGGCCCGGGCCCAGCACACCGCGTACGGTCAACTCATTCCACTCTGAAGCGTCGGTCGTGCATCGCCTGGTGGCGGCGTGCAGCACGCGCACGCCCGCTGGCACGAGGTTCAGCATGCCGTCCAGCAACTGCAGCGGTGGCGGGCTGGTGCCGGCCGGGCGCGGAAACCTGTCGGCACTGCCAGGTCATCGATCGCCAGCAAGAAGTACTAGTGGCACAGCGCCCAGCCAGCCGCCGAAGGGGGGCCACGCAAGCCTGGCATGACCTGGGCTGCGTTGCGTTTGCCCTGCGCTTTGCCCCGCGCTCAAGGCCTGAGGTTCATCGCCACCAGGATGCGCGAGACCATGTTGTAGCTGGCGATCACACCGATCAGTTCGAACATCGCCTGGTCGCTGCCCATCGCAGCGCGCGCGGCGGCAAAGCAGGCATCGTCCACCTGCACCTGGCGCGTCATCTCCACCACCAGCGCCAGAACGGCCTGCTGGGTGGGGTCGAACACCGGGTCGGCTGCCAGGCCGGGTTCGGCGCCCAGCCGGTGCAGCGCAGCCAGCTGGGCTTCGGTGGCACCAGCGGCCAGGTACAGCGGTGCATGGTGGTGCATCTCGAAATCGGCACCGTTGAGCGCCGCCACGCCGCACATGGCCAGTTCCTTCAGCAGCGGCGGCAGCGTCAGTGCGGTGCGTACCCGCCCCATGAAGAAGTTCCAGCCTTCGGCAAACGCCGGGCTGTGCAGCAGCAGGCGGTCCAGGTCGATCAGGTCACCATCGCGGCGTTGGCGGATCGCGGCCACCAATTCGGGCGGGCCCACCTGGGCGTCGGTCAGCAGTGGCAGGCGGGTGGGCATCGGGTGTCTCCGGAGAGGTGTGAACACCCGAAGTTTGTCCCCTGCTCCATGCCTGCCGTGGCACCTGCGCGTCAACAGCCCGGGTGGTATGGTGCACCGCAACACCTGGAGATGCCGCGATGAGCGATGCCCCCGACGTGGCTGCTGCAGCCCGGCCGCAGCCGGTTGCCCGCCCGCCCATCGACTCTTTGCTGTTGGCAGCCACGCCCATCGCCACTTTCGAGCACCAGCGCGGCCTGACCAACGCCAGCGGCTTCTTCTTCGAGCGCGAAGACCGGCTCTATCTGGTCACAAGCCGGCATGTGCTGATCGACGAGCCGAGCAAGCACCACCCGAACCGCATCGAGATCGAGGTGCACACCCGTGCCGACGACCTTGCCAAGTCGGTGCGCATCTCGCTGCTGCTGTACGAGGACGGGCGCAGCCAGTGGCGCCAGGGCACCGATGCCAGTGGCGAGATCGATGTGGCGATGCTCGAGATCGACCGGCAGGCGCTGCCGCCAACGGCATTGCTGTTCGCTTTCACGCCGGCGCACCTGCAGCATCTGGACGACCGGGTGGAGGTGGGCAGTTCGGCGCTGATCGTCGGCTTTCCGCTGGGCTTCCACGACACACTGCACCATCTGCCGGTGGTGCGCCAGTCGGTCATCGCCTCGGCCTTCGGTCTGCGCTTTCAGGGGCTGGGTTACTTCCTCACCGACGCGCGCACCCACCGCGGTACCAGCGGCGCACCGGTCGTGCGGCGCGATCTGCAAGCCGCGCCCGATGCGCCACTGCCCTGGAAGCTGCTGGGCGTGCACTCGGCCCGGCTGGACATGTCCGGCCGCGACCTGGAGCAGGACGAGACCCTGGGCCTGAACTGCGCCTGGTACGCCAACATGCTGATGACGCTCAGCGAGGCCCGACAAATCAGTTGACAGGCGCCAAAGCCGACGAGGCACCGGCTGACGATGTCAACCCGCGCCCGGGCGGGCAGGGTGCAGTCAGGCGTCCTGCGTGACCAACTGCTTGATGTTCTGTGCCAGGTTGCCCTTCGGGCCTTGCACCAATTCGAAGCTGACCTTGCTGCCCTGCTTGAGCGTGCGAAAGCCTTCCATCTCGATGGCCGAGAAGTGCGCGAACACGTCCGGGCAGCCTTCTTCGGGCTCGATGAACCCGAAACCCTTGGCGTCATTGAACCATTTGACCGTTCCAAACTTGACCGTTCCAGACAACATCATGTGCTCCAGCGTCTCTCCACGGAACGGAGAGTGCAATCATTCTGGGAAGGGCATGATTTCTGCGTCAAGGCGGAAAGCTGGACCATCGCCGGTCATGGTTCCCCTACAGGCGACAGACGTGGTGGCCTGCCGCAAGCGAGCCCGTCGGGAGCGTGCCATGTGCGCGGGCAGCAGGGCGCTTTTCATGCCTTGCAACTGTGCGAATGGGCGCAATATCCCACCGATCCCCTTGTCACAAGCTGCAATGCATAGAATGGACCATGCCATCCGAAGACCCGCCGTCGCCACCGCCCAAGCTGCCGGCCCAGCCGCGCCGAGGCGACAGTGGTGCCGTGGTGGTCGAGCGCAAGACCGCGCGCACCAAACCGCCCCAGATGTACCAGGTGGTGCTGCTCAACGACGATTACACCCCGATGGAGTTCGTGGTGATGGTCTTGCAGCACTACTTTCGGCGTGACCTCGAATCGGCCACGCTGATCATGTTGAAAATCCACCACGAAGGACGTGGCGTCTGCGGTGTCTACACCAAGGACGTGGCGTCCACCAAAGTTGAACTCGTACTCGCCGCGGCACGCCGCGCCGGGCATCCGCTGCAGTGCATTATGGAGGCCGCATGATTGCGCAAGAATTGGAAGTCAGCCTGCACATGGCGTTCGTCGAGGCGCGCCAGCAGCGCCATGAGTTCATCACCGTCGAGCACCTGTTGCTGGCGTTGCTGGACAACCCTTCTGCGGCCGAAGTGCTGAAGGCCTGCGCGGCCAACATCGACGACCTGCGCAAGAGCCTCACCACCTTCATCAAGGAAAACACGCCCACCGTCGGCGGCACCGAGGAGGTGGACACCCAGCCCACGCTCGGGTTCCAGCGGGTGATCCAACGTGCCATCATGCATGTGCAGAGCACCGGCAGTGGCAAGAAGGAAGTCACCGGTGCCAATGTGCTGGTGGCCATCTTCGGCGAGAAGGATTCGCATGCGGTGTACTACCTGCACCAGCAGGGCGTCACCCGCCTGGACGTCGTGAATTTCATCGCCCACGGCATCAAGAAGAGCGAGCCGCCCGAGGCGCCCAAGGGCAGCAGCGAGCCGGGCAGTGGTGAAAGCGCCGAGAAGGAAGAGGCAGGCGACAGCAACAAGGGTTCGCCGCTGGACCAGTTCACCCAGAACCTGAACCAGCAGGCCAAGGAAGGCAAGATCGACCCGCTGATCGGCCGCGACCACGAGGTCGAGCGTGTCATCCAGATCCTGTGCCGCCGCCGCAAGAACAACCCGCTGCTGGTGGGCGAGGCCGGCGTGGGCAAGACCGCCATCGCCGAAGGCCTGGCCTGGCGCATCACCCAGGGCGACGTGCCCGAGGTCCTGGCGCATTCCATCGTCTACTCACTGGACATGGGTTCGCTGTTGGCCGGCACCAAGTACCGCGGTGATTTCGAGCAGCGCCTGAAGGGCGTGCTCAAGCAGCTGAAGGACCAGCCCAGCGCGGTGCTGTTCATCGACGAGATCCACACGCTGATCGGCGCCGGCGCGGCATCGGGCGGCACGCTGGACGCCAGCAATCTGCTGAAGCCGGCGCTGTCCAACGGCTCGATGAAGTGCATCGGCGCGACCACCTTCACCGAGTACCGCGGCATCTTCGAGAAAGATGCAGCGCTGTCGCGGCGCTTCCAGAAGATCGATGTGGTCGAGCCTTCCGTCGAGCAGACGGTCGAGATCCTCAAGGGGCTGAAGAGCCGCTTCGAGGACCACCACAACGTCAAGTACGCGCTGGGCGCGTTGCAGGCTGCGGCCGAGCTGTCGGCCAAGTTCATCAACGACCGCCACCTGCCCGACAAGGCGATCGACGTGATCGACGAAGCCGGTGCGGCGCAGCGCATCCTGCCCAAGAGCAAGCAGAAGAAGACCATCACCCGCAACGAGGTCGAAGAGATCGTCGCCAAGATCGCGCGCATCCCGCCCGCCTCGGTCAGCAACGACGACCGCGGCAAGCTGAAGAGCCTGGACCGTGATCTCAAGAGCGTGGTCTTCGGGCAGGAGCCCGCCATCGACGCACTGGCTGCCGCCATCAAGATGGCGCGCAGCGGCCTGGGCAAGCCCGACAAGCCGATCGGCAGCTTCCTGTTCAGCGGCCCCACTGGCGTCGGCAAGACAGAGGTCGCCAAGCAGCTGGCCTTCATCCTGGGCATCGAGCTGATCCGTTTCGACATGAGCGAGTACATGGAGCGCCATGCGGTGAGCCGGCTGATCGGCGCGCCCCCGGGGTATGTGGGCTTCGACCAGGGCGGCCTGCTGACCGAGGCGGTGACCAAGAAGCCGCATTGCGTTCTGCTGCTCGACGAGATCGAGAAGGCCCACCCGGATGTGTACAACGTGCTGCTGCAGGTGATGGACCATGGCAGCCTGACCGACAACAACGGGCGCAAGGCTGATTTCCGCAACGTCATCATCATCATGACGACGAACGCGGGTGCCGAGACGATGAACAAGTCGACCATCGGCTTCACCAACTCGCGCGAGCAGGGCGACGAGATGGCCGACATCAAGCGCATGTTCACGCCCGAGTTCCGCAACCGGCTGGACGCCACCGTCAGCTTCCGGGCGCTGGATGAATCCATCATCCTGCGCGTGGTCGACAAGTTCCTGCTGCAACTGGAAAGCCAGCTCGGCGAGAAGAAGGTCGAAGTCACCTTCACCGACGCGCTGCGCCAGCACCTGGCCAAGAAGGGCTTCGACCCGCTGATGGGCGCCCGCCCGATGCAGCGTCTGATCCAGGACACCATCCGCCGCGCGCTGGCCGACGAACTGCTGTTCGGCCGCCTGGTCGACGGCGGGCGCCTGACGGTGGACGTGGATACCGAAGGCCAGGTGCAACTCGACATCCTGCCGCCCAAGAAGAGCGACAAGCCCAAGACCGAGCCGACCCCGGCCTGACCGGGCAGGCCAGCCGGGTCAGGCCGCCGAGGCCGGATCTTGCTGAAAGTAGCGCGCCAGCAGCCCGTACAACGCGGGGTGCTCGGCGCGCAGCTGTTTCGGGCTGACGAAGAAGGTCTCGCTGGCCACGGCGAAGAACTCCTCCACGGCGCTGGCGCCATAGGGGTCGAGCAAGGTGTCCTCGCCGGCGTCCACGGCGCTGCAGAAGTGGGCATAGGCCGGGTCGATCACCGCGGTCCAGGCCCGGCGCTCGGCGGCGCCGGCCAGCGGCGGCACACCGTCGGCGACGCCGTCGCCCATGTCCAGCACATGGGCGAACTCGTGGATCACCAGGTTGTAGCCCGCCTCTGCGGTCTCGCCGGCGTCTTCCACGTCGCGCCAGCTCAGCATCACCGGGCCGCCCTCCATCGCCTCGCCGGCCAGCACCTCTTCATAGGCATGCACCACACCGTCGTCGTCCATCACCTCGCGGCGTGCCACCACCTCGTCGGCGTGCACCACGATGCCGACGAAGCCGGCGTAGGGCGCCAGGCCGAACCGCAGCACCGGCAGCACCGCCTGCGCCGCAATGCACACCGCCATCGCATCGTCGACCACCAGGCCGTTGGCGCCGGTGAATTCCTTCTGGTCGAGAAACAGGCTGGCCAGCCGGCGCAGCTCGGCCAGATCCGCATCGCTGCGCCAGGCCAGGAAGGGCAGGCGGGCCAGGGTCAGCTGCCAAAGCCCATCGGGGATGGCGCGGCGTGCCAGCACCCGGGCCTCGCGGCTGGCCTGCCAGCGCTGCAGCAGCGCCTTCATGCCGCCAGGTCCAGCATCTGCAGGCCGGCGGCGCTCAGTCGCAATGCACGGGCGCGTGGTGCGCCGTGGTCGAAGTCCCAGTCGCCCAGCACATGGCGGCTAAATCTGCCAAGCAGGGTGTGCGTGTCTGGCCGGTGGGTGTGGCCGTGGATGAGCGTGCTGCAGCCAGCCGCCTCCAGCCACTGCGCTGCGGCGCCGTCGTCGACATCGCTCCAGTGGGCCGGCCCCAGATCGGCCTGGTGGGCAGCGCTGGCATCGCGCATGGCCCGCGCCTGGCGCTCCCGCTCGGCCAGGGGTTGGGCGAGGAAGGCCTGCTGCCAGGCACTGCTGCGCACCTGCTGGCGGAACTGCTGGTAGGCGGTGTCGGCGGTGCACAGGGCGTCACCGTGGCTCAGCAGCCAGCGCTTGCCGTAGGCTTGCAGCACGGTAGGGTCGGCCAGGCGCTGCATGCTGGCGGCGGCCAGCAGCGCATCACCGACCAGGAAGTCGCGGTTGCCCGGCAGGAAGCCCAGCATCCGGCTCTGGCTGGCCGCGCGCAACACCGCCACGCAGTCGGCCGCGAAGGCACCACTGGCGGCGTCGTCGCCGACCCAGACCTCGAACAGGTCGCCCAGGATCAGCACCGCATCCGCTGGCGTGCTCAGCAAGTGCTGGCGCCAGGCGGCAAAGGTGCGCGGCATGTCGGCGTGCAGATGCACGTCCGACAGCAAGTCGATGCAGCGCCAGGCTGGATCAGCCTGAAAGGCGCCGAAGGCCGGCAGGCCGGCGGTCACGCTTGCTCAGGCGACTTCGACGACCTTGAGGATCACGAGATCGTCGGTCGGCACGTCATCGTGGCCGCCCTTGCGGCCGGTGGCCACACGCTCCATGGCGTCCACCACCTCGGTGCCGGCCACCACCTTGCCGAACACCGCATAGCCCCAGCCCTGCGCGCTCTCGCTGCGGAAGTTGAGGAAGTCGTTGTCGGTGCCGTTGATGAAGAACTGCGCCGTGGCCGAATGCGGCGCGTTGGTGCGGGCCATGGCCAGGGTGTACTTGTCGTTCTTCAGGCCGTTGTTGGCCTCGTTCTTGATTTCCGCACCGCTGGGCTTCTGCTTCATGCCCGGCTCGAAGCCGCCGCCCTGGACCATGAAGCCCTTGATCACGCGGTGGAAGACCGTGCCGTCGTAGTGGCCCTTGTTCACATAGCCGAGGAAGTTCTCGACCGTGGCCGGCGCCTTGACGTCGTCCAGTTCGATCCGCAGGGTGCCTGCGCTGGTGGTCATTTCGACGAACTTGCTCATGTCATTTCTCCTGGAGGGTGGCTTGCTTGATCACGACCGGCGTGACCGGGACGTTCTGGTACGGGCCCTTGTTGCCGACGGGCACCATGCGGATCTTGTCGACGACATCCATGCCCTCGACGACCTTGCCGAACACGGCGTAACCGCCGCCGGCACTGTCGAGCCGCGGGTTGTCGACCACATTGATGAAGAACTGCGCCGTGGCCGAATCGGGCACGCCGGTGCGGGCCATGGCCACCGTGCCGCGCAGGTTGGACAGGCCATTGCCGGCCTCCAGCGCAATCGGCGCGCGGGTCGGCTTCTCGTTCAGGTCGGCCGCCATGCCGCCGCCCTGGATCATGAAGCTGTCGATCACCCGGTGGAACACCGTGCCGCTGTAGTGGCCGGCCTTCACGTATTGCACGAAGTTGGCCACGCTCTTGGGCGCCTTCTGGGCGTCGAGGTCCAGCACGATGTCGCCGGCAGAGGTGCTGAGCCTGACCTTCTGTGCCAGCGCGGACAGCGGGGCGGTCAGGGTGCCGGCCAGGACGATGGCCAGGGCCAGATGTTGCATGCAGGGCTCCGAAATGGGGTTGCTGATGGGGATGGCGGTGTGGGCAGGGTTGTGGGCCGGT
>Ga0136636_10002849_pt1 | contig 10326 bp, 9 predicted proteins | sample AntDrymUQ8522106_2_FD_104653 | JGI IMG/M metagenome (GOLD analysis project Ga0136636, IMG submission 104653) | Polar desert sand microbial communities from Dry Valleys, Antarctica - metaG UQ852 (21.06) | ecosystem: Environmental > Terrestrial > Soil > Desert | place: Antarctica: Dry Valley... | reverse complement strand
AACCAATTCGCCGGGATTATAATATACCTGATCGATTCCGAATTTCCGCGCACCGCCAATATCAGCAACAAGTTCATCACCAATCATAAGGCTTTCCGTCTTTTTTGCATTAGCCGATTTTAAAGCCCATTCAAAAATTTGAGGTTTAGGTTTATTATAACCAATTTGCTCGGACGAAAACATTTTAGAGATAAATTTATTTAAGCCACTGGAGGCTAATTTTTCGATTTGCGTACTTGTAAAACCATTGGTAACGATATACATTTTATATTTTTTCGCTTCCAAGTATTCCATTAATTCCCATGCTCCATCAATCAGTGCCGTTTTAAATGGCATAATTTTCAGGAATACATCATTTAACCTGAAGGCAAATTCAGGATCGTTTACCCCATGATCTTCCAAAGCCAGCTCAAACCTTCGGGTACGGAGAACATTTTTAGTCATGCGGTCGTTTTTATATTCTCCCCAAACCCATTGATTATGGCGTGAAAATGTAGTTACAAGATTATCAGGATTTTTAAAAACAGGTTCAAGATTTAAAGTATCGTACATTTCGATGAGTGCCTGCCCAGAATTTAAGGTATAATCCCAAAGTGTATGGTCCAGGTCGAAATATAAATGTTTATAATGCGGCATATAAAAAATTTTGGGTAAAGATAGTGAGAAGTTGGGAAGTTGGGAAGGGTGTAAGATGAGAAGTTGGGAAGGTGAGAAGGTGGAAGATGGGAATGGGAATGGGAATGGGAATGGAGAAGAAGAGAAGAAGTTAGAAGAAAAAAAGGTTTTTGCAAAGCAACCTTTGCGATTTAATTGTATCTATGTTATAAAATATTATATATGAAAAATCTTATCCTGATTATTCTTATAACTTTTTTAGCCTTTAGCTGCCAAAAAGAATCAGTGAATGTGATGGTGCCGGCACAAGTTCTTTTTCAACGGCAGCCAATAATTTATATAAATGGTTAATGACAATAAAACCAAATTGATTATGGAATCAAAAGAAACGAAACTTGCGCTTTATTTATTCTTATTGTTAGGATTAGGTTTAACGAGCTGCAATAAAGATGATAAAACCGACTTACCCTTAAACAGCATTCTTGAAAAAACCTGGACGTTAAAATCCGTACAAAATACCAATTCATTGCAAATTCTCTATTTCCCGGATATTCCCACAAAATTAACCATTGAATTTGCAGAGAATAAAATACTGAACTTTATCGGAATTTGTAATAGTGGAGGTGGAAATTATGATTTAGAGAATAATAAAATAACAATTACTTCTTTAATTACCACAGAAGTTTTTTGCAGTAATATCGAATGGGAAGAAATTACAGTTCAGAGTTTACCAAAGGCTAAGCGATTTGAGCTGACAGGAAATAAACTTATCATTTATTGTGAGGACAGTTATAACCTGGTTTTTGAATAATCAAGTATTTAGTTAGGCGAATTAAGAGTTAAAGGTTTGATCAAATAAATATTTAGTTGTGTCCACTTTATAAACTGAAAGTTGTATTTCTTAGTGATTCTTTGTGCCTTTGAGTATTTGTGGCCTGGTATTTTGCCACTAAGGCACTAAGGCACTAAGATTTCACAAAGGCTTAAATTTTGCGGTTTTTAGTACCCAGGTAATTAAATCGATTTACTCTCTTTCAAAAACTAAAAGAGAGTAGATGAGAATAAGAGTGTAAATATTCTCATCTTCTATATTCTCTTCTTCTACTTCAATACTTTCACTTTAATATTCTTAAACCAAACTTCATTGCCATGATCCTGTAAACCAATGTAACCATCTTTAGCATTATTGTTTACAAATTCAGGCCAATCTTTAAATTTACTATCAGCACTCATTTTCTTCCATTCTTCAGTACCCATGGTAAACTCAACAACTTTTGCATTATTCTGCCAAAGTTCAATTTTACCATTTTGAGCTATTATTTTAACATGGTTCCATTCGCCTGCTGGTTTTGTATTTTGGGGATTAGCAGGAATCATGTCGTAAAGCGAACCCGATTTGTGATTTCCGTCTTTTCCGGCTTTTGCATCAGAATGCCGATCGTTATCCAGAACCTGCATTTCGGGCGCTGAGAAATAAATTGGTTTCCCTTCCAGTTCCCTGCCAAAAATAAAGATTCCACTATTTCCACCTTCCGATATTTTCCAATCGAGTTCTAACACAAAATTGGTAAGCTTTTGATCTAAAATTATGTCACCTCCTCCTCCATTTGTTAAAACATGAAGACTGCCGTCCTGAATGTCCCATCCTTTTTCAGGAAAAGCTTGTTTGGAATATCCTCTCCAGCCATTGGTGGTCTTACCATCAAAAACTAATTTCCAGCCCTCTTTTTTTTCTTGTTTGGTGAGGACATTATCCTGGGCAAAAAGGGTTGCTGTAAAAAACAACAGGGTAAGTAATGCGAAATTTTTCATAAAATAATTGGGTTTTAATTAATACTAGCACAAAATAAATAAGTTAATTATTCGAAATATATGAAATTAATCAAGCAACGGTCTAAGTTCTTCCTTGAAATCGTATTGAAGATCTTCGTGTAACTGCGATATTGATTTTCCAATTTTTATCAATTGCCTTTCGTAAATTGAGGTTAAAGCAATACTCGATCTATAATTTATTCCCGAACCTTTAAATTTTACGCAATAGTATAACAATAATTCAACCTCTGTTTGCTTTTTGCCTGAATATTTGATGTATTTATTTGTTTCGCGCAGAATTTTCCTTAATGATTTTTTTGCCTGATATAAGTTGTACCGGTTCACTTCAGTAAACTTTTCATCGATCATTTCTTTTACACCATTTACATAAGTACCCTCATCGTCAGATTCAAAAATCAGATAGGTAAGCAATTCCTTATTTTCCTTCTTATACTTTGCTAAATGAACACATAATTCCAGCAATTTTTGTTGCGGTAAAATTTTTAGTTCGTTTTTAAGTTCATTTAGTGTAGCCGCTTTCATACATCGAAATAAGACACGTAAATATAATTAATGTTTCAGGAACTAAAAGCAATTAAAAAGATCGGAGAATAAAACTATTGATCTGGCGTTATATTGTAAAAAATACAGAATAACTCACATCTGTGAATCACAGCTAGACTTCATTATAAAGAAATGAACCTTTTAATTTTAATGTTGTTAGGTTTTAACAAGGAAAAATTCACGATATTTACCCATAAGAAGGTAAGTAAAAACAAAATTCAAACTTAACACATATGAAGAAAATTACATTTTATCTGGTTGCCCTGATTGCAATTGCAGGAATTATTTCGTGTCAGAAGAAAGCTGTAGAAACTGCAAATGTTGAATATTATCGCAGCTTATTATTTAGTGAATCTCCATTCGACACAGAAAAAGGAGCTCATAAACTCACCGCTGAAGAAGCTAAAACCATAAACAGTTATAAATTTACTTATGACAGTATTAACAGGCTGGTTTCAGTTGAATTTGTAAGAAATGATGTCCTTTTGCCTTATTCATCGATGAGAGATGCTGCTAAAATTGCATATGAATACAAGGACAATAAACAAATTAGGCATTCTTATGATGTAAAAAATCAAATAATTGTAGATGAAGGTGTTTACAGTTCGGAATATACATTAGACGAAAAGGGAGTGCGTACAGGTCTTAAATTTTTAGATAAGGACGGAAACCCAATCGAGAATAGAAATAAAATCAACTATTTTACCTGGAGCAAGCTGCCCGACGGTATGATTAAAGAAAACAGGTATAATCTTAAGGGCGAAGAAATGATTATGAATCAATTCTGTCCTTTTTATGAACTTCGTTTTACTTATAACGATCAGGGTTTTGTAACCCGTATGGCAAATTACCAGGCCGACACTTTATATAATTGTACTGCCGAAAATTGCGGCGAGGTGGGTGTTTCCTATTTTACTTTTGAATCGACCGATAAAGGGGATTTGAATAGTTTCTCGGTACACAACACAACCGGCCGTTTATCGAATTTATATTGGGGTTGGGCAAAAAGAATCAACAAGGTTGACGATAATGGTTATGTAGTTGAAACAGCAGTATTCGATCAGGATGACGAATACCTGAGTGGGAAAAACATACCCGTTACCGCCTATGTAGTTGACGAACACGGTGCCGTTGTTGAAGTTAAAAACATGGATAAAGACCGAATTGTAATCAATCATCCGGAATCCGGAATTGCTGTAACACAATATAAATACGACGATAAAGGCTTGCCAACAGATACCCTTAGCTTTGATAAAAGCATGGTAGCTGTCGCCAAAAAAATATAAACATTAATCAATTAAAGTGGCTGTTCTAAAGTGATAAATAACTTCTCGAACAGCCACTTTTGTTTTAAACTAAACCTTATGAAAATCAATTTAATATTAACCATACTATTTGTTGCCGGATCTTTTTTTAGCTGTGGAAATAAACAAGGAAACAGTTCAATAGAGCCAAAAGACACTGTTTTAATCGATACCATTGCCATAGGCAATGAAACTCAACTTTTTTTGAAAGATCTGGAAGAAAATGGGGATTATGTAAACAGTAAAAATTTCCCTTCGCTTATTAAAGCTTCCATTGTAAATGAGGAACTCGATAAAAATATTCACGTGGTGGATATTCGCCCAACAAGTGAATACAGGAAAGGCCATATTAAAGGTGCGGTGAATAAGAAATTTGAAGAGCTGCCCACCTATTTCGAAAGCGGTATTAAACCTTTCGAATACGATAAAATTATCATTGTTTGCAAAACCGGACAATTATCAAGCTATACCACATCACTGTTAAGGTTGATGGGATATGGAAATGTTTATGCCATGCGTTGGGGTATGAGTGCCTGGAATAATTCTTTTGCCAACGAAAACTGGAATAAGGGATTATCGTCGCAATTTGAACCTCAACTTCAAAAGGAAGATAACCCTAAACTTAAACCAAACGGAATGCCCGAATTAGCAACAGGATTAAACTCAGGTACTGAAATAGGGAAAGCAAGGTTCTCAAAAGTATTTGAAGAAGGTATCGACAGCGTTTTAATAAGTGCTGAAAAGGTTTTCTCAAAACCTGATTCATATTATATCATCAATTACGAAAGAAAAGATAAATACGACAACGGTCATATTCCGGGAGCAGTACGCTACAAACCTGATGCTACTTTGGGTATGGTTTCGGAGTTGACAACAATACCCCATGATAAACCAGTGGTTGTTTATTGCGGTGCCGGTCATAATTCGGGCTTTGTAACTGCCTATTTGAGGCTATTTGGCTATAATGCCAAAACATTGTCGTTTGGTAATAATGGCTTCATGTACAACAAAATGAACAACGAAAAAATGGCATTATCGTGGTTGCCATTCTCGAAAGCAGATGTGAACGATTTTAAGGTGGTAAAATAATTTACTCTTGTCCGGTAAAAAATAATTTAGATTACCTCCGGTGAGATCGCTTCGCCTGTCTGCTGCCAGGCAGGCTCAGAATGACAGGAGTTTTTCATTTTCAGGGTAGATGGGCTTGGTTGGCGGCAAAGCCGCCAACCAAGCCCATCCCAAATTTAAACAACTGATTGTCATTTCGAACGAAGTGAGAAATCTAAAACCTAAATCTTCATAAATGTTTACCGGACAACAATGAAAATAACTATTTAATGGGAATCATTTACAAAAGGCTGATTTTCAATGGAAAAATCTATTGAATCATTACCCAGGTAACATTACCAGGATATTTTTTTATAGGATATTACAAGTTAGCCAATATTGTAATCATATTTCCTGAAGTGTGTTTTACAGTAATAATTCCTCCCCTATTTAAGGGTTTCCAGCTCCAGCTTTCTGTTTCCGCAATCGGGCTTTCTACTATTTTGTTTTTATTTACCAGAACGGCAGTTGGCTTCTGAGTAAGACGGATAATTTCTTCACCTTTATTGTCGTAAGTCCTGTAGTTCAGTATAACATCCTTAACCATTTCTACGGGAATTTCGGGTTGGAGAAATTTGTTTACAGAACCTTTATATTCCATGAGTTGAATGACGGAAGTAGACCAAAGCAAATGATTTTGTGCTGCAGGAGCGAGTTCGGGATTATAAGCCATTGAACGAAGATAGTGGCGGATGTAGTCGCCATAACCATCGGTCATCCAAACTTCATCGCGCGGATAACAGTTCTTGCCGTTGTTGTCGACCATATAGGTAGCCCAGTTGAGCTGACGAATGGCATTGGTGATTCCGGACTGATCGCCTGTTATAGAAGCATACTGAAGCTCGGACGAAGCCTGGCGGGAGCTGTGACTATTACCAGGAGTCTGATAAGCTGTTTGCTCGTTAACAACAATCACCCCGTATTTTGCGGTATTGCCCTGTTTTAATATATTATAATAATTTAGTTCGATTCTATAGTTAATGGATACAATAGCAGCAATATAGGTATTCTGTAACTCCGGATTTATTACAATCTCCCCTTTAAATGGATTCACTAATTATGAACCAATGTAGTTTAGTTAAGGCGCAGGCCTCGACTCCGCTCAGCCCGACTAACTGGTATCAGTGTAACGTTGAGCGGAGTAGAAGTGTATATTAACTATTCAATTTCTAAACTAAACGACATTGAATCAACGATATTGATAAATGATTAATTATTTGTATTTTATTTAACATAAGGCCTGCATGGTGCCACTTCACTGCTGATTATCAATTCAGCCTTTTTCAGCCGTTCCGATGTTGCTGTTATTTTAATGTCTCCCGGAACTCTGTCAGATTGAATAATCAACTGACACTTTCCATTGAAAAGACTTCTGAAATAATTGCCTATTACAAACTTATCGGCTTCATGGCTAACGGGATTACCGTTACCAACTCCAATAATTTTCCCATTTCCCGAAATTTGAAATTTAACATGATCATCTGCTGTAGGTACTTCTCTGCCTTTTTCATCAATTGCGGTAACTGTAATGATGCTTAAATCTTCCCCGTTAGCTTTGATGGTTTTTACATCTGACGATAACGATAAAGCATAAGATTCACCGGTAGTTTCAACCTTATCGTTAATTGTTTTCCCATTTCTGATTCCTTTTGCCTCAAGTATACCGGGGACATATGCTACTTTCCATTCCAAATGTCCGTTTTTGGTAACATTTTTCTTGCCGAGGCTTGCTCCATTCAGGAATAACTCCACGCTTTGGCAGTTGGTATGGCACCATACATCAATTGTATCTCCGGTTCTGCCTTTCCAGTTCCAATGTGGAAAAAGGTGTAATACATTTTTATCTGACCACCAGGATTGATAATAAAAATAATTATCCTTAGGAAAACCACATACATCCATAATCCCGAAATGACTGCTAATGCATGGCCAAGCATAGGGAGTAGGTTCGCCACGATAGTCGAATCCGGTCCATACAAAAGCTCCTGCAAGGTAAGGACGGCTGTCGTAATAAGTCCAGAATTGTTCTGCATTATAACCCCATGCTGGTGCATTTCTATCGTAAGCTGCCACGAAACCACGGTCGGGGTCGTTGAAATATTGGCCACGTGTTCCCAGAGCGCTGGATTCTTCAGAACCCATCATAATTTGACCTGGATGTTCCTTGTGATATTGATCGGATTCAATTGAATTGTAATTATATCCACGAATATCTATTACATTATTTATACCTTCCCATTTATTACCGTTATTAGCGGCATAAATACACAGTCGGGAGGGATCAAGTCTTTTTTGTAAATCCATCATGGATAAAGCAATACGGTGACCAAAATCGTTATTTTGGATTTGTTCTTCGTTACCTATGCTCCACATAATTACACATGGATGATTGCGGTCGCGGATAATCTGATCCTTAAAAAGGTTCAAACGTTCTTCAGATGCTCCCAACAGTCTGTTTTCGTCGCATACCATAATTCCCAAGCTGTCGCAGGCCTCCAGTAATTCAATTGAAGGAGGATGGTGTGCTGTGCGATATGCATTTGCTCCCATTTCTTTCAACTTTTGTAAACGATAGTATTGCAAACGATCGGGTATTGCACTTCCAACTCCGGCATGGTCCTGATGGTTACAGGTTCCTTTAATTTTTACACTCTTTCCGTTCAAAAAGAAACCTTTATTTGCATCGAAGGTAATGGTGCGGATGCCGAATTTAGTTTCGTATTCATCAATTTTATTATTATCGACATATATAGATGAAACAACTTTATACAACGAAGGTGTTTCTAAAGACCATAAATCAGGATTGGAAATATTAAATTCATTTTTTACAGTCAATTGTTCGTTGTTTTTCAAAACTAAAGGTTTATTGGCATTGGCAACAATTTTACCAAATTTGTCGATTAATTTTAGTTCCACATTACAGTTTGCTTTCTTTCTATCCTGGTTAAAAACCTGAGTTTCTACCATTATTTTAGCTTTATTACCTGCTACTGATGAAATAACCTGGTTGCCATACATTGGAATATGGAGCGGTGCGTATTTAATAAGCCAAACATGCCTGTATATTCCGGCTCCTTCATAAAACCAACCTTCCAACTGTGTAGCATCCACCATTACCACAAGTGTATTTTTACCGCCGTAATTGAGCATATCGGTAACATCGAACATACATTCGCTGTAGCCGCTAAAATTATTTCCAAGGCGAAAAGTATTCAGAAAAATAGTGCTGTTCCGGAATATTCCGTCAAATTTAATTAGTATCCGTTTTCCATCATCGCCTTTATCTATGGTGAAAACTTTTCGGTAAATAGCTTTGGAATTTTCAGGAAAATCCTGACCTATTGGCTTATAACCATGTAGTTTTAACGTTTCTTTATTAATTTTAGGAGATAGTTCCTGGTTATCTTTGCCAGGATTTACAAAAGGAAGCTCAACGGTCCAATCATGCGGAAGATCAACTTTTCGCCAGGCAGAATCCATATTGTTTGTAGTAAAAACTCCATCATAATATCCATTCATCCAATTATAATTATAATCCGGTAATAGATAATCGCCCATTTTAAAGGTCCAGTCATAATCCATAACTAGTTTTTCGCGTATGGCTGTATTTTTCTGAGCATTAAGATTAAAAGAGATTAAAAAAACAAGACCTAGAAAAACAGCAATTTGTAAACGAGCTGTAAATAAATGTTTAAACATAATACTGTATTAGTGTTAAATAACTTCGTAATTTTGGATCTCAAATTTTTATATTCAAAAACCAATGGTTAAATGTAGTGATCTGTGGACAAAATACAATGCGTGGTTGTAAATGCATTGAGACGAAAATAAGCAGCATTCCTCAGGAGTATTATCCCTTTTGCAAAATTATATATCAAAAGCTGTATGGAAAACATACCCCAAATAACCCTTGGGTGAGTCCATACAGCTTTATTATAAAATCCGGGATTGTTTAGTAACCGGGGTTTTGTGTTAAATTTTTATTCAAATCCTTTTCATTTTGCGGTATGGGCATGTAATAATGAACTTCAGGCTTGAAATTAGCTTTTTCCTGCCAATCGGTATTAATCATTGCAAGAGAGTCGATTTTCGAGGGTGTACTGAACTGAGGTACTTTGCTACCGCCTGCAGCAATCTTACTCTGATTAATAAAATCAATATATTCTCTTGTATTGAGAACATCCATCTTTTTAGTTAGATTTTGAACCCCGTAAGAAGTTTCCAGGCTTACTTTTACCGGACCTGCTTTACCTCTTTTGGTTGTAATAATAACCACACCATTAGCACCACGAGCACCATAGATTGCAGCTGTACTTGCATCCTTCAGAACATCCACTGTTTCAATATCAGAAGGGTTTACACTTGATCCATTAGCTCCAACTACACCATCAACAATGTACAAAGGGTTCTGTCCACCAAATCCTCCTGCACCTCTGATTTCAACCAAAACTCCTGCACCCGGTTGTCCCGATTGTTGGGTAGCGATTACACCAGCAGTGCGGCCTTGCAATGCTTGTTCAAATGTAGCAACTGACGATTTTGCCAATTCCTTGCTGTTAACCGATGAAACCGATCCTATAATATCCCTTTTCTTTACTGTTTGGTAGCCAATCACAACTACCTCGTCCAGCTTGGTTATATCGGGTATTAACTTTACTTGTATTTCAGCTTGGTTGTTGCTAATGGTATATTCGAAATTGCTGTTCCGGTAATCCCTGTCCATTTTTCCATTACAACTATTCCATCACCTAATGGAGGAGAACTAATAACGGTAATAGCACAAGTTGCAGTTTTGTTGCCATCCTGGGTGGTAACGGTAATGGTTGCCGATCCTGCCGCAACACCTGTTACAACACCACTTGAGCTAACTGTGGCATCAGAGGTGTTGTTTGTACTCCAGCTTACCGTTTTATTGGTTGCATTT
>Ga0136636_10002848_pt1 | contig 10330 bp, 7 predicted proteins | sample AntDrymUQ8522106_2_FD_104653 | JGI IMG/M metagenome (GOLD analysis project Ga0136636, IMG submission 104653) | Polar desert sand microbial communities from Dry Valleys, Antarctica - metaG UQ852 (21.06) | ecosystem: Environmental > Terrestrial > Soil > Desert | place: Antarctica: Dry Valley... | reverse complement strand
TCAAGATCAGCTACGGCGCTAGCGCCCGCAACAATGCTCGCTTCGAGTGGCTGGCCGGCCAGCTCAAGACGAACCTGGGCATTGACGTGGTGCTCGACCCGGTTGAGCCCACGGCGTACACCGCGCTGCTCAAGGATGGCCAGGTTGGTTTCTTTAGCACCGGCTGGTGCATGGACTACCCCGACCCGCAGAACTGGGTCTCGCTCTGGCAGAGCAATGGCGTGCTCTCCAGCCGTCTGAACTACTCGAACCCCGAGCTGGACGCGCTGATCAAGCAGGCTGATGTTGAGCAGGACCCGACCAAGCGCCTGGAGCTCTACAACCAGGCTGAGACGATCCTGATCAACGATGTGATCTTCGTGCCCAACCGGATCAATAGCGGCTTCGAGCTGGTGAAGCCGTACGTGCAGGGCATCGAGGCTGAGACCCTTACGCCCGTGGACTACTGGTGGGGCTTCTTCAACATGCCGAACGTGGACGTTCAGCCGTAAGCGGTCTGGCCCGCGCTCCTGCCCCCTCGCTCCGCTACCAGGGAGCGAGGGGGACCTGCTATTTCTAGATTGGGCCTGTAGCAGCGCATCTCAACTCACGGAGCGAACCATGAGCGCGTATATCATCCGTCGCATTCTCTGGCAGATCCCCGTCCTGCTGATCGTGGGCCTGATGACCTTCGGCATCGCCAAGGTGACTCCCGGTGGCCCCTTCGACACCGACCCGGAGCGTCGCCAGATGTCGCCCCGCGTCGAGGCGCTCCTGCGTGAGAAGTTTGGGCTAGATCTGCCGTTCTGGCGCCAGTTTACCCGCTACATGTTTTTTGATATTGACACTGACCCAACAACGGGCGAGCGGCAGCTGGTGTGGGGCGCTATGGGCGGCAACTTTGGCCCCACCTACGCCTCGCGCGGTGCTCGCACGGTGCAGGAGGAGCTCTTTGAGCCGCGCTCAGGCAATCCGAGCCGCTTTTACTACTCGGCGCGCCTTGGTCTCCAGGCGCTGCTCTTCGCGGTGTTTGTCGGCGTGCCGCTTGGCGTGCTCGCAGCCCTGAAGCAGAACACCTGGATCGACTATATCGTGCTGTTCATCTCGACCTTCTTTGTCTCACTTTCAACGTTGATTGTGGGCTTTCTGCTCGTAATTATCTTTGCCACGGGGTTGAAGTGGTTTACGGTGCTGCCCAACTGGGACGACCCGATTCGACCATGGGTGCTCCCTACTATCTCGCTCGGCTCGGTCTCGATGGGCTTCATCACGCGGCTGACGCGCTCCAGCGTGCTGGAGGTGAAGCGCCAGGACTATGTGCGCACGGCGAAGGCAAAGGGGCTGGGCGACCAGGTCGTGATCTGGCGGCATATGCTCAAGAACGCGCTGCTGCCCGTGGTGACCGTGATGGGACCGCTAGCCGCTGGCTTGATCACCGGCACGCTCTTTACTGAGATTATCTTCCAGGTGCCGGGCATGGGCTCGCTGCTTGTAGAGGCGATCGGCAAGCGCGACTACTCCATGATCATGGCGGGCTCGCTGGTGATTGTCTTCTTCCTCGGGGTCGCTAATCTGCTGGTCGATATCGCCTACGGCGTGATAGACCCGCGCATCTCGTACAGCTAGAAGGTGGCGCACATGGCAACGACGGCGACGACGATGAGCAAGCCTGGCAGCCTTGACCTGAACGCCATGAAGCCCCGTAGCCTCTGGGGCGACGCGCTGCGCCGACTGGCGCGTAACCGTGCATCCGTGGCTGGAGCTGTAGTGATTCTGCTCTATATTCTGGTCGCCCTCTTCGCGCCGCTGCTGGCGCCGAAGAACCCGACCGAGCAGACGACGCGCAACAGCCTGCGCCCGCCGATCTGGGTAACCAACAACCCGGCGCGGCAGCCGAACCCCGAGAACATCCTTGGCACCGACAGCAACGGCCGCGATATCCTCTCGCGCCTGATCTACGCCACCCGCGTCTCACTGATTGTGGGCGTGGTGCCGCAGTTTATTATTCTGGCGATCGGTGTGGCGATCGGACTTGTGTCGGGCTTCTCTGGCGGCTGGGTCGATAACTTGCTGATGCGCTTCACCGAGATTATCGCCTCGTTCCCCGACCTGCTCTTCATCATCACGCTCACGGTGGCCTTCCGCGACACATGGTTCGGCAAGGCCTTCCAGGGCCTGCTGCTGATCTTTACCGCGCTGGCACTGATCAGCTGGACGGGCCTGGCGCGCCTGGTGCGCGGGCAGGTGCTCTCGCTGAAGGAGAAGGAGTTTGTCGAGGCGGCGCGTGCGCTTGGTATCCCCACGCCGAATATTCTCCTGCGCCATATTCTGCCAAACACGCTCGGCCTGATCATTGTGGCGATCTCGTTCAGCATCCCTGGCCTCATCCTCTCCGAGGCGGTGCTCACGTTTCTCGGCGTAGGGCTACGCCCCTCGGTGGACCCAAACAACCCGCTGCCCACCAGCCTCGGCCAGATGCTGACCGACGGCTTCGCGAACCTGAGCTCCGGCCCCTGGCTGCTGCTCTTCCCGGTGCTGATGATCTCGCTGCTGGTGCTGTCGTTTACGGCCCTCGGCGATGGGCTGCGCGACGCGCTGGATCCACGCGACTCAGGATGATAGGGGCGAACGGCGCGAACCGCCGCGAACCGTCTGGACTGCGAACGCCGCGAACCGCCGCGAACCGCCGCGAACACGAAATGACGAAAGCGCGAAACCTTCGGCAGTGGAGAAGCGCCATTTAGCCGAAGGTTTCGCGCTTTTCGCTAGTGTTCGCGTTCTTCGTGCTCCAGACGGCCTTCGTGCTCCAGACGGCCTTCGTGCTCCAGACGGTTCGCGTCCTTCGTGCTCTAACGTGCCCCAAAGATCGCCCGCCCCACGCGCACGATCGTCGCGCCCTCGCTGATCGCAACCTCGAAGTCGTCGGTCATGCCCATGGAGAGCTCGTCCCAGCGCGCCGTCGGCAGGCGCCGGGCCAGCTCGTCGCGCAGCTCGCGCAGCGCCTTGAACACCGGCCGCGCCTGCTCTGGGTCGGCCACCATGGGCGCCACCGTCATCAGGCCGCGCACCTCTAGCTGCGGCAGCGCCACGAGCTGCTCCAGCTCTGGCAGCAGCGCCAGCAAGGCCGCGCTCGTGGCCCCGCCCGGCAGCGCGAAGCCCTCCTTGCTCGCCTCGCCGCTCACATTGATCTGTAGCAGGATCGGCAGCCGCCGGCCGGGCGCCACCTGCCGCGCCAGGGCCTCCGCCAGCCGCAAGCTATCCACCGAGTGAACGAGGTCGAACAGCTCGGCGGCGACTTTTGCCTTGTTGCGCTGAAGGTGGCCGATCAGGTGCCAGCGCAGCTCAGAGCGCAGCTCGCGCAGCGCCTCGATCTTGCTGGCCGCCTCCTGCACCCGGTTCTCGCCCAGCGCGCGCGCCCCGGCGGCAACCGCCTCGGCCACCAGCTCGGGCGGGTGGGTCTTGGTGACGGCGACCAGCGTGATCTCGGCAGGATCGCGACCGGCGCGGCGCGCGGCGGCGGCGATGCGCGCCTGGACGACGGCAACATTCGTGGCGATGCTCATGTTGGGCTAGTCTCCACAACAATCAGGCGCTGCTCCACCGCCGGGTCCGGCGGCAGGTTGGTGACAAGCAGCAGGCCGCGGCCCTCTGGCAGCGGCACGGTAAGCTCCAGCGGCGTGCTTTCGCCGGGCTTGAGCGTGGCGCTGGCGCCGCCGCCCGCCACATAGCTGGCGCCCGTGCTGTCGCGCAGCTCGAAGGCGCTGATCGGCACCAGCAGCTCGCCGCCGCTCAGGTTCGTCACCTCGCCGCGCACCTGGAGGCCGCCCTCCACCCGCTTGAGCTCGCGCACCTCCACGCGCACGCTGCGGCTCTCCACTGCGGGCTCCACCGGGCGCCCAACGCCGCCAGCGCCCAGGGTGGCGAGCAGCTCGCGCGCCGCCATCTGGAGCCCGGCGGGGAGCGCAGAGATCTCCAGCTGCGGCAGCCGGAAGCCGGGGTCGAAGCCCTCGGGCGTAGGCTGGGCGGCGAAGTACTGGCTAAGCGAGGGGTTCTCTGGGTCGAGCAGGTGGCTGCGGCTGCTGATCAGGATGAGCAGAATGCCCACCACAGCGCCCCAGACCCAGATTGGCACCCCACCTGATCGGTCGTGCATACTGGCTGTCTACTCTCTGGCTGTTTGTTGTTCCAAGGCTCCTCATTTTACCGCTGCTGCGCTGTGGCGTAAAGGCGGGCGCTGGCGCCCCGCGCACCCTCCTGCTTTGGGGATCGCGCGCGGGCGCTGCCGCCCCGCACCCCGGCGTCAGGGGGCTGCCGCCAGCCCCCTAACAACCCCCAGCGCGAGGGGCTTGCGCCCCCTCGACCCCCAAATTCGACAGTCGCCACGTCCGAGGGCGCGTGTCGCTGCATGCCTCGGACCGCCAGCGAGCGTGGGCAATTCGGGAGGCGGCTGCGCCGCCTGAGGCTCGCGCTTTCGCGCTCTTCGCGCTGTTTCGTGCGGTTCGCGGTCCAAACGGTTCGCGGTCCAAACATTTCGCGGTCTTCGCGGTCCAAACGGCTCGGATTCGGTAGCCCGCTAGTCCGTCTGGAAGGCGCCGTAGGCGCCTGCACCACGCTTCCCGCCCGCTGGCGCTGAGGAGCATGCAGCGCCAGGCGGGCGACCGGCGCAAAGCGCCACCACGGCGCGCGTTCACGCGCCCGCCTGCGCCGACGCGTCCGGATACGCCCGCGCAGGTGGGCGCCCGGCGCAGCGCGCCACCACGGCGCGCGTGTACGCGCCCGCCGGCCGACCATGACGTAGCCCTACCCGCGCCCCCAAGCTTGCTTGACAATCACATAACGATCCGGTAAACTCGCCCGCACCACGCAGAGAGAGTGCCTAATTTGGTAACCCACAGGGCAACCCTGTTCCGCATACCTGTCGTAGCTGCTTACGCCCAGTGTCGCTGTATGCCACCCAGTTTGGGGGCCAGTGCTCCGAAAGGGGGTGTTTGACGCTACCGTTTTTCTGCACGTCGCGCAGGCGTGCTGGGTTAGCAACCCTGCCCATTTGTTCTTGCGCAGCCTCCCCTTGGCACAGATTCCCTTCTCTACTTAAGGAGTAGACACGGCATGAAGCGTCCGTTAAGTCTTCTGGTGCTCGTGGCCCTGATGAGCGCCATGCTCGCCGCCTGTGGCGGCGCCCCCGCAACCCCGCCCGCCGCCGCCACCGATGCTCCGGCAGCCGCTGCCACCACAGCCCCCGCTGCCACCACGGCCCCCGCCGCCACCACGGCCCCCGCCGCCACCACCGAGGCCCCGGCCGGCAGCGGCGGCGTGATCAAGATTGCCAGCCAGAGCCCGCTCTCTGGCCCCCAGGCCGCGATCGGCACCGGCATCCGCAACGGCGCCGAGCTGGGCGTCGAGCAGCTCGCCGGTCCCCTGACGGAGCTTGGTTTCACTGTGGAGCTGGTGCCGTTCGACGATCAGGCCAAGCCTGAGGTCGGATCGGCCAACGCTAAGAATATCGTCTCCGACGCCGAGGTGCTCTGCGTGGTCGGCCACCTGAACTCGGGCGTCGCCCTGGCCTCGCTGCCCGACTACAAGAGCGCCAGCCTACCCATGGTGAGCCCGGCCAACACCAACCCGAACATCACCGAGGGTGGCTACGACGTGGCCTTCCGCGTGGTGGGCCGCGACGATGTGCAGGGCACTGTGGGCGAGCAGTTCGCCCGCGAGGAGCTAGGCGCGAAGAGCGTCTACATTATCCACGACACCACGGCCTACGGGCAGGGCGTGGCCGAGTTCTTCCGCCAGAACGCCGAGAAGAACGGCCTTGAGGTGCTGGGCTTCGAGGGCAGCGAGGAGAAGAGTGACTTCTCGGGCCTGCTTACGCCCATCCAGGCCGCCAACCCCGACCTGATCTACTTCGGCGGGATCTACGACCAGGCTGGCCCCTTCTTCGCTCAGGCCCGCGACCGCGGGATCGAGTCGCTGTTCCTTGGCCCCGACGGCCTCGACAGCCCTGTGCTGGCCGAGCTGGCCGGTGATGCGATCGAGGGCATGCATTACACCTCGGTGGCCGCGCCGGTGAGCCAGTTCCCCGATGCCGCTAAGTTCGCCACCGACTATGAGGCCGGCTACAACGAGGCCGCCCCGCCCTTCTCCCCCCAGGCCTTCGATGCCAGCGGCATCTGCATCACCGCTATCGCCACGGCCGCCGAGGCCGCCGGCGGTGTCCCCACTCGCGAGCAGGTGCTGGCTGCGATGAAGGAGCTGGAGCCCTACGCGGGCATTACCGGCACCTACGACTTTGACGAAAAGGGCGACGCCAACCCGGCCACGTACTTTGTGCTCAAGGTCAATGTCGCCGATTGGAACGCCAACGAGCTCGTGACTCGCCTCGACATCGCGCCTCCCGGCGCAGAGGCCGCCGCGCCTGGTGGCGTGGAGTCTGCCTCCGGCACGACGCTCGATTTCATCACCGAGACGGCGGCGAGCCTCACGCCTGCGATCGCCACCGCCCTCGGCACAGTGAAGATCGCCAGCCAGAGCCCGCTCTCCGGCCCCCAGTCGGTGCTCGGGGTCAGCATCCAGCGCGCCGTGGAGCTGACAATCGAGCAGCTTAACACCGAGCTGAGCAGCGCGAATGTGACGTTCGAGGCCGCCCCGTTCGACGATCAGGCCAAGCCTGAGGTCGGCTCGGCCAACGCCAAGAATATCGTCTCCGACGCCGACGTACTCTGCGTGGTCGGCCACCTGAACTCGGGCGTGGCCCTGGCCTCGCTGCCCGACTACAAGAGCGCCGGTTTGCCGATGGTGAGCCCGGCCAACACCAACCCGAACATCACCGAGGGCGGCTACGATGTGGCCTTCCGCGTGGTGGGCCGCGACGATGTGCAGGGCGCCGTGGGCGAGCAGTTCGCCCGCGAGGGCCTGGGCGTCAAGAGCGTCTATATTATCCACGACACCACGGCCTACGGGCAGGGCGTTGCGGAGTTCTTCCGCCAGAACGCCGAGAAGAACGGCGTCGAGGTGCTGGGCTTCGAGGGCAGTGAGGAGCGCTCGGACTTCTCGGGCCTGCTTACGCCGATCCAGGCCGCCAACCCCGACCTGATCTACTTCGGCGGGATCTACGACCAGGCCGGCCCCTTCTTCGCCCAGGCCCGCGACCGTGGCATCACGGCGCAGTTCCTTGGCCCAGACGGGCTGGATAGCTCCGAGCTGGCCGAGCTGGCCGGCGATGCGATCGAGGGCATGCACTACACCTCGGTGGCCGCGCCGATCAGCCAGTTCCCCCTGGCCGCTAAGTTCGCCACCGACTTCGAGGCTGAGTTCAACGAGGGCCCGCAGCCCTTCGCGGCCCAGGCCTACGATGCGGCCCAGATCTGTGCGGCTGGTATCCTCAAGGCCGCCGTCGACGCGGGCGGCAAGCCCACTCGCGAGCAGGTGACCGAGGCGATCAAGGCGCTGCCGGTGCTCACCGGCATCACCAGCAACATCAAGTTCAACGCGAAGGGCGATGTAGAGCTCGCCACCTACTTCGTGCTGAAGGCGAACAGCGACCCCGCGAAGTGGGGCGAGAACGAGCTAGTGGACCGCCTGGAGATCGCGCCGCCCCAGTAGGCAGCATTCCGTCGAATCACGCGGCGTAGGGACGCGGTATACCGCGTCCCTACGCCGTACATGGTGAAGAAGTATGGCTGCCGAAGCAAAGGCACCAGCGTCGCCAAAGTCCGGCCAGCGTTCATTTTGGGAGACTGTGCGCACCGTGCTCTGGCCGGTGGCGCAGCTGCTTATGTTTATCGTCGGGGCGGCCAGCATCCTCGGCCTGATCGTCGTGATCCTCGCGCTGCTTCAGATCCGCTCGCGCCCCGAGCTGATCGCCCAGGTGCTGACCATCCTCCCCCAGGTGATCATCGACGGCCTGGTGCGCGGCTTCCTGTTTGCCACCATCGCCCTCGGCTACACCATGGTCTACGGCGTGCTGGGGTTTATTAACTTTGCCCACGGCGAGCTGTTTATGGTGGGCGGCGTGGTGGGCGCCTATGTCGGCTTCTTCCTCAGTAATGCCGGTCTGATTGATGGAATCAATCCTTTCCTCTTTGTGCTGCTTGTTGTGCTCGCCGGCATGACGGTGAGCGGCCTGCTCGCCGTAACTGTGGAGCGGATCGCGTATCGCCCGCTGCGCAACGCGCCCAGGCTGGTGCCGCTGATCTCGGCCATCGGCGTGTCGCTGGTGCTGCAAGATGTTGCGCGCCTGTTTATGACCAATTTCCCCGCCAGCGACCCGCTCGGCTTCAACGCGCGCTACCAGACGCCTGACTTTGGCAAGCCGATCAAGCTGTTCGAGATGACGCTCGGCGAGCGGCCGGTGCCGATCATTCTTAGCCCCAAGGCGCTGATCTTCATCACTGTGGCTATCATCATGCTGATCGGCCTGAACTATCTGGTGAACGCCACCCGGCTTGGCAAGGCTATCCGCGCCACGGCCCAGGATATGCCCACCGCCAGTCTAATGGGCATCAACGTGAACCAGATCGTCTCGCTGACCTTCCTGATCGGCGGGGCGCTCGGCGGCGCGGCGGGCGCGCTGTTCGGCATGAACGTTGGCGCGGTGAACCCGTATATGGGCCTGATCCCCGGCCTCAAGGCGTTCACAGCCGCCGTGCTCGGCGGGATCGGCAACATCACCGGCGCCATGGTGGGCGGCGTGGTGCTTGGCTTCCTGGAGGCGTTTGTCTCCTCGTACCTCGGGCTCTTCACCGGCGGCGCGATCTCGGGCGCGGCCTACTCCGACATTGTGGCCTTCAGCATCCTGATCCTGATCCTGATCTTCCGCCCCGCCGGCCTGCTCGGCGAGGCGACCACCACAAAGGTGTAGCCGATGGCGACGCCCCACCCCACCAGCGCCTGGGAGCGGATCACGGCGCCCCTGCGCAGCGGCCCCTCGGCCTATGGCTTTCTCGGGCTCTACGCCGCCGTCTGCACTTGGCTGCTGCTGTCGAACCCGCGCACCGGCCTGCGCACCGACATTGTGTTTGTGTTCTTCCTGCTGCTCATGCTCTTCGTGTTCCGCGCGCGGGTCGCCAGGGCCTTTAAGATCGCCCTAGCCGTGGCGCTGCTCCTGATTGTGCTGCCGCTCTTCGGCACGCTCAACCCGTACTACATCGATGTGGCCACCCAGGCGGGGATCTTTGTCACCCTGGCGCTCGGCCTGAATGTGGTGGTGGGCTTCGCCGGCCTGCTCGACCTTGGCTACGTGGCCTTCTTTGCGGTGGGCGCGTATCTCTGGGGCATCTTCAGCACCCCGCAGATCACGCTGATCAACCCGGCCGCCATGCCCGTGTCGCCGCTGCTGTTCTATCTCTTTATTCCGCTCGGCCTGCTGGTGGGCTGCCTGTTCGGCGTGCTGCTTGGCCTGCCGGTGCTGCGCCTGCGCGGCGACTATCTGGCGATCGTGACGCTCGGCTTCGGCGAGGTGATCCGCGTGCTGGCCAACAACCTCGACAAGCCGGTAAATATCACCAATGGCTCGCAGGGCATCCGCGACATCGAGCGCCCGCCGCTCTTCTTTGCCAGCTTTGCGCGTGACACGCTGGGCCTGAATCTGAACGACAACCAGCTCTACCAGCAGTTCTTCTACTTCCTCGTGCTGCTGATCGTGCTCGTCGTGGTGGTGGTCGTGAGCCGCCTAAAGAGCTCGCGTATCGGGCGGGCCTGGGAGGCTATTCGCGAAGACGAGACGGCCGCCATCGCCCAGGGCATCCCGCTGGTGCGCATGAAGCTGCTGGCCTTCGCCGTGGGCGCCTCGTTCGCCGGGGCCATGGGCGTGGTCTTCGCCTCCAAGCAGCTGTTCATCAACCCGCCCACCTTCGACCTGCTGCGCTCGATCAACATCTTGTCGATGGTGATCCTCGGCGGCATGGGCTCGATCCCCGGCGTGGTGCTCGGCGCCGTGCTGGTGACGCTGCTCGACCTCCAGATCCTGCCGCGCATCTCCACTGTGCTGCGTGAGGCCCAGGACGCGGGCTTCCCCATCCCCGAGACGTTTGACCCCACTCAGTATCAGCGCCTGCTCTTTGGGCTGCTGCTGATCCTGATGATGATCTTCCGCCCCGAGGGCATTCTCCCCGACCAGCGCCACAGCGAGGAGCTGCACGACGACGCGCCCCCCCCGGAGGCCCCGGCGCCCGCCGCCGCAGAGCCCGTCGCCACATAACAATCCCGTAGGGGCGCCCCCACGTGGGCGCCCTCAGGAACAACACAATGACCCTCCTCGACGCAAGAAATATTACCAAGAGCTTCGGCGGCCTCACGGCGGTGAACGATGTGACGCTCACAATCGAGCCGGGCCGCATCGTGAGCGTGATCG
>Ga0136636_10002847_pt1 | contig 10333 bp, 8 predicted proteins | sample AntDrymUQ8522106_2_FD_104653 | JGI IMG/M metagenome (GOLD analysis project Ga0136636, IMG submission 104653) | Polar desert sand microbial communities from Dry Valleys, Antarctica - metaG UQ852 (21.06) | ecosystem: Environmental > Terrestrial > Soil > Desert | place: Antarctica: Dry Valley... | reverse complement strand
TCTTAATCTCTCTTTAACCTCTTATTTACCTAAGTAAATTCTGTGTAACTCTATAGTACTTTTAACAACTTTGGTAGATCGACGGATGAACCAGAAAAACCATGATACTTGTATGAAGAGCGCTCTAGTAAAAATCATCAGATGCAAACAAGTTTTGTTAGGTTTAACTAAAACTTGCTACTCCCTATCAGTAGCGATCGCTTTATTGACGTTAGTAGCATTACCAGAGGCAGCAAAATCAGATCCAATTCGCTCGATCGCCGTTGAAGGTAAAGTTGCCTTCACACTTACAGATTTGGCAGGTACAGAAATGCTAGACGTAGCAGACAACGGGAAATTTGCTGTCGTTGTCGGTGCAGATACAGCTACGCTAGTAAACATTAAGAAAAACTCCCTGGAAGTTAAAGGCACTTGGACGTTAACAGAAGCTTACTTGCCTAATGGTTCTACGGCGGCAGAATTAACAGGCGTGTCTATTAGCCCAAATGGTTCCTACGCCTTGATTGGCGTAAAAGATAACGATGAGGCAAATTTAGATACCTTCAACGAAAAACCGGGTAAAGTAGTAGCAATCGCCCTTCCCAGTCTAAAAGTATTAGGTCAAGTTACTGTCGGGCGCGGTCCTGACTCAGTGGCGATCGCACCCAACGGTCAATTTGCTGCTATTGCCAACGAAGATGAAGAAAATGAAGAGGATTTGACTAATCCTAACAACCGCCCTGGCACAGTTTCTATTATTGACCTGCGCTTTGGACCGACGCAGATGAGCCAAATAGAAGTACCAATACCTCCTAACAATATTCCTTTTTTCCCCAACGATCCGCAGCCAGAAACCATCAGAATTTCTGCTGACAGTCGGTTTATTCTGGCGACATTACAAGAGAACAATGCTGTAGCGCGGATCGAAGTTCCCGGATGGCTGCCCAGACCGTTGCGCCCCGATGCCTTTGCAGTCCGAAACTTCAACATGGGTGTTCGGGTTGGGTTCGGCTTGACACAAGATGAGGTAGGAGAAGGCAAATGTCGCAGTAGCAACTATGATTTATCGTTAAGGAAACCATACTTTTCTGCCCGCGAACCCGATGGCATTGCTATTACAAAAAATGGACGCTATTTTGTTACTGCCGACGAAGATAATCTTACCAGCGTCAATAACCAGTCTGACATGGGCATCCCACTTAGTCGTAATGGTAGCCGGACTATCAGCGTATTTGACGCTCAAACAGGTGTATTTTTGGGGGACAGTGGTAACTCAATTGAAAACAGTATATTGGCCCTAAAACTTCCTCAGCGCTGCGATAGCAAAGGGCCAGAACCAGAAGTTGTTGATGTTGGGACGATCGCAGGTCGCACCCTCGCCTTTGTCTCCATTGAGCGATCAGATGCTGTCACAATTCATGACATCACAGACCCTACTAAAATTCAGCTTTTGGACACAGTAATTCTTAATCCTAGTATTGTGGGTAGCGATCGCGCTGCTGAATTTGAACCGGAAGGCATTGTATTTATACCCGCCACCAAACAGGTTTTAGTTTCCAACCCTGAAAATAACTCTATGAGCCTAATTAATCTGACAGTAAATCGAGAAAAGCGGGGCAGATAAGTTGTGAACACGACTACATCAAACAAGTAGGTTCTCAGTTGTGGTGAGAGCTTTATCAGGTAGTTGGTGAATAAGTAATTATTTGTACATTAACCTGATGACTGATGACTGATGACTGTTAACCGTCAACAGTCAACAGTCAACAGTTAACGACATAAAGAGTGGTTATATACTTTAGACGCGCATCAGCTTAAATGAGATTTTATTTTTGATATATGGATAAAAGCAGACATTCCCAAACTAGCCTTGGTTGAGCGTAAGAAAGTAAGTATTTACGAGCTTGTTCTAGCTGGTTGATGATGCTGGGTTGATGCGACTGCTGCCAGTAGAATTGCTGAAGATAATCAACTAACCACAGTTGGGCTTCTGTATCTAAATCCTTATCAATTTTCTTCGCTAACTCCAAGGCTTTGCGATAGGAAGCAGGAGCTTTTTTTAAGTCTTCGAGTAACTCAGATGGAATAGCTTGTAATTGCTCGTAAGATGCGATCGCACTTCCGGCACTGCCAGATGCTATGCTCAATACTGCCTGATTTGGCAAAATTTCTTGATGACCAGTTTGTGTGAGTACAACAGTCAAAGACTGTGCATCTAAGCGATAAAAAGGAATGCGTTGACAGCGTGACACCAAAGTTGGCAAAACAGACTCAGGTGTAGGTGCAATTAAAATTAACGTCGCCTGTCCCGGTTCTTCTAAGGTTTTAAGTAAAGCATTCGCTGCTGCTTCTGCCATTGTTTGGGCTTCTTCCAGCACTACCACATTCCTTGGTGCTTCCAAGGGTGGACGACTGAGAAACTCGGTAATTTCCCGAATTTGCTCTAGGCGAATTACAGGTGGTGCTTTACGCTTAAGTCCTTTTTCGGCCGCTTCTGCTGCTGTTAATCGTTGTCCCTGGTATTGGTACGTCGGTTGCACCCACAACAAAGCTGGATGGTTCCCTTGACGCAAACGGTTTTGTAAAGCCGCAGTGACTCCCATCTCGCTAGAAAATAGCAATTCCACAAAACACCTGGCTGCTAAACTTCTTCCTACACCATCTGGCCCCACAAATAGATACGCTGGAGCAACCCGATTTTGAAGGGCAGCCTGAGTGAGTAATTCTATGGCTTGCTGTTGTGCTACAAGTGGTGCAAATGGGTTAATAGTTCAGTACCTTCGCCAAAACAAGAATATGAAAACAGAGGGCTGATGTAATAGAGTTGTTGTCTTTTAGAACGACAACTTAGAAGCTACAAAATACCAATATTTGACATACTAGCACTGTTGGAATGACTTCTACCGCGTAAGGGCTAAATGCAGAGGGACGCAATGGCATTGTCAGGCGACGCAATAGCATTGTCAGGCGATACAATGGCATTGTCAGGTGACGCAATGGCATTGTCAAATTTCATTCGTAGTGTTTTAAAGGCTAAGGGGCGCAAAGGTACGCAGAGTCTTTTTAAACAGAATTTGTTACAACAAATTTATGCAATGTTGTACTTAGGAACTCTCAGATGTCGTACAAACAATTTATTTATTGGTGGCAAAAATCCTTACCTCCTATCTTGGTACGTGCAGTGGTAATAATTTGTCTAACAGTAGGGGTGTTGGGTATATTGGGAAGCACTGCTCCTATGAGTAATGCTCAACTGGTAAGTACCACTAAGCGTATCCAAGATAAACAGACACCATTAAAATCAACATCGCTAAATGCCACTGTATATCACAGTCCTGATTGTAATTGTTGTGGCGGGTGGATTGACCACTTAAAGGCACAAGGTTTTCAAATTACAGACTTTTCCACGCCTGACATCGAAACAGTCAAACAAAAGTATAATGTGCCAGATAATTTGTCATCTTGCCACACAGCAATTGTTAATGGATATGTTATCGAAGGACACGTTCCAGCAGACGACATCAAACGTTTGCTTCAAGAAAAGCCAAATGTCACTGGTTTATCTGTTCCTCAAATGCCCGTAGGCACTCCTGGGATGGAGATGGGGGATAGAAAAGACCCGTTTTCTGTGCTTTCTTTTGACAGCAAAGGCTCAGTTGCGGTATTCAATAAATATCCGTCCTCTTGATATAATTTCGTTCTATTCAGGGATGTTTTAAAAGTGGATTTTTATGTATTTTGACAATTTATAATCGCCAAAGCCTTTTAAAACATCCTCACATTACCTGAATCAGTGATGAGAGATATTATTGGTTAGAATCAGCTTTGATGAACTGCGACAAATGACTTAACCATCTCCCAAACCACAAGGGAGATGCTGCACTTGCAACATTTTGAGAAAGAAGCTCAATGGCATGATTACAATCTTGCAGACTTGCATCTAGTCCCATTGTGTGATATATTTCGCGGGCATGGCAAAAAGCATCCATCGCTTCTGATTCTCGATTGATTTTTTCTAACACCAAACCCAAATTAAACCAGGTGTTTGCTTCTGCATTTTGGTCATCAAGATTTTTTCTGATCTCTAATGAATATTGATGAAACTCAACCGCCTTTTGGTACTGTCCCAGAGCATTATAAGCATTGCCCAACGCACTTAAGGCCATGGCTTCCCCATTGCGTTGGCATTGCCCGCCGTAGGCATCGCAGATGAATCTTGCCAGATATAACCATTGCTGATAAAACTCAATTGCCATCTGGTAATGCCCCAACGATTCATAAGTATTGCCCAAACTTCCCAGGCAAATGCATTCCTCAGTCCAATCGCCTGTTTTCCTGGTGATACTCAACCACTGCTGATAACACTCAATCGCTTGCTCATACTTGCCGAGGTATTCATAAGTATTGCCCAAACTTCCCAAGCAAATGCCTTCCCCAGTGCGTTGGCTTTGCCCGCCGCAGGCATCGCCTATTTTCCTAGTGATACTCAACCACTGCTGATAAAATTCAATCGCTCGCTGGTATTTACCCAGTGATTGGTAAGCGTTGCCCAATCCAGATAAAGATTTAGCTTCCCCTAAGCGATCGCCTATTTCTTTCGCTATATCCAACCACTGCTGATAAAACTCAATTGCCAGGTGATACTCGCCTAGTGAGTGGTAAGCATTGCCCAAACTTCCTAGACAAACGACTTCCCTATTGCGATCGCCTGTTTCTCTGGCTTTGTGCAAGCACCGCTTTTCAAACTCAATGGACTCGATGTTATTTAGGCTCCCGGATTTAATTACTTCTGTCATTCTCTATAGAAAAGGAAATTTGTGATCGATAAGCTGTCGATTATACAATTTTCTATGGCTTTCGCACACTATAAGTGCAATTTATATGCACAATTTATCTCAAAACTTAGTAATTATTTTTCAACATCAAATTTTCTTTTATACACAGTAATTTTTGCGTAGTAACGCACCACATAAAGGTTTTGGCATACTCTCAGCAATAACGTTTATTGGTGAGATGTTATAAAACACAACAGCATTGCATTAAGACAATTGGTAAAATCCACACCTGAAAGTATCCGGTTTTGCTCACTAGCTCTGAAGGTAGCTTGTTAACTTAGAGAAGTGCTCAATTGCAAGCTCAATCTTTACTCACAACAATAATCATCAACAGTTGTAAAAACTATTGTCTTTAGGGTTTGCAGAAAAGTTTAATGCAAAGAAAAAAGTGGAACTATAGAGAAAAAACCTTGGCGCATTGCATTTACTGCTACAAAAACAAATGTAGAGCAGTGATTTATGATTCCCAAAATGTGTAACGCGAAGTACATTAGCACATCTGTGCTAACCTACGAACTGTGAACAAGCGGTTGATAATTAGATACGCGATGTTTGACAACAAGCCGCTCTGTATCTACACATCCTTTGGAAATATACTTTTTCAGCAACTTACCCACAATCGAAATACCTTGCTCAATCTCCTCTGGCGGGAGACAGAAAGTCAGACGCATCGCCCGATAACCAGGTTGTACATAATAATTCATAGCTAATGACAACCCTTGCTGAGAGCCATTAGTAATAATTAAATCTTCTGGAAAAACCTCTAATCCTTGATGTACTAGCATCTGGGCAATTTGTCTGCACAGAGTTAGTTGTCCTTGAGGCATCTCATGAGGAAAGAAAATATCAGCATCATCTTGTCTTAATGCTCGTCTGGTAATAAGGTTAATATCTTTTGGTGGACGAGGATAACCGTAGCCAAAATTAATCATTCCTGGCTGCGTTTGTGCTTGCACCAGTGGAGTATACATCTCATAAAAAGAACACTTTCCTGGTTTTGTAATTATGACATTTTGGGCTGGAGCGAATTTAGATTCTAGGTTGGCGCTTTTAAGAGAAACGCTGCTGACAAAATATCCTGAACCTTGACGAGCAGAAACAATACCATCTGCTTCTAAAACGTTATATGCTTCAATAATCGTGAGTTTGTTAACTTGTAAACTTTCTGCCAGAGAGCGGATAGAAGGAAGGCGATCGCCACTTTTGAGTGCGCCCGATTTAATCAGACGACTGATGCGATCGCGGATCTGTAAATAAATCGGTTTTGGTGACTGCCGTTCTAATAAAATGTTCATTTTGGCGCACTCGTCAATGACTAAATAATCATCAATACTGGCAATATAAACTGTTTTCACCCAGTTTACCTAGTACAGTTAGGAGATTTTTTACTATACCAGTTGGGATGGCGCTTAACTGTACTAGATCAAATCTGCCAAAACTGTACCTTCTCAGTTGAAAATTCTTACGTGAAAGTAAAAGTAATAGTTCACTGTTTATCAGGTGCTTTCACTATGAATAAATTTAATTTACTGTTAAATTTACGAAAATATTGGCAACATTTTACCATCTGGATGGCTAGTAGTTCTGACCTGCAAGTGTGGCAGGAATCAGACTGGCGGGGTCACATTTCTTCTTGGCACGCCTACGATCCAATCACAGGACGCTCTGCTTGTTTTGGTTCTGAAGAAGAAATGCGAATTTGGATTGATAAGTGTTACTACAGATAGAATCTTTTGCCAATCAATATGACAAATAGACACTTCGGAACAATCATTAGCTGAAATTGTAAGAGTTAAAAAGCCGCTAGTACAGCACAGCGTAAATAAGCCACCCATTTGAAATGTTTAACACCCTTGTATCACAGTAATTTAGGAATTATGCACGAGTTATGGAATAACGAACCGCAGAGGCGCAGAGGACACGGATAAATAAGAGTTTGAGACATATTTGCGTAAGTCCTCTAATTACGAATTACGAATTACGTAGCTTGCTTCTCGCCGGAGGCGAGTATTACGAATTACGAATTACGAATTACCCAAATCCCCCTCCTCCAGGAGTTTCTATCACAAAAACATCTCCAGTTTTCATCTCTACTGTTGCTGTGCTGTCTAAATTCTCTTTAATTCCATTCTCACGTTGTATCCAGTTGCGTCCGACAATTCCGGCTTCCCCACCATTTAATCCAAAGGGAGGGACAACCCGATGTCCAGAGAGAATATTAGCTGTCATGGGTTCTAGAAAACGGATGCGGCGCACAACTCCATTACCACCGGAATATTGCCCTTTACCACCGCTATCGGGACGAAGACTAAAGCTTTCTAAAAGTACAGGATAACGGGTTTCTAAAACTTCTGGATCGGTCAAACGGGAGTTAGTCATGTGAGAATGAACACCATCAGTTCCATCAAAATCAATTCCTGCCCCAGAGCCGCCGCAGATAGTTTCATAATATTGATATTGCTCATTACCAAAAGTAAAATTATTCATCGTTCCTTGAGAAGCAGCCATGACACCTAAAGCGCCATATAAAGCATCAACAATGGTTTGAGAAGTTTCGACATTACCCGCCACTACTGCTGCTGGATAAATTGGATTCAGCATACAGCCAACCGGGATAATAATTTCTAAAGGATTAAGACACCCGGCATTAAGTGGAATATTATCATCAACCAAAGTCCGAAAGACATATAAAACTGCTGCTTGAGTTACAGCTTTGGGAGCATTAAAATTACTATTTAGTTGTTCAGAAGTTCCAGTAAAATCAATGGTAGCACTACGAGTTTCTGGGTGAATGGTAACTTTAACTTGAATTCGTGCCCCATTATCCATTTCGTAAACAAATGAGCCATCCTTGAGAAGATTGATAGCCTTTCTCACCGACTCCTCAGCATTAGCTTGCACAAACTTCATGTAAGCTTTAACAGTCTCAATTCCGTATTGGGAAACCATTTTAATAAGTTCTTGTCCTCCCCGTTCATTGGCGGCAATTTGTGCTTTGAAATCAGCAATATTTTGGTCAGGATTACGGGCAGGATAGATATGATTTGAGAGGTGCTGTCTTACTGCGATTTCTCGAAAATTGCTCTCTTCAACTAAGAGAAAATTATCAAAAATAATTCCTTCCTCTTCTACTGTCGTACTGTGGGGAGGCATTGAACCGGGAGTAATTCCACCGATATCTGCTTGGTGTCCACGAGAAGCAACAAAAAATAGGGGAGTGGGGAATGGGGAATAGGGAGTAGGGAATAAAGTATTTTCAGGACTCTCTAGAAAAACAGGGGTAATTGCAGTGACATCAGGAAGGTGGGTTCCACCATTATAGGGGTTATTAGATAGATAGACATTTCCCGGTTTTAGGGTGTCGCGTTTTTCGTTAATTAAACTGCGGACACTTTCACTCATTGAGCCTAAATGTACAGGAATATGGGGAGCATTTGCTACTAATAATCCAGAAGAGTCAAAAATGGCACAGGAAAAATCTAGTCTCTCTTTTATATTCACTGATGTGGCCGTATTTTGGAGAACAATCCCCATTTGTTCGGCGATAAATTGATAGAGATTTTTGAAGATTTCTAAGCGGACGGGATCGGGTTGAGATGTTGTGTACATTTTTGAATCCTATTTAGAAAAAATGCAGGTGCTTAACAAATATATGAAAAGGATTTTTACATTTATTGAATTGTTTAAATTCTTTGGGTTATTCTCTGGGAAAATCCACCTAGACAAATTCAACATTGAGAATATCCTAATAATTTTCTGAAAGTTCGGAAGTTTGGTTAATGAGATTAAACCTAAAATCTCTATCCAAAACGTTGCAAAATTAAATGATTAAGTTCAGTTAATCTTGCTTGCCAGTTAGGTTCAACTACAATTGTGCTAATTTTTTCGACAACGATCGCAGGCCCATTAATAATATCTTCTGGTGCTAAATATTCTCGTCGATAAACAGGCGTATCATACCATCTATCAGCAGTAAACATCCTTACTATCTCAACAGCTTCGGGGGCTTCATCTATAGAGCGTCTACGAGTAATTAAGGGTTCTTCGGGAGTCTCCATTTTCTGAATAACTTCTACTGAGGCTGATTCGACAACTAAAGTTTTCTCTAATTGAATGAAACCATAGCGGGATTTATGTTCAACCTCAAATTCTTGTCGCATCAGTTGCACATCATCGGCAAAATTAACGGTTAAACTAGAGTTAGTCTCTTCATATTTTAAGTTAACTTTTCGGACTATTTCTACTTGACTACGCGCTTCAACTATTTCACTTCTAGCTTGAGTTTCTAAATATTCCATTAACTGCTGTAATTTAGGAATTAATGCTTGGTTTAAAGGCTGTTCTACTCCTGCTTCTCTAATCGCCCGGACATCAGCTAATCCCATTCCATAAGCAGAGAGAACACCAGCATAAGGGTGGAGAAATATCTTTTTCATTCCTAATGTATCGGCAATTAAACAAGCAACTTGTCCGCCTGCGCCGCCAAAACAACAAAGCACATATTGGCTGACATCATAACCCCGTTGCAGACTGATTTTTTTAATTGCGTTCGCCATATTTTCCACTGCGATCGCAATAAATCCAGCCGCTACTTGTTGGGGAGTAGAATGATTTAATGTAGCAGCTTGAATATCTTGGGCTAATTGTGTAAATTGCTGAATGACAGTATCTTTATCTAAAGGTAAATTCCCATCAATTCCAAAAACCGATGGAAAATATTGCGGGTGGATTTTGCCTAACATCACATTGGCATCAGTAACCGCTAATGGCCCCCCGCGTCGGTAACAAGCAGGGCCAGGATTTGAACCAGCAGATTTAGGGCCGACACGATAACTAAAACCATCAAAAAAGAGAATTGAACCGCCTCCAGCCGCAATGGTATTAATTGCTAATACGGGAACTCGCATCCGCGCCCCAGCAATTTCCGAATCTAGTTGTCGTTCATACTCTCCTTTAAAGTGGGCTACATCTGTACTTGTCCCTCCCATATCAAAGGTAATAACTAACTCGAAACCTGCTCTTTTACTACTTTGAACTGCACCGACAATACCGCCAGCCGGGCCACTCAAAATGCTATCTTTGCCTTGAAATTGTTCGGCTGCAACTAAACCGCCGTCAGATTTCATAAACATTAATTTGACTCCAGGTAACTGACTCGCTACTTGGTTGACATAACGGCGTAGAATCGGAGTTAAATAAGCATCGACTACTGTTGTATCTCCTCGGCTGACTAATTTCATTAACGGACTAACTTGATGAGATACAGATATTTGTGTAAAGCCTATTTCTTGCGCGATTTGGGAAATTTTTTTCTCGTGTTCAGGATAGCGATCGCTGTGCATAAAAACAATAGCACAACTCTGAATTCCTGTGTTGTAAACTGCTTGTAAGTCGTTTTTAACTTGTTCAATATTTACAGGAATTAATTCATTACCATGAGCATCATAACGTTCATCAATTTCAATCACCTGCTCATAAAGCATGGTTGGTAAAATTATCTGACGAGCAAAGATGTTAGG
>Ga0136636_10002844_pt1 | contig 10344 bp, 7 predicted proteins | sample AntDrymUQ8522106_2_FD_104653 | JGI IMG/M metagenome (GOLD analysis project Ga0136636, IMG submission 104653) | Polar desert sand microbial communities from Dry Valleys, Antarctica - metaG UQ852 (21.06) | ecosystem: Environmental > Terrestrial > Soil > Desert | place: Antarctica: Dry Valley... | reverse complement strand
GTACAACTGATAGCACAAGTTTGGTTATTGGCATAGCACCCGGAACCAATAACCGGGGTATCCCCTATCCTGTTATATTGCTTATTGGTCATACCACCCGTACTGGTAGCTGCGGCAATATTACCCCTTTGGTCGCAGGCAACCGCTCCCACCGTTCCAAACTTTTTATCTTTAAGCAGGCCATCTGCCGCCTGTACATTGTGGTCAAGTGCATAGGTATTGGTATCCCGTACGGCTTTCCATTGGTTGTACCGAAAAGGAACATAAAAATAATCTGGTGCCGCCAACATTAATCCTTCTTTCAAAGCAAACGCCTCGGCTCCCAGCCCTGAAAGAAACACATGATTACTTTTTTCCATAATCGCCTCAGCCAGCAAAACCGGATTTACCACATTGCTTACGCCGGCAACAGAACCTGCCGTAAGGTCGTGTCCGCACATAATGGCTGCATCCATTTCGTGCCCTCCGGTGTGAGTAAATACGGATCCTTTTCCTGCATTAAAAAGTGGGCTGTTTTCCATAAAAATGGTAGCAGCCGTTACCGCTTTCTGAGCAGAGGCGCCTTCGGCAAGCAGCCTGAAGCCTGCATCTAAAGCCTCATTTAAAGCATATTTATAAGCCTGCTCCAATTCAGGAGTCATATCTTCCGGTACAATGGTACCCGCCCCGCCATGTATTGCTATTGCGTAATTCAATATAAAATGTTTTACAAAATTAATCAGCAGCTTCTTCTTGTGATGCTGAACCAGCGTTGATGGTACCACCAAAAAATACAGCGTTCATAAACATCTTCATGCCGCCTAACCAAAACGCCCTGAAATTGGGATTATCCGCCATGTGGATGACCCTTCCTTTGCCCACTGTTTGTACCACCACCGAAGCCGTACCCTTTAATGCTTCGTAATTCTGCCGGGTGATAAAACCGCTTTGTAATGGGTCGGTTCCATAGCGTACAGGAGAGGCAAATGGGTTTTTAGCAGGCTTCATAAACACACTGTTGGTTTTAATCAAGTCAATATAAGGTTGCTGAGATCCGAAATTTAACGGATGAGTCAAATCAATATCTGCCCGGAAAATCGCCCCCGTCATACGTTGTGCGCCATCAATTTCAGACTTGCTGTCGTATGCCAGCATCTTACTGCTGTCAGTAATGGGTGCAGGTATTTTTTTAAACGAGAGTTCTGAGATGCCGTTGCGGCTGCACCACTGCACAGCATCTTCGCAGGCAATAAGAACCCCGCCTCCGCTAATCCATGTTTTCAATTTATCCTTATTTATTCCCGATTGGCTGCCGCTTACCATAATCATTGTTGTGTAGCGCGACAAATCGGCCCGGTTAAAAGTCGTTATTTCCAGTTGAGTAAGGGGCATATCCATGCGCTGATCCATCAAATGCCAAACCTCGCCTGCATCAGTAGCACTTACCCCCTCTCCCACAAGCAAGGCTACCTGTGGCTTCTCAAGCGAAGGGGCATTATTACTCCCTATATCAATTCCTGCCAACGAAAGCCCGGTGGTAATTCCGGTAAACTTTACATTGCTGGTAGCAGCAAGTTTGCGTAAAATAGCAACCATTTCGCTGCGTGTTTTGGTTTGCATTTGATTGGGTACTATAATACTACCTCTTTCAAATGCCTGTATTTTACCCATTACAGTGGTACTGAAAGGTTGGGTGGCAACCCTTACTTTTAACCCGGCGTCCAGTAATTTGTACAAAACTTTGGGAGCCTCAAAATCATGCCAATCCAATACCCAGGCATAATCATTCTCGGTACCAGAAAACTGTCCGGTAGTACTTACGGTTGCAATTACCGGGGATGTCATTATTGATTGAGCCGCCCCAGCATTCATGCCGGCATAAGGAATACCCATGGCGAGGGGGATTGTCCAGGCAGTTACATCATAAAACAGACTGTCCTTATATTCTCTCTGCTTTTCAAAGATGGAACGGATAAGTCGGTATTGAGGCTGAAGTGTGTTTACAAAATAAGATTTACCCTGTGCAAACCGCAGCCCGTTTGTTTCAAAATCCTTGTTCAGTACCTTTACATCAATACGATGGCGTTGTAACATCTCTGCCAGAATTTCTGAATTATATGTATTTTCTTTATCTCCAAAAACATACCCGGCTATTGCATTTGCTTTTGCTTCGTTAAGGGCGTTATTAAAAAAATCACGCTGATAGTCAAGCAGGGTTTTGCGCATGGCTACCGTGGCTTCCATGGTGCTAAGGGTAGTAATAAACTGATTGCGGATAGTAAATGGAAAGGTCAAAAGTCCATTTGTTGTTTCCTGTACATGCCCCCGGCTACTTGCCTGCTCAAATAAAATACCTATACTACCCTGCACATCGGGAAAAGTGGAACCCTTCCCATAATAAAAATCATCATATCCTTCTCTGGTATAATAAAGACTTCCAATACTATCGAGCAATTTGGCATGGTAGGCTGCAATATTGGCAGTAAGTTCCTGATTTTTGCCTGGAGTTAAAGGATTTACCCTGGATACTACACCGGGCTGGAAAAAGAAAGTACTGTTACTCCCCATTTCATGATGATCGGTCAATACATTTGGTCTCCAATCGTGGAAATATTGCAAGCGGTTGCGGCTCTCCCGATGTACTGCAGGCAGCCAGTCACGGTTCAGGTCAAACCAATAATGATTGAAGCGACCTCCGGGCCATACTTCATTAAACTCCCGACTGTTAGGATCGGAAACCATAATTTTACTTTTATGCTGATTGGCCCAGGTACTGAATCTTTGTAAGCCGTCGGGGTTAAAACTTGGATCAATTAAAAAAACGGCTTCCTTCAGCATTTTATCCACAGCAGGGCCTTGTGCAGCGGCAAGATAATAGGCTGTAAGCATAGAAGCATTGCTCCCGCTCGACTCATTGCCATGAATGCTAAATCCCATAAGCAAAACGGCGGGCATAGCCGCAGTATTGAGTAAAGCAGACTTAGCAGGATCACTTAAAGACGCATGTTGTTTTTGAATATCATTAATCCTTGCCTGATTTTCAGGCGATGTAATAATCAGAAGCAATTGCTGCCTGCCCTCATAAGTTGTACCGGTAACCTGCAGTTTGATCCGGGAAGGATTTGCGGCAGCCAATGATTTCATATAAAGCACAAGTTTATCATGCGTAACATGCCATTCGCCTACTTCGTGGCCTATTACCGATGCAGGAGTAGGAATGGCCGGATCATAGTTCACATTCCGGGGTAGGTAATATTCAAGGGAAAAGTTATTTTGAGCAGCAACTGAAAATGAAATGACAAGAATAAATATGGAAAAATAAATTCTTCGAATGGACATAGCAGCAATTGGTTTGAATTGGCAGAAATAAAAAAAGGTTAGGATTTTACACTAAAAACAATCCCCTCCCCTATTGGGAGGGGATTGTTTGATTTTTTTCCCTTTTAAAATGGCAGGTCATCACCTTCCTGTCCTCCCGAGGCATCAATGCCGCCAGATTCTTCCCTTTGACTGTTTGTTGAATTATTGCTCTGATTACTTGCAGCACCTTCACTATTATCCCCGGCATTATCCCGGGAGCCAAGTAATTGTACAGAAAGCACCCGCAGAGAAAGCGAAGATCCTACAGTTCCATCGTTACGGGTAAAACTTCTTACTTCAGGAGTTCCTTCCACATACACCTGTGTACCCTTTTTAAGATAAGGTGCAACGGCTGTCTTGTCAGTCCAATAAGCACATTCCACCCAAGTAGTTTTGTCCTTTTGTACACCAGCATTATCGCGGAAGCGCTCGGTATGAGCAACACTGAAATTAATAACGCTTTTCCCATTTACAAGATTGGTCAGACAGTCTTTGCCTAAATTGCCAATCACCTGAAGCTTAATCATAGTACTCGTTTTTGTTTAATTTAATACGTAAAAATAAGAACTTTTATAACATTTTAATTCGCAATATTTCTTTTTTTAAAGTTTGAGAACATTATTACTACACAAAATATTGATTATCGTTTACCGCAGGATAGTTTTACTTTTTAACATTCTGCCTATGCGTACATCCACTTTTCAGAATAACAATATGTTTGTAGAAACAGGTCCAATTATCAAAGGCGAAATATTTACAGATGAAGTCTGCTTTATGCAACATAAAAACAGTCAGGGATTTAACCCGTATGCTAAGGTAAAATTACTGATTGATACCGGGAGCAATATTTCTGGAATTGATTGTAAAATTATTAAAGAATTATCTTTAAACCGGTATGAGCATAACTCCGAGGTAAATGGGGTTGGAGGTACCCATTCACTTAGTCGTTTCCGGTGTATATTGTTTTTACATATTTTTGGTATGAAAGGTCTTCCGCTTGATGTACTCGAAGGGGATTATTCCAGTAGTCCCTACGATGGCATAATTGGCAGAGATGTTTTGCAGTTTTGTACATTTGAATACCATGGCCCATCTAACTCTTTTCAACTGAAAGCGATGAATTTTTAGAACAGAGGCGTGGTTTGCTGTTAATTTTAGCTTCATCAGACCTCATAGCAAAGGTGAAATGCCTAATTTTGGCGGGTATCCGGGCTTTGACCCCGGCTAGTACGAAATAATATGAGTAAAAATGGTAAAATACTCGTTGCAATGAGCGGCGGTATTGATAGTACAGTTACAGCCCTTATGCTTCATGAGCAAGGATATGAAGTAATAGGCATTACCATGAAAACATGGGATTATGCCAGTAGTGGCAGCGGGCAAAAAGGAAAAAAAGAGACCGGCTGCTGCAATGTAGATAGCTTTAATGACGCCCGTCTAGCCGCGGTGGATCATGGGTTTCCCCATTACATTCTTGATATACGCGATGAGTTCGGGGATTTTGTAATAGAAAACTTTGTAGAAGAATACCTTGCAGGACGCACTCCCAACCCTTGCGTGATGTGCAATACCCACATTAAATGGCGTGCCCTCCTCAAAAGAGCCGATGCGCTGGATTGTGCTTTTATTGCAACCGGTCATTATGGACAGATTCACCAACACACAAACGACAGATATTATATAAGACGTGGTGTGGATGAAACCAAAGATCAGAGTTATGTATTGTGGGGACTGCAACAAGACTTACTGAGCCGGACATTGCTTCCGCTTGGTACCTACCGCAAAACAGAAATACGCCAAATGGCACATGATTTCGGTTATCCGGAACTTGCTAAAAAAGCAGAAAGCTACGAAATTTGCTTTGTGCCGGATAATGATTACCGCGGTTTCTTAAAAAGAAAAGTAGAAGGATTGGAAGATAAAGTAGCAGGAGGATGGTTTGTAGATAAAGCCGGCAAAAAATTGGGGCAGCATAAAGGATACCCATTTTACACCATCGGACAACGAAAAGGGCTTGATATTGCATTCGGTAAACCAGTTTACGTAACCCACATTGAACCCGAAACCAATACCGTCATGCTGGGCGATGAAGAAGATCTCGACCGAAGTGAGGCTTTTGTTACAAGGCTCAATTGGCTAAAGTATGATGGCGTTACTGATGGCATGGAAAGTCTTACAAAAATCCGCTACCGGGACAAGGGCGCCTTATCCAACTTATACAATCAGGATAACGGGGTGCAAGTTCGCTTTTATGAAAATGTAAAAGGGATTGCCCCCGGACAAAGCGCTGTATTTTACGAAGGCGATGATGTAATAGGCGGAGGTATTATCCAACGCTATTAACCTGTTAGAAATTTTCATGTCAGCGTTGTAAAATCCATTATTTTAGCAAAATAAATCATGAAACGCATTTTCCAGAAATATTCCGGCTTTGTTTTACTCCTGATGGTTTTTTTATCCATACAAGGCTGCACCGATAAATTAATTACACTGGAAAGTCCGGCGTTGGCTGAATACTTTCCGCTTACTCCGGGAAAATACATTGTTTATCGGTTAGATTCCACTGTTTTGACACAGTTTGGCCGGGATACTACGGTAAGGAGTTACCGGGTAAAAGATCAGGTGGATGCAAAAATATCAGATGCCACAGGACGGGTTGCTTACCGGATTATACGAGGCATCAGCAATGTCGCCGGAACAACTCCTTTTGTACCCGCTAATACCTTTATGGCAGTACCAAATGGTGAAGACTGGATTGAATACGTTGAAAACAATCTCCGTTTTATGAAACTTCGGTTTCCCATATTCGAAGGATTTCAGTGGAAAGGAAATAGTTTTATTGAAACAAATACCATCAATAGCCCGGTACGGTATTTATTTGATTGGGATTATCAATATCTACATGTAGGGCAACCTGCTACCATTAATGGCAAAACCTACCCCAATACCATTACCGTTTTACAGCGTGATGAAGTCATCCCGGAGGGGCCGTTTAATCCTCGATTTTTCAAGCAATTCGATTACAGCATAGAGATTTATGCGGCAGGTATAGGTTTGGTGTACAAAAATTTTGACCATAAAATATGGCAACCTCCTACACCCCCACCCGATTCAAGACCTGGTTTTTGGGAAGATGGGAGCTTTCGCATCATCCTTACAGCGCTGGAAAACAACTAAGGTTAAGCTACAAGTGAAAAGGCAAATGTAAAACATGAAAATGCTCACGATTTACCTTTCATGTTTAACGAATAGATGCGTTGCAATATAGATAAAATAAGACTAGTTTTTTCTAAGAATTGCCAGAAACATACTATCTGCCTTTTTCCCGGTTCCATCTATTATTTCAGAAAATTGGGTTGTGAGGCCATATTGGTTTTCGAAAAAAGAGATTTGATCCTCATTTTCTCCTGAAAAGACGGAGCACGTAATATATATAATGGTACCACCCTTTTTTACATGAGGTATTGCATTACCCACAATGGCTTTTTGCATTTCTATGAAAAGCTTGATTTGTTTTTCATCAAAATAAAAATGTCGTTCCGGAGTTCTTGCCCAGGTTCCGCTTCCAGTGCAGGGTACATCTGCCAGTAAAATATCAACCCCTTTTAAGAGAGCAGCATGACTTACCGGTTTTTCAAGATCGGCTTCAAATAGCGTATAATTTTGAAAATCAGCCTCGGCAAAACGCTTTTGCAGGTTGTGTAGAATAGAAGCCCGGATATCTGATACCAAAAAACGCAATCTATTACCATATATATCTGCCATCATCATGGTTTTACCTCCGCTTGCACTGCAACAATCCCACACTACCCCTTGCAAATCGGGTAATTGGTTAAAAATGATTTTTCCACATTGCTGACTGCTCCAGTCTTGCACTACTACTTCCCGGTTTACATCGAGCCATTGAGAAATATCCTTTTGAGCATTGGGTAATTCAAGAGCGTCTTCTGTTTTCCAATTCAAATCCAAACCAACCGCCGCAATTTTTTTCTGAATAGAAGGTTTATGCCCGGGTCTTACCCGCAGAAAAAGCGAAGGCTGAATAAAAAAGGAAGAGGCATAAGACTTTGGATCGGTCTGCTTTTGAAGTAGCGCAAACCATGGCGTATGCTTTTTTGGAGTAAAAGGTATGGACAGAAAAGCGCATTTATCTGAAACTGATCCATGTATATCCGAAAGCTTTTCGGGCCACAAAGCCGCCACTACTGCACCTGCATCTAAATGGCAAAGCCAATCGGCAAGTAGAACCCTATCCTCCATGTGCCAATTGGATGCAAAATGTCCCAAACGGAAATATTGATGACAAAGAGCAGCGATATGCTTCCTGTCTTTTGACCCAAACTTTTTATGCCGGGCAAAAAATTGTTTTAGAAAGGCCGCAAGTGGCATTTTGCCATCATACGCCTCTAATACAAACAGGGCATTGCGCAAATAAGCGGATGCATATTTCAACGGCAGTTCATTCAGGGATCATTACCAATCCGGTTAATTAAAGAATTGTACCTATAGTTCCAACAGCGATTTAATAGGATCTTTCCCTAGTAATAATTGTGCAGGATTTTCGAGAAGCTCTTTTAACCGGACAAGGAAACTCACCGATTCACGACCATCAATAATCCGATGGTCATAGCTGAGGGCGAGATACATCATAGGTCTTATTTCAACTTTTCCATTAATAGCCATGGGCCGATCCTGTATTTTGTGCATCCCCAAAATGGCACTTTGCGGGATATTGATAATGGGTGTACTCATCAAACTACCAAATACGCCTCCATTGGTCAGGGTAAAGGTTCCCCCTGTCATTTCCTCAATGGTAAGTTTATTTTCGCGTGCCTTGGTAGCAAGTTCAACCACTTTACGTTCAATATCTGCCATGCTCAGGCTTTCGGCATTGCGGATAACCGGAACTACCAAACCCTTGGGAGCGCTTACAGCTATTGAAATGTCGCAGTAATTATGAAATACAATCTGGTCCGCATCAATTTTTGCATTTACCGATGGCCATTCCTGTAAGGCATAACAGGCAGCTTTGGCAAAAAAGCTCATAAACCCAAGGTTTACGCCGTGTTTTTTAGAGAAAGACTCTTTGTATTGCTTTCTGAAGTCCATGATGGGACCCATATCCACTTCATTAAAAGTGGTGAGCATGGCCGTTGTATTTTTGGCTTCTACCAATCTGCGGCTCACCGTTTTCCTAAGGTTACTCATCCTCTCGGGCTTTTCGGTTCGCTCAAAAAGGACTGTTCCGGGTTTTACTCCCGGATTGGCAAGGGCAGCCAAAACATCTTGCTTAACTATTTTGCCATTGAAACCCGAAGGAGTAAGTTCCTGAACATTTACTTTTTTATCAGCAATTATGGCAGCAGCTACAGGTGTAGCCTTGTGGGTAATTTCGGTTTGGCTAGTTGTAGTAGCTGGAATAGCTTGCTGCGGAGGAGCAACCTGCAATTCAGATTTAATTTCAGTTGGCTTCGGGCTTTCCCGTGCAGGCGCTACGGCTGAAGTATCAATAGAGCAAGCTACATCGCCAATTTTGAGGGTATCGCCTTCTTGAGTTAATATTTTTAAAATACCCGCCTCTACAGCGTTTATTTCGAAAGTTGCCTTTTCACTTTCGAGTTCTGCCAGCACTTCATCCCGCTTTACGTAGTCCCCATCTTTTTTCAGCCATTGGGCAAGGGTCACTTCACTTATACTTTCTCCAACACTTGGTACTTTGATTTCTAATGCCATGGGGTGCTTCTTTTTATAAAGTATGCAAATTTCGTGAAAAACAGGTTCATTCCTTAATCAAATCAATAAATGTTTATTTTTTTCGAATGGATTTTTTTAATAATTAATTTATAAATGTTCTTCAAGTCCATATTTACTATTCTCTTTCAGTATTCTGGACATGCTAATAATAATATGTTTACAATGTTTTTGTTAGTTTGCATCATAAAATGCAGGAAATTCGTTTAAATCTTGTCAATATTATTAAAAATCAGATTTTTTTTTAAAATTTTCACCTATCAATGTTTGATAATTAAAAAAATATCATTACTTTGTTAAAAATCTGTTTGGCATTCAAAAAATTACCTTTCAATAAGTAATTAACAACGTTTGGATAAATATTTAAAAAGTTTACTATAGTACAACTATCTTTATCGAGAATTAAAAGTTTAAAAACTAAAAGCATGAAAAACATTCTGTTACCCCTTTTAACGATGCTACTTACGGTCTTTTCGGCCGAGGCGCAATTGGTAATTGACAATGCCACCTTTTTTATTGGAGAAAATGCAGTTGTAACTGTTCAGGGCGATCTGACCACGAATGTCAACATTCAGGCCGGTGGTGCCGCTGCAACACAAGGTAAAATCCAAATGAAAGGAAGCAGTCTTCAAACAATCGCCGCTGGAGGGAATTTAATTCCCCGTCTTGAAATTGACAATGCAAGTCATGTTCAATTAACTCAAGACCTTCGCGTAGAAAATCGCATTGATTTGTTAAATGGCCGTTTAAGAACATTTAACAACAACCTGATTTTACCAGCCACCATAACTGTGGTAGGTATGAATGCCTCCCGGTTTATTGAAACCAATGGCACGGGTGCCGTTCGTCAATTGGTTCCAGCCAATGTGGCCTCTTTAAGAATGGTGCCCATAGGCAATGGTGCTAATTACACGCCTATTGAATTCACTTCTACAGGAGCGACCTACGCTGCAGGAGCTTTCATCGCATTTCGGGCTACCGGTATTGCGGTTCCAACGCCGACACGTCATCCAAGAACAGAATCTTTTCTCACTAATTCGTGGGTGGTAACTAAAAGTGGTGTAGACGGTGGAACACAAAACGTCGAAGGTACTTATACCAATGTGCAAATCACCGGCACAGAAGCGGATATCCGCGGTATGTTCTGGAATGGTACAACATGGAGCCGTGCGGGTGGTGGACAAAATGCAGCCAATAATATGGTTGCAACCTCTGTGCCTGGTACAACGGGTACATTATATGGTATGAACACAT
>Ga0136636_10002843_pt1 | contig 10350 bp, 8 predicted proteins | sample AntDrymUQ8522106_2_FD_104653 | JGI IMG/M metagenome (GOLD analysis project Ga0136636, IMG submission 104653) | Polar desert sand microbial communities from Dry Valleys, Antarctica - metaG UQ852 (21.06) | ecosystem: Environmental > Terrestrial > Soil > Desert | place: Antarctica: Dry Valley... | reverse complement strand
TGACAATGACAACCCAAACCCAAACCCAAACCCAAACCCAAATCTGAATCTGAATCTGAATCTGAATCTGAATCTGAATCTGACCCCACCGTTGGCCCATCGGCTTGTACGTCTTGCGTTCTAAGCGCTGGCCAAATTCGGCTGTTCAGACCCCCCGTTCGCCCGGCGGGGCGAGAGGGGCTGGGGGAGAGTGGGGGCAACGGTCTTTGACTTGAACCCCAGCCTGGAAGAAGGGTTGCGGCAAGCCCCGGGTATCCGGCTTGGGCTTGGGTTCCAGAACCGGTTCCGGTTCCGGCGGTCGGGCTGCCGACAGGCGCGTTGACCCCCCCCCAACCCCTTTCCACCCCCGCCGGGGCGCAAAAAGGGGGGCTAACAGCTGTATTTGGGCGGGTATTTTTTGGGGAGATGTACACGCCGTGCGGCCAGTGACGAATACTTTGTATTGATCGGAATGACCCTCGGCTAAGGTGTTTATTGAGGTTGCCGTTCTTGTACGCTGATGCCTCAGCCCAGCCGTCTTGGCGGGCTGGGGCATCAGCGTACTGCCCGAACTCAAGGTGCGCGAGCACCTGCACCCTGCGGTACGAGCTGTCCTCCCCCATGCGCTCAAATCGGCGGCAGAGAAAGACTTGGTTCAAATTCAGACCGTTAAGTAACAAAATGCCCTTGTCGCCCACATTGTGGGAACCTCGGCTACGATGCGGCCATGAATACCGCCGTGGCCCCGAAAACATCTTTCAAACAGCGCATGCTGCAGGTGCGTGAAGACGCCATCGTCCACGCGGTCAACCGCCTGCTGGCGGAAAAAGGCTTTGACGCCATGACCGTGGATGAGGTGGCGGCCCAAGTGGGCATCGCCAAAGCCAGCCTGTACAAACACTTTCCCAGCAAAGAAGACCTGGCCGCTGCCGCTATGGTGCGGGTCATGCGCAAGGCGCAGGCCTTTATTGACCAGCTGCCCGAGCACGCCTCGGCGTTGAACAACCTCAAATCAGTCGTGCGCTGGGTGCTGCAGGTTAAATTGGCCGGAGATATGCCTTCGCTACCCAGCCAAAACTCCAGCTTGCGCGCTACCTTGATCGCCAATACAGATTACATGGACGGTTTGATGGAGGTTAGCGACAAACTGGGCGCCTGGATCGAATCTGCTCAGGCCGCCGGTCAACTCAACCCCGCGCTGCCAGCGATCGCCATTTTGTACACCTTCTTCGCCCGAGCCTGCGACTCGGTTGTGGAGTTCTTGCAGATGGGCGGATTGTTTTCAGATGAGCAGATTGTGGAGCTGGTGCTCATCACCTGTTTTGATGGCATAACGGCCTGTGGCCCAGATAAATAAAGGGCCTTCAACGCTGATCAACAGAGCACTCACGCGTCAACGCACGATCAGCGTCGGCACTTTGCAGCCCGCCAAAACCTGGGTGGCCACCGACCCCACGACCAGGTTGAGAAAAATGCCATGACCGTGCGAACCCATCACGATCAAGTCGTACTTACCCTCGGTGGCTATTTTTGATATCAGTTCACCTGGCTTGCCGGGCTTCCAGATGCAGGTGGGCGTGATCCCGTGACGCGCCAGAAACTTGCCCACCGGTGCCATCACCTTAAGCCCCTCATCTTCGTAGTACTTTTGAACCAGTTCCTTGCCCAGCGCCGCGCGTGCTTGCGTGGGTAGCACCAACTGTGCGGTGAAGGCGGTGTACTCGTTTTTGGGTGAGTACATGTCGTTGGCCGCGAGATAGGCCAGCATTTTTTTGGTGAATGGACTTCCATCAACGGCCAGAAGAATCTTCATGTGACAACCCCTTAATGAGGCGATCAGTCTACGCCCGAACTTGCCCTGGGCCTTGCCCGAGGTCAATGAAGCCAAGGTTCACACCGCAACGCACAGCGTCGGCAGAAACTGCGTTTGTTCGTTCTTTCTGGCATAGCCCAGCGGATTGGCCACCACACGGCAGCCCAAGTGGGTGTAGTGGCTGGGGGCATGCAAGTGTCCATGCAACCACAGGTCGGCAGCAGGCAAGAGGGCATCCAGCGCGTTACAAAACCCGGCGGTGCCGGGTGTCAGGCCATACCGCGGGTCGGCGCTGTGCAAACTGGGTGCAAAGTGCGTCACCACCACGGTTTTCCCCTTAAAGGGCGTGGCCAGCGCCTGGGTGAGCCACGCTTGGCAGATGATCGCTTGTTCACGCACCGCCTCAGCCAGCATGGGCGCGCCGTGGCGGGTGCCCCCGGTCTTTTGCAGGTAAAAATCTGCCGCCCGAAACGCCTTGCCCCGGGCCCGCAACTGCTGCGCCAGCAGGTGAGTCGGCGGGTTCGCGTTGGTGGAGGTGGCTTGGGGCGCGAACGCGTCAAAATCACTCCACAGCGTGGTGCCGACAAAACGCACGGGTGTGTTGGCGGTAAGCGTCGATGGGGCCAGCCAGACCTCGCGCTCCAGCCAAATGAGTCCCAGGCGCTGGCAGGTGTCGCGCAGGCGCTGGTGGGCATCGTCAAAGTCCAGCCCGTCGTACTCGTGGTTGCCGGGCACAAACACCACGGGCGTGGGCCAGCCGTAGCGTGGCGAAAAACGCGCCAGGCCAAAGTCGGCATCGGCGAGCTGGGAGTTCGCTTGGTACGAGCCAATGTCGCCGGCCAGCACCAGCACGTCGGCATCGGCCGCCAGGGTGGGTTGCCAGTCGGGTTGAGACTCCAAATGGAGGTCAGACAGCAGCTGGATTTTCATGCCGACGCCGCAACCGGTGCGCCCCATGCCCTGCTTAGGTTCAAAGTGACCGCAAATCGCCCGCCCACAGCACCATGCAGGTCCGCAGGACCGCTTAATGAACGATCTCGGTTCAACGCACCACCTCTGTCACCATGCCGCTGCGCCGCAGGGCCAGCACCACCTCTTGGATGTGTTGGGGCCCCCGGGTCTGGATCACCAGTTCGATCTCCACGTTTTGCGCCGCAAGCGTGGTGAAGGCGCGCTGATGATGCACCTCGTCGATGTTGGCACCCGCATTGGCAACGGTGGTGGTGATGGTCGCCAGCGTTCCCGGCACGTCGCGCGCGCTCACCTTCAGTCGCGCCAGTCGCCCCGCGCGCACCATGCCACGTTCGATGATGGCCGCCAGCAACATCGGGTCGATATTGCCGCCGCACAACACCAAGCCCACCTTCTTGCCAGCAAAACGATCCGGGTATTTCAGCATGGCCGCCAAGCCCGCTGCGCCAGCGCCTTCCACCAGCGTCTTTTCAACCTCCAGCAGCATCACCATGGCCTGTTCGATGTCGCCTTCGTCCACCAGCACCAGATCGTCCACCAGGGTACGGATCACCTCTTGCGTCAGCTTGCCGGGCGTGCCCACAGCAATACCCTCGGCAATGGTGTTGCCCCCTTGGGGGTGCCGGGTGCCAAAAATGGCGTTGACCATGGCTGGAAAACGGCTGGTTTGAACGCCAACAATTTCAATGGTTGGGTTGATCGCCTTGGCTGCGGTGGCCATGCCTGCAATCAGGCCCCCACCACCTACGGCTACCACCAGGGTGTCTAAGTTCGGGACTTGTGCCAGCATCTCCAGCGCCACCGTGCCTTGTCCTGCCATGACGTCAAGGTCGTCGTAAGGGTGAACAAACACCAATCCTTCTCGCTCAGCAAGGTCTAGCGCATGGGTGCGGGCTTCATCCAGTGAGTCCCCGTGCAACACGATCTGCGCGCCAAACCCGCGGGTGCGCTCCACCTTGACGCCGGGGGTGAACCGTGGCATCACGATCACGGCCCGAATGCCCAAACGTTGGGCGTGGTAGGCCACCCCTTGGGCATGGTTTCCGGCGCTCATGGCGATCACCCCGGCTTGGCGCTCTGCGCTTGTGAGCTGGACGAGTTTGTTATAGGCGCCCCGTTCTTTGAACGATGCGGTGAACTGCAGATTTTCAAATTTCAGATAAACCTCGGCCCCCACGATGTCCGACAAGGTGCGTGAAGCGACACATGGCGTGGCCAGCACATGACCCTCAAGTCGGGCTTGGGCCTCGTGAACAGAGGAAACCACTAACATTTTGTAACTCCAAAGCGTGACAAATCACCCGTGTGAGGAAATTGTTGTCAGAAAAAGCAGAGAATGGGCCTCAAGACCGAGATGCTGAGCCCGATTTAACCATGTGCGTATTGGATGAAACACTACCTTGACCACTGACAGTCTTGGTTGTATTGACGTGCCGTGTCACATTACCTCCGGCGGCTTAGTACGTGGATACCCATGATTTAGAAATCGGATCAGTATGTGAAGACTCATCCACACGTTGGCATCGAACATAAACCCCATGGTTTTGGGAACCACACTTAAACACGACATTGGACAACCCATTATTGCGCCGCATTGGAGCGCAAGGCGCTGCCGTGCTCGGGTGGCAGAGGGTGGCTTATGAACGTCCCGCCACAGTTAGACGCCACGCAGTATCTACAAGCTGTTTTATGCCACGTGCCGCAATTAATTTGGGTCAAAGACACACAAGGGTCTTACATCGACGCCAACCCCCGGTTTGGTGCCTTTTTTGGCGTATCGCAGCTCGGCCTGGTGGGCAAAACCGATGACGATTTTTTTGAGCCAGAAACCGCCCAGCAATGTCGGCTAGATGATCGTTTGTGTCAGCAAACCCAAACCGCGTTGGTGCGCGAGAAGTGGGTAACCTCCGTTTTGGATGGCAGGCAGTTCCTGTTGGAGATCACCAAAGTTGCCATGCGTGACGCCAACGGGCGTGTGACTGGTGTGTTGGCCGTCGCGCAAGACGTGACCCAGAGCCGACAGACGGACCGGCTGGAATCGTTTCGAGGCCGCATGCTGGAGATGCTGGCCAAGGGCGTGGTGCTTCACCGCATTCTGGATGCCTTGGCGCGTGGCGTGCATGCGCTCTACCCTACCATGCGATGTTCCGTTTTCCTGGTCAGTCAAGACGGTCGCAGGCTGTCGCGGGGAGCAGCACCGGATCTCGCCGGGGATTTTGCGGATGCCTTGCGCGGACAGCCGCTGACATCGGGCGCGGGTGGGTTTGCAGCGGTGCTGATCCCAGGCCAGCGGGTGATCGTCCCCGACGTTACGGTGGACTCGAAATGGGTGCGCTTGCAGGGTCTGGCAAGCCAAGGCGGCGTGCGCGCCTGTTGGTCGCAACCGGCCCTGGCAACCGACGGCAAAGTTTTGGCCGTTGTCTCGATTTACCACAGCAGCATTCAGGTGCCGTCACCTGCGGATCTGGCGTTTTTGGAGTGGCTTGGGCGCGTGGCAGGCATGGCCATCGAGCAGCACCAGGCGGCAAAGCGGCTGCGTGAGGGGGAGGAGCGTTTTCGCGCATTGGCTGAGCACACCCCGGAAGCGATTGTGGTTCACGCCGACACCTGCATCGTTTATGTGAACCCCGCGGCGGTGAAAATGTTTGGCGCCAGAACGCCTGCGCAGTTGCTGGGTACCTCCACGCTGGAGCGCATTCATCCCCTGTATCTTGAAGAGCAAATGACCCGGCTGGCCGACTTGGTGGCCCAGCGCCCGGTGGAGCCTTTGGTGCAAACACGTTTTGTGCGACTGGACGGCCAAACTTTTGATGTCGAAGTGCAAGACACGCCCATTGTTTACGCCGGACAGGATGCGGTGCATCTGTCCATACGCGATGTGACCCAACGTCGACAAATTGAACAGCGACTGGAGTTGGCCGCCAGCGTGTTCAACCACTCCAACGAAGGCATCATCATTTGCGCCCTAGATGGCACGATCTTTGACGTCAACGAGGCGTTCACCCGCATCACCGGGTACAGCCGGGATGAGGCCATGGGCCGCAAGCCAGAATTCTTGCGTTCAGGCCACCACAAGCCATCCTTTTTTGATAATTTATGGCGCAACCTGCAAGAAAAGGGTTATTGGGCCGGTGAGATTTGGAACCGACGCAAGACTGGCGAGGTGTACGTTCAGACCCAGCACATCAGTGCCGTGCGCAACGAACGCGGTGAGGTCAGCCAATACGTGGCATTTTTCACCGACATCACCGCCCGCAAGGAACAAGAAGCCCGCCTCAACCACATGGCGCATTTTGATGCGTTGACCGGTTTGCCCAACCGGGCTTTGCTTGCCGATCGGCTGCAGCAAGCCATGGTGCAGGCGACGCGTCGCGGTCAGCAGTTCGGGTTGGCGTTTGTTGATCTGGACGGTTTCAAGACGATCAACGATACCTACGGGCATGAGGCAGGTGACCATTTGCTGATCACGCTGGCGGGGCGCATGCGGCTGGCGCTGCGCGAGGTCGATACCTTAGCGCGCATCGGGGGTGACGAATTTGCTGCCGTGATGGTGGACCTGGAGGATCAGCGCGACTGCGAGCCGCTGTTGCGCCGCCTGCTCTCTGCTGCCAGTCAGCCGGTCATTTACAACAACGCTGTTTTGCAGGTGTCTGCCAGCGTGGGGGTGTCGTTTTACCCCCAAGGCAAGAATCTGTCAGCCGAAGAACTGCTGCGCCAGGCTGATATGGCCATGTACCAAGCCAAACAGGGGGGTAAAAACCAGTATCAAATCTCGGGGCATGCGGATTTTTTGGACTGAACCCACCGTCACTTCTGTCGTGTGCCCATCCAGGCGGCGAAGATGATCATGATGGTGGCGACGATCACGTTCCAAGTCAGCGGTTTGCCCGTAACCACGGTCAACATCGCGGTGGACAACAGCGGCGTCAGGTAGCTCAAAACACCCAGGTGACGTGCATCCCCCAGTTTGAGCGCCTTGTCCCACAGAAAGAAGGCAGCACCCATCGGGCCCAGCCCCATGCCCATAATCAGCATCCAGTCGTTTTTGCTCAGTGCAATGGCAGGCTCCAGCCACGCGTGGCAACCCAAGGACAGAACACCCGAGACCAGCGCAAAGCTGCCCACCGCAGCGCTCGGGAAGGGCGCAACACGTTTGGTCAAAAGCGAGTAACTGGCCCAAATCAGTGCGGCAATCAGCGCCAGCAGGTAGCCCCACAAAACCTGCCCCTGCGACACCTGGGCCAAGCCGCCTGTCTGCGGTGCGTTTCCCAAAATAACCACGGTGGCCCCGGCAAACCCCAACAGGGCAGCAGCCACATGGTGACGGCGCAGCGCCATGCCCGCCAAAAAGACGGGCGACAACAACACCATGAGCAAGGGCCACAAATAGTTCACCAGATTGGCCTGAACCGGGGGCGCATAGCGCAAAGCTAGAAATAACAAAAAGTGGTACACAAACAGCCCATACACCCCCAGGCCCAAGGTCCGCAGGGGAACCTTCCATTGGCTGGATCGCCAGCCCGATAGTGGCAATGCGATCAGGCTTCCAATCACCAGGGACAGCCCGGTTAACAGGAATGCGGGCACATGCGCCAGGGCAACACCGAGGGTTGCAAGCGAACTCCACAAGCCGATGGCGCCCAGTGCCAGCAGCGTGGGTGCCAGCTGTCCGAACAACTGTGGTCGCATCCTCAGTATCCCTGTCAATCGTGTCATTTCGTTTTTTTAGATCGATACGACATTAGGCGCGAAGCCGCAGACGGTGCTTGCGCACGGCAAGGCGAAGCAACAACATGTCGGATTGATATAAAAATGGAATAAGACCCGCAACGAGCTATTCGTCATCAATACCCCAGTGGGCCAGTATCTTGTGGAAAGTGCCGTCTTTTTTGGCCTTGTCCAGCGCGGCTTGCCATTGTTTGATGATCTGGTCGTCGGTTTGTTTGGAGAACGCCAGGTATTTGGGCAGTTCCACCACCCGATACACCACTTTCATCATGGCGGGGTCAACGCCACGCAGCTTGGCCTGGTAAATGCCGGTGACGTTGTCGGTGGCCCAGAGGTCAATGCGTCCTGTCATCAGCTTCTCTGGGTTGCCGCCCTCGCTGCCCGCCAGCGCGTCCAGGTTGGTAAACCCCTTGTCCCGTAACAATGACTGCGTGGCATACCCCTGAACTGTGCCTATGGCTTTCACCGCTTTGGCGTCCTCAAGCCGTTTGATAACCAAGTTGGCGTCGCGGTGCGCAAACAACACCACATGGGACGACATGAGCGGACCCACCCATTTGAATTGGCGTTCACGTTCTTCGGTTCGCGTGACCGTGTACAGCATGACGTTGGCCGGACCGCTGATCGACTCCAGAGCGCGCGCCCAAGGGAGCGACTGGATGTGTGGCGACACGCCCATTTTTGCCATGAGTGCGACGACCATGTCGGTCGCCACGCCAGTGACCTGATCGTTCTCGGTGTAACAGAACGGTGGGTACTGTGTGGTGTAGACCTGTAACCGGCCGGTTGCGACGGCTTGCTGAGCAGACAACCCGGTCAGGTGCAGCATCAAACCCAGCGCGAAAATTCGTTTAGAAACCATACAAAATAAGTGCGGCGCCCGCGTCAATGCAAAATGTGGAGAGCCAGAACCGCGCAGGATTGACCCACAAGGGACTGAGGGGATCGGTTGCGTTTGGCAGGCAAAAAAAACACCAAACGCCAGTGTAAAACAGCCGTCCCCAACACCAAAGCAGACCACGCACGGTTGTCGTGTGCAGCCATCGTCTGCATGTCAAATTAGTTTTCAGCCCAAATTTAACGTGACTTACATGCTATTAGTTGGATAGTGGCTTGAGCAACTCTGCCAAATCGTTCTCGGTGAACAAGGGCTGTTTTCGCCCGACCGAGCCGCTGTACATGCTCTCAGCCAGCTGGGCTTTGCGCTCTTGCAGCGCCAGGATGCGTTCTTCGATGGTGCCTTGTGCCACCAGCTTGACGACCCAGACGCTTTGCGTCTGACCGATGCGGTGGGCGCGGTCGGTGGCTTGGGCTTCGACGGCGGGGTTCCACCATGGGTCGTAGTGGATCACGGTGTCGGCTTGGGGCAGGTTCAGCCCGGTGCCGCCAGCTTTCAGGCTGATCAAAAACAGCGGCACCGCGCCGCTGGTGAACTGCTCGATCAGATCGTCGCGCTTTTGGCTTTGGCCGGTGAGCTTGACCCAAGCGATGCCGCGCTTTTTCAGCTCGACCTCGATCAGCGTGAGCATGCTGGTGAACTGCGAGAACAGCAGCACGCGGCGTCCTTCGGCCAGCATTTCGGGCAGCACTTCCATCAGCTGGTCGAGTTTGGCCGAAGTTTTGACCTTGGCGGCGGCGGGCAGCTTGAGCAGATGTGGGTCGCAGCAGACTTGGCGCAGTTTCAGCAGCGCGTCCAGAATGGTGATTTGCGACTTGGCCAGCCCTTTGCTGGACAGCGCCTCGCGCACGGTTTTTTCCATGCCCAGGCGGATGGTTTCGTACAGGTCGGCCTGCTTGCCCTGCAGCTCCACGCGCATGATGGTTTCCACCTTGGGCGGCAGTTCGTGGGCCACCAAAGCCTTGGTGCGGCGCAGCATGAACGGTGTGACGCGCGCGCGCAGCTGGTGCAAAGCCTCTGGATCACCTTGTTTTTCAATGGGGTTGCGAAACAGCTCGGTAAAGCGCTTTTGGCTGCCCAAAAAACCCGGCATCAGGAAGTGAAACAGGCTCCAGACCTCGCCCAGGTTGTTTTCCATCGGCGTGCCCGACAGACACAGGCGGTGGCGCGCCTTGAGCTCGCTGGCCACTTGCGCGGCGTTGGTGTTGGCGTTTTTGATGTTTTGCGCTTCGTCCAGCACCACCAAGTGCCAGGTGGCTTCAAGCCAGCGTTCGCGGTCGCGGTGCAGCAGCGAATACGGCGCGATGACGATGTCGTGCTCGGCCATGCTGTCGATGACTTCATGCCGATCTTTGCCGTGAACGACCAAGCAGCGCAGCTGTGGGCAAAAGCGCTCGGCTTCCTTGCGCCAGTTGCCCATCAGGCTGACCGGCGCAATGATGAGCACCGGGTGCGTCAAGCGGCCCGCGTCCTTTTCGATCTGGATGTGGGCCAGGGTTTGCAGCGTTTTGCCAAGGCCCATGTCGTCGGCCAGAATGCCCGCCAAGTCGTAGCTGCGCAAGAACTGCAGCCAGCCCACGCCTTGCTGCTGGTAGGGGCGTAGCGAGGCGTTGACGCTGGCGGGAATCGCCACTTCGGGCAGTTCCGCGTGGCCTTGCAGGTGCTGCACCAGCTCGCGCAGCTGTTGCGCACCGGCCCAAACCGCGCCTTCGCCCAGCGCGGCAGTGGTGCGCAGTGCGTCCATGCGCGAGAGCTTCAGGCTGTCGCCGGTGAAGTCGTGGCTGCTGTCGTTCACCAGCTCCAGCAGCGCGGTCATCCACGGCTTGAGCGGCTCGGTGGGCAGGCGAATGAAGCCGCCGCCGGGTGCGGGCAGGAAGCCGAAGGCGGGCAAGTCCAGTGCGCCGGTTTCGGGGTCGCGCGGGCTGGCAGCAGCCGCGCCGAACAGCGCGCGCAGCCAGGG
>Ga0136636_10002842_pt1 | contig 10353 bp, 9 predicted proteins | sample AntDrymUQ8522106_2_FD_104653 | JGI IMG/M metagenome (GOLD analysis project Ga0136636, IMG submission 104653) | Polar desert sand microbial communities from Dry Valleys, Antarctica - metaG UQ852 (21.06) | ecosystem: Environmental > Terrestrial > Soil > Desert | place: Antarctica: Dry Valley... | reverse complement strand
GTCACCGGCCCTGGCCGCCCAGGCCGGGCCCGACGACACGGTGTTCATCTTCGCCCGCCCGGCAGAAGGGGCCCGCATGCCGGTGGCCATCCTGCGCAAGCAGGTCAGGGACCTGCCGCTCAACTTCAGCCTGGACGACACGCTGGCCATGGCGCCTCAAGCACGGCTGTCGCTGTATCCTCAAGTGGTGGTCAGCGCGCGCATCAGCAGAAGTGGACAGGCGGCACCCACTGCGGCCGACCTGACAGGACAGTCGGCGGTGGTGGCCAACACCGCCAGCGGGCTGGCGATTGAAATCAACGAGGTCGTCAAGCCCTGACGTCGGGCGCCCTGCGGCCGGATGGCAGCACCGTGGTGCCAGCCGTCAGGCCGCTGCCGGTACCGGCGTGCGGATCAGGTGGTCGAAGGCGCTCAGCGCCGCCTTCGACCCCTCGCCGGTGGCGATGATGATCTGCTTGTACGGCACCGTGGTCACGTCGCCCGCTGCAAAGATGCCCGGCACGCTGGTGTGGCACTTGGCGTCGATGATCACTTCACCAAAACGGCTCAACTCCACCGTGCCCTTGAGGAACTCGGTGTTGGGCACCAGGCCGATCTGCACGAACACGCCGGCCAGTGGCAGGTCGTGCTTGGCGCCGGAGACCCGGTCGGTGTAGTGCAGGCCGGACATTCGCTGGCCGTCACCGGTCACCTCGGTGGTCTGGGCGTTCAGGTGGATGGTCACGTTGGACAGGCTCTTGAGCCTGTCCACCAGCACCTGGTCGGCCTTGAGCTGGTCGGCAAACTCCAGCAGCGTCACGCTCTTGACCACACCAGCCAGATCGATGGCGGCCTCCACGCCGGAATTGCCGCCGCCGATCACCGCCACGTCCTTGCCCTTGAACAGCGGGCCGTCGCAGTGCGGGCAGTAGGCCACGCCCTTGTTGCGGTAGGCGTCCTCGCCGGGCACGTTCATCGGGCGCCAGCGCGCGCCCGTGGCCACGATCACGCTGCGGGCCTTCAGTTGCGCGCCGTTGTCCAGCGTGACGGTGGCGTGGCCGCCAGGCACGGCCGCCGGCGCCACCTTGGCCACGCGCTGCAGCGCCATGATGTCCACGCCGTACTGGCGCACATGCGCTTCCAGCGCAGCCGCGAACTTCGGCCCGTCTGTCTCCTGCACCGAGATGAAGTTCTCGATGCCCAGGGTGTCCATGGTCTGGCCGCCGAAGCGCTCGGCCACGATGCCGGTGCGGATGCCCTTGCGCGCCGCATACACCGCCGCCGCCGCGCCCGCCGGGCCGCCGCCGATGATCAGCACCTCGTAAGGCGCGCGCTCGTTGAGCTTGGCTGCCTCGCGCCTGGCGGCGCCGGTGTCGATCTTGGCCAGGATCTCACCCAGCTCCATGCGGCCGTTGCCGAAGGGCTGTCCGTTCAGGAAGACGCTGGGCACGGCCATGATCTGCCTGGCCTCCACCTCCTGCTGGAACAGCCCGCCGTCGATGGCCACGGCGCGCACCCGCGGGTTGAACACCGCCATCAGGTGCATCGCCTGCACCACGTCCGGGCAGTTGTGGCAGGTCAGGCTCATCCAGGTGTCGAAAGCGAAGTCGCCTTCCAGCGCCTGGATCTGCTGCAGCACCTCGGGCTCGACCTTGGGCGGGTGGCCGCCGGCCCACAGCAGCGCCAGCAGCAGCGAGGTGAATTCATGGCCCATCGGCACGGCGGCAAAGTGCACGCCCATGTCATGGCCCACGCGGGTGATCTGGAACGAGGGGCGCCGCTCGAAGTTGCCGTCCAGGCGCAGGCCGATCTTCGCGGGCGCCACCGCCGCCACCTCGGTGAGCAGTTCGCGGATCTCCTGCGCGCCCTGGGACCCGTCCAGGCTGGCGATCAGGGTGATCGGCTGGGTGATGCGCTCGAAGTAGCTGGCGAGCTGGGCCTTGATGCTGTCGTCCAACATGGCGGTGTCCTTTGGCGGCGGAGGTGAATGGGCGGAGTCGGTCCGACCCCGTTGGCAACCTCCGGCGGCAGGCCGCAGTGGAAGTTCTCAGCGGGGCCTGAGCAGGGTGTCAGGCCGGGAAAACGGGGCAGGCCGGCGGCCCGCCCCGTTCAGTGCCATGGCAGGCGGATGATCAGATCTTGCCGACCAGGTCGATCGAAGGAGCAAGAGTCTTGGCGCCTTCCTTCCATTTGGCCGGGCACACCTGGCCTGGGTGGGCGGCGGTGTACTGGGCGGCCTTCAGCTTGCGCAGGGTCTCCGACACGTCGCGGGCGATCTCGTTGCTGTGGATCTCGGCGGTCTTGATCAGGCCGTCGGGGTTGATGACGAAGGTGCCGCGCAGCGCCAGGCCTTCTTCGGGGATGTGCACGCCGAAGGCGTTGGTCAGGGTGTGGGTCGGGTCGCCCACCAGCGGGAACTTCGCCTTGCCGACAGCGGCGGAGGTCTCGTGCCACACCTTGTGCGAGAAGTGGGTGTCGGTGGTGACGATGTAGACCTCGGCGCCGGCGTCCTTGAAGGCGGCGTAGTTGTCGGCGGCGTCTTCGATCTCGGTCGGGCAGTTGAAGGTGAAAGCGGCCGGCATGAAGATCAGCACCGACCACTTGCCCTTCAGGCTGTCGTTGGAGACTTCGATGAACTCGCCCTTGCCGGTGCGGTTGACGAAGGCGGTGGTCTTGAACGGCTGCACTTGGGTGTTGATGATCGACATCGTGGGCTCCTGGGGAGTGGGTTGAAAAATTGCGATGGATGGACTTTATGTGCGCTGCAGCATTGCGTGGTTTGATTGAATGAATATGTGTGATTTGAAATTGCTATGGGCCTTGTCCTCCTGCCGGAGGGTGCCACGCCGCCTGGCCGCCCTTACAAACGGACTGGCGCCGCGCCGTGCGGCCCAGAGGAGACACCGATGTCCAACCGAGAACCTTGGCTAGAACCTTGGCTAGAACCTTGGCGCCGCCGGCCGCTGCTGCCGGCCCTGGTGGCCGTGCTGCTGCTGTCGGCCTGCCAGACCATCCCCGATGTGTCGGCCTGGAATCAGGCCACCCGCGATGTCACCGGTGCCGTCACCGGCGGCTTCCAGGCGGCGGCGGGTGTCAACAGCGACATCGGCCGCCGCCTGCAGGGCCTGCCCGGCTTCGAAGACCCGGCGCAGCGCTATGCCCGGGCCGCAGCAGCGCTGGACCAGCGCGCCGCCGACTATGAAACCCTGTTCGGCGCCATCGCCGACTACGCCGGCGCCCTGGCCGCGCTGTCGCAGGCGTCCGGGAACAGCGCCAAGACGGTGGACGCAGTGGCCGGCGCGGCCAACCAGCTGGTGGGCGCGGTGGGCGGCACGGCGCTGGTTGGCGCCGGCTTCGAGCTGGGCAAGGCCCTGGCCGGTGAGGTGATCAAGATCAAGGCCGCGCGCGACTTTGCCGACGCGGTGGAGCGCGCCGACCCGGTGGTGGCACGCATCGCCGACCTGCTGACTGCCGATCTGGCCGACCTGGGCCGGACGGTGGGCGACGCCAAGCCGGCGGCGGTGCAGGAGGCCATCGAGCTGCCCCATGCCAAGCGGCTGGAGTACCGCGCGGCGCTGGAACGGCGCCGCGCCGCGCTGCAGGCAACGGTGCGCACCGCACTGGGCCCGGTGGCCGGCCGGCCCGACCGCTCCCTGGGCGATGTGGTCGAGGCAGGGGAACTGCGCCAGGTCGAGCAACTGCTGCGCGAGACCGACAGCTGGTACCTGCCGGTGCAGGCCGAGCTGCAGAAGGCGCTGAAGCAGCGCGAGACCACGCTGGCTCTGGCGGTGCAGGCCGGCCGCGCGGTGCAGGCCTGGCGCAGCTCGCATGCGACGGTGGCAGTGGCGGTGCGTGAGCGCCGGCCGCCCGAAAGCGGCCGCCTCGCCGCGCTGGCGGTGCGCATCCGCGCGCTGTCCGACACCCTCAGAAAGGAGCCATGACCATGGCCGACAACTCCGACGTGAAGCAATGGGCCGACGCCCTCGACCGGCTGCTGCAGCAGGCAGCGGCCGCCCGCCAGGCGGGTGACACCACGCGCATCGCCGATCTGCAGCGCCAGCTGCGGCAGTTCCGCCTGGACAGCCCCGACTTTGCCGACGCGCTGGACCGCCAGGCCTCGCTGGCGATCTTCGACCTCGACCTGTCGCAGACCGAGGAGGCGGTGGCCAACATCAAGGCGCGCGCCGCCGAGGTGCAGGCGCTGACCAAGCTGATCGTCGGCGTGGCCGCGTCGGCGCAGGCGGATGCCGACCTGCTCGGCGGCAAGGCTGCGGTCGAGGCCATCGAGGCGGCCACCTCGGCCATCGGCGCCTTCAAGAAGCTGCGCGGGCAACTCAGCGGCGGCGATGCCGACGCCGCCGCCATCGCCGCAGCCATCGACAAGACGCTGGCGTCGGTGCAGGCGCTGCGCAACCGGCTGGAGAAGGCCTGAACCGGTTATCAGTCCGGCGCCAGCGTGGCGCGCGCCGCACGCAGCACGCTGGCAGACTGATGCAGCGCCGCCAGTTCGGCAGCGTCCAGGCCGGGCTCCAGCACCGTGGTGCCACCGCCGTGGCCCACCACTGTGGGCAGCGACAGCGCCACGCCCTGCAGGCCGAAGGCACCCTGCTGCACCCGTGAGACGGTCAGCACCCGCCGCTCGCGGCGCAGCATGCAGCGCAGCAGGTGGGCGGTGACCAGGCCGATGGCATGGTTGGTGGCGCCCTTGCGGGCGATCACCTCGTAGGCCGCGTGCCGCACCTCCAGCGCCAGCGCCTCCTCGTCGGCGCGCTGCCAGCCCGGCCAGCTGCGCAGCGGCACGCCGCCCACCTGGGCGCCCGACCACAGCACCACCTCCGAGTCGCCATGTTCGCCCACCACCTGGGCATGGATGGAGTTGGTGGCCAGGTGCAGCCGCCGGCCCAGCATCTGCCGCAGGCGTGAGGTGTCGAGCAGGGTGCCGGTGCCCAGCACCCGCTCGGGCGGCAGGCCGCTGGCCTCGGTCATCACCTGGGTCAGCACGTCCACCGGGTTGCTGACCAGTACCACCGTGCCGCCAAAGCCGGCCAGCGTGCGGCCGATGTCGGTCACCACCCGGGCGTTGTCACGCAGCAGCTCGAGCCGACTTTCACCCGGCTTGCCGTTGCGGCCGGCCGCCACCACCACCACCTGGCAGGCCCGCATCGCCTCGACGCTGGCCACCTTCACCAGGCAGGGCGGGTAGAAGGCGGCGCCATGGGCCAGGTCCATGGCCTCACCCTCGGCCACCGCGCTGCGCACGTCGTGCAGCCAGAGTTCGTCGGCCGCGCCCGACTGCAGGATGGAGATGGCCACGCTGGTACCCACCCAGCCGGTGCCGATGATGCCGACGGTCTGTTGCATCTGTGCTTGCTCCTGGTGTCGCCGCCGGGATGGCCGCTGCTGTGGCGCAGCTTACGCGGGCCGGCCGGGATTGCGTGTGACGGGATTGCGTGCGACGGGCTTGCACGGCACTGGCTTGCACGGCACGGGCTTGCGCGACGACCGGGTGTGCCCGACCATGCCGGCTCCTTCCACACCCTGCCAACGCACACTCCGCCACCCCATGACCCGCCGCATCTTCACCGCCTGCCTGGGCACCGAAACCAATTCCTTCTCGCCGATCCCCACCGGGATGTCTATCTACCAGCAGACCATGCTGGTGCGCGGCGGCCAGCACGGCGACCGGCCGGGGCTGTTCGCGGTGCCGTTGATCCGCTGGAAGCAGCAGGCCCAGGCGCTGGGCTGGACGGTGGTCGAAGGCCTGGCCGCGTTTGCCGCGCCGGCCGGCAACACCACCCAGGCCACCCACACCGCGCTGCGCGACGAGATCCTGGCCGACCTGCAGCGCGCGCTGCCGGTGGACGCGGTGCTGCTGAACCTGCACGGCGCGATGATCGCCGACGGCGACCCCGATGCCGAGGGCGACCTGCTGGCCCGGGTGCGCGCCCTGGTCGGCCCCGGCGTGCCCATCGCCGCCGAGCTGGACCTGCACTGCCATCTCACCCGCCAGAAGGTGGCCAGCGCCGACATCCTGGTGATCTACAAGCACTACCCGCATGTGGACGTGGCCGAGCGGGCCGACGAGGTGTTCAGCCTGCTGCAGCGCCTGCTGGACGGCCGCATCCGCCCGACCATGGCGGTCTACGACTGCGCGATGCTGGGCGTCTACCCCACCACCGCCGAGCCGATGGCCGGCCTGGTGGCGCGCATGCAGGCGCTGGAGGCCGAGCCCGGCGTGCTGTCGGTGTCGCTGGCGCACGGCTTTCCCTGGGGCGACACGCCCGAGGTCGGCGCCCGCGTGCTGGTGATGACCGATGGCGATGCGCCGCTGGCCGGCCGGCTGGCCAGCGCGCTGGGCGAATCGGTGTGGGCGGCACGGCAGGCGATCGTGCCGCCCTTCCTCACCATCGACCAGGCGATCGACCGGCTGCTGGCGCTGGTGCTGGTGCCTGACGGCCGCCCGGTGGTGCTGGCCGACACCGCCGACAACCCCGGCATCGGTGCGGCGGGCGACTCCACCTTTCTGCTGCAGCGGCTGATCGAGCGCGGCGTGGGCGGCGTGGCGCTGTCGCCCTTGTGGGACCCGGTGGCCACGGCGCTTGCCTTCGACGCCGGCGTGGGCGCGCGCCTGGCCATGCGCATCGGCGGCAAGCTGGGCCCGGCCTCGGGTGTGGCGCTGGACCTGGACGTGCAGGTGATGGCGCTGGCGCCCGACGCCTGGCAGCCCTTCGGCGGCGCGCTGGCGCCGCTGGGCCGCATGGCCTGGCTGCGCACCGGTGGCCCTGGCGATGGGCCTGACGATGCACAGGCCATCGACATCGTCGTCAACGACCACCGGGTGCAGAGCTTCCACCCCGACTGCTTCCGCGCTGCCGGCATCGACCCGCTGCGCCGGCGGGCGCTGGTGGTCAAGTCGACCCAGCACTTCCATGCCGGCTTTGCGCCGATCGCCCGAGAGGTGCTTTACGTCTCGGCGCCGGGCGCCGGGTCGATGGACTTTGCCGCGCTGCCGCACCGCCTGGTGCAGCGTGCGCTGTGGCCGCGCGTGGCCGACCCGGCGCGTGGCCTGGTCGACCTGGCGCTGCGTCAGTGACCCGAGGCGCCGGAGGCACCCAGGCCGGTTTCCGAGCGCACCTGCTGCACCTCGAACAGGCCGCGCTCCTTGGTGGCCTGGGCGCTGCGGTCGAGCATGCTGAACAGCCAGATGCCGAAGAAGCCGATGGTCATCGAGAACAGGGCTGGTGAGGTGTAAGGGAACCAGGCCGAACCCTTGGGGTTGCCCAGCGTCACTTCCCACACCGACGGCGACACCACGGTCAGGCCCACCGACGAGATCAGGCCCAGGAAGCCGCCGATCACCGCACCCTTGGTGGTGCAGTCCTTCCACAGCACGCTCATGAACAGCACCGGGAAGTTGGCCGAGGCCGCGATGGCGAAGGCCAGGCTCACCATGAAGGCGATGTTCTGCTTCTCGAACACGATGCCCAGCGTCACCGCCAGGGCACCCAGGCACAGCGTGGTGATGCGCGAGACCTTCAGCTCGGCCTTGCTGTCGGCGTTGCCCTTCTTGACCAGCGTGGCGTAGATGTCGTGCGACACCGCCGAGGCACCCGACAGCGTCAGGCCGGCCACCACCGCCAGGATGGTGGCAAAGGCCACCGCCGAGATGAAGCCGTAGAACACGTTGCCGCCCACCGCCTTGGCCACCAGCACCGCCGCCATGTTGGCCGTGCCGGCGCCGCCCTTGATCACGCCCTTGGCGACATCGGCGTACTCGGGGTTGGTCAGCACCAGGGTGATGGCACCGAAGCCGATGATGAAGATCAGCATGTAGAAGTAGCCGATCCAGGTGGTGGCCCAGAACACGCTCTTGCGGGCTTCCTTGGCATCGGGCACGGTGAAGAAGCGCATCAGGATGTGCGGCAGGCCGGCGGTGCCGAACATCAGCGCCATGCCGAAGCTGATGGCCGAGATCGGGTCCTTGATGAAGCCGCCGGGGCCCATCAGCGCCAGGCCGATGGCCTGTGCCTCCTCGGGCGTCTTGCCGCCGTTGGCCGCGATCTGTGCCTTCACCTCCACACCCTTGGCAAACAGCGCCTCGGGCGAGAAACCGAACTGCGCCATCACCATGATGGCCATGAAGGTGACGCCGGCCAGCAGCAGCACGGCCTTGATGATCTGCACCCAGGTGGTGGCCGTCATGCCGCCGAACATCACGTAGATCATCATCAACGCGCCGACGATGACCACCGCCATCCAGTATTCCAGCCCGAACAGCAGCTTGATCAGCTGGCCCGCGCCCACCATCTGCGCGATCAGGTAGAACGCCACCACCACCAGTGTGCCGCTGGCTGCAAAGGCGCGGATCGGGCCCTGCTGGAAGCGGTAGCCGGCGACGTCGGCAAAGGTGAACTTGCCCAGGTTGCGCAGCCGCTCGGCCATCAGGAAGGTGATGATCGGCCAGCCCACCAGGAAGCCGATCGAGTAGATCAGGCCGTCGTAGCCCGCCATCATCACTGCCGCCGAGATGCCCAGGAAAGACGCCGCCGACATGTAGTCGCCGGCGATCGCCAGGCCGTTCTGGAAGCCGGTGATGCCACCGCCGCCGGTGTAGAAATCAGCCGCGCTCTTGGTCTTGGAGGCGGCCCACTTGGTGATCCACAGCGTGCCGGCCACGAAGGTGCCGAACATCGCGATGGCTGTCCAGTTGGTGGCCTGCTTGGCGGCCTGGCCGACGTCGGCGCCAGCGGCCATGGCGGCACCGGCCGCCAGCAGCACCATCAGCAAGGCCAGCTTGCCTGTCAGGTTGGATACGCGGCTCATTTGGCGACGTCCTCGAGGATTTCACGCGTCATCTGGTCGAACTCGCCATTGGCGCGCCGCACATAGATGCCGGTGATGATGATGGTGAAGACGATGACGCCCATGCCGATGGGCACGCCCAGCGTGGTGACACCCGCGCCCAGCGGTTGCGCCAGGAACGGCTTGTTCCAGGCGATCAGCGCGATGTAGCCGTAGTACACGACCATCATCAGCAGCGTGAGCCACCAGCCGAAGGAACTGCGCTTGCGCTTGAGTTCCTGGTATTTCGGATTGGCCCGGATGCGGTCCACCACGTTGTCGCTCATCGCGTTGCTCCTTCAGTGTTTGGAGCAGTCTGCGCGCCGAGCCTGACCCGGCTCTGACCCGGCACTGACGCGGCACTGACGGCGGCACTGACGGCGGCCAGAAACAACGAAACCGGCGGCGTCTGGCAAGTGCGGCCGGGTTCCTGGGTGGGCGGCCCGCCTGCGCCCGACTCCCGAAGCCGGTGGCAGGGGGCAGGGGGCAGGGGGCAGGGGGCAGGGGGCAGGGGGCAGGGGGCATGTTCAGCTAAGTGTTTACGCCAGAGCCGGGCCCTGGCGGCTGTCGTCGTCAGAAATTGGTCAGGCGGCATTGGGATAGTCCGCCCCAACGGCGCTTGCCCGGGTTCGGGCGGGCCTGCCGGACAGCTTCGCCCTCGGGCGACACAGTTGCCTGGGGGATGGTTCGCGCCACCCATGGCGGCGGTTTCAAACACTTCTGGAGACACTCACATGTCAGACAAAGGCAATACCGCGTACTGGAGTGCCACGCTGGGGCTGCTGACCAAGATCCTGATCGTCTGGTTCGTGGTCTCGTTCGGCGCAGGCATCCTGTTCGCCGATGCACTCAACAGCTTCCACCTCGGTGGCTACCCGCTGGGCTTCTGGTTCGCCCAGCAGGGTTCCATCTACGTCTTCATCGTGCTCATCTTCTACTACGCCAAGAAGATGGGCGACATCGACCGTCAGTTCGACGTCGAAGAGAAGTGAGCTGATCATGGATCTGCAAACCACCATCTACATCGGTGTCGGTCTGAGCTTCGCGCTCTACATCGGCATCGCGGTCTGGGCCCGCGCCGGCTCCACCAGCGAGTTCTACGCCGCTGGCGGCAGCGTGCACCCCGTCACCAACGGCATGGCCACTGCGGCCGACTGGATGAGCGCCGCGTCGTTCATCTCGATGGCCGGCCTGATCTCCAACATGGGTTACGGCGGCGGCCTGTTCCTCATGGGCTGGACCGGCGGCTATGTGCTGCTGGCCATGCTGCTGGCACCGTACCTGCGCAAGTTCGGCAAGTTCACCGTGCCGCAGTTCATCGGTGACCGGTTCTACAGCAAGACAGCCTCCACCGTGGCGGTGGTCTGCCTGCTCGTCGCGTCCATCACCTACATCATCGGCCAGATGACGGGTGTGGGCGTGGCCTTCTCGCGCTTCCTGGGCGTGAGCAGCGAGGTCGGCATCTACGTGGGCATGGGCATCGTGTTCCTGTACGCGGTGTTCGGCGGCATGAAGGGCATCACCTACACCCAG
>Ga0136636_10002841_pt1 | contig 10358 bp, 6 predicted proteins | sample AntDrymUQ8522106_2_FD_104653 | JGI IMG/M metagenome (GOLD analysis project Ga0136636, IMG submission 104653) | Polar desert sand microbial communities from Dry Valleys, Antarctica - metaG UQ852 (21.06) | ecosystem: Environmental > Terrestrial > Soil > Desert | place: Antarctica: Dry Valley... | reverse complement strand
TAGTTTTAATATCCGGCACCTAAAAAAAAATAAACTTATTGAACCATTCCGTCCCGGCGGGGTTTTCGCCAAAATATTTTCAGAATATAAAAACTACTTGCGGCGAAACCCCGACGTATCATACGCTTCGCAACTAAAACACCCCAACCTTTCAAAATTATACATCAAGGTAATGCAAAGGTCGAAAATGCCTTGTTAGTTGTATTTCATAAAATGATGCACTGCTTTGTTCGTATGCTATAAAATCCTTCGCCAGCATCCACATTCCGCTAACAGGATTATTGTGTATATAATTTACTTTCTGCAATAAAAATTTTTGAGTAATGATTGCCTTTGCATCCAATGAATCTTTAAACACTTTATGCTGTTATCCTTTTTTCTTTTCCCTTTCTGTTAATAGGCTGCTTAGTTTTTCCAACATAGTTTTATTGCCTGCTTTCTCCAACCGGTTAATGATTTAATATGCCATGAACCTTTTGCCATTTAAAATGATTTTGTTGAGATTAAATCCTTTGCTGTGAAAATGCAAGATGGCATGAACATGATTGGGCATAATAACATAAGCTACCACATCGGCATTGTACTTACTTTTTAAAACAGCAAACCAATTATATACCAAATCCTACCTGTTAGTCATTTCAATCAGCGGTATCCATCTGGCACAGGTAAATGTTACAAAGCAAGTTGAAAAAGTATCGCTATGTTGAAGCTTTATTTCCATTGAATAACATTAAAAAACATTGTGGTAGGATATCATTTTTCCAGCGTCTTTACTCGTCGGGGTTTCGCCATAGACAGCTTGTATAATTTATAAATTTAAAAGGCGAAAACCCCGCCGGGACAGAAGGTTATTATTTAATGATTTAAAATTTAAAATCGAAACGTCCTTTACTTAATTTAATAGTGTCACCACAGGCTGGATTATAAATAGTAAATTCAAAAATTCCAGAAATTATCCCAATAGTCCGGTTGATATCTGTTACCGTAATATAGCCATTGCTATAAGTTGATGTGTCAGTCGTCCTTCTTTCACAATATGCATTGTCGGTGAATAATACAAAACCATTGTATAAATTGCCAATCTTGTAAGTAATGGGTGGTATAGCAAAGTTGAGACTATCCTTAACAGCAATAATAACATCAGATCTATTTGACGGACGTAATCTGTATGACGCAATGCTACCATAACCATCATTAAACCCTGGTCAAAATCAATACTCAAATTTGCCGTTCCATTATTACCCGCCGGTGTCCATGGCACCCCATTCAATAAAAAACCCTAATGTAATGGCACCAGTTTGTGTGGCAGGCGACAGGCCGGTATATCAATACTGTTGTTTGGCTTCTCTTTACAGCATTGCGTAAACCCAACAATAATTTCCAGCAGCAGTATATATTTTATGTGTTTTAAAATGTTGGGTTTTAATAACTAAGAAAACCTTTTTGACATTCGGTTCAATAAAATAAGCCTGTATCTATATTATAAAAGTAATCGCATAAAAAAGGATATGGACGACAGCCAACCGGCTGCATTCAAAATAATAAATACTGGATTTTTTAACGGTTAATCCCTATAAAAAAACATTGCAATCACAGGCAAACATTTATGCTACCTTTAAATACTTCCATTATTCTTTTTGTTTTTTCAGGAGCTTCATTTGCTCCTCCCCAAACTTTTCACTTGCTTCAAATAAGGTTAGGTAAAAGCTAAAAGGAAATATCGGGTCAATTATTTCGTAGTACCTCGTATCGCCAGCCTCCATCATCACTTCAATTTTTCGGGATCTTTTTCGCTGCTTTTTTCCATCCATTTGCGGAGTAATTATCTTGTTTCCCGGCGTGGTTTTTACAACGAGGTAACGATTTTGCCCAACCTTACCTACCAGGCTTTCATTAATAAAAACAGCATAACTACCCAACCTTATTCCCCTTTGGACAGGATTGAATCGGCTGAAAAATACAACTGTACAGGTGTTTAAGGCGGAATCCTTTTCAATACTGTTTTGCGAAAAACACCCGTAATGGGTAAGCATAAATAGAATTGCGATTATAGGTTTCATAATTTATAGTTTTTAGTTTTTATGCCTTAAAATTACAAATCCCCGTAGTTAATAACGAATATCAAAACGTCCTTCAGTAATATGAATAGTTTTGCCTGTTAAATTAGTAATGGCAGTGTAAAAAAAAGTTGCTGAAAGTATTCTATTGATATTATCAAGCTAATTTATTTTTAATTCACCAGAGTTATTATCTAAACACCTCATATTGTAGACCATCCAGGCCGTGGTTGCTATCCTCACCAAACAACAGGCGCTGTGTTAATTTGAAATGCCCCTCTACAAGGGTTACCAACAACTAAAAAATTAACTATATTTACGATGCAATTGTACATCACCTCCATACTTAATCGCATTGGTTAACGGCATGGACTATTCAACTTTGCTTTAAAAAAAGCCGGCAGGTTTTTAAAGCAGATATTTAATTAACTGTTATGATAGCATTTTCTACAATAAAAATAAACCTCTTTATTATTGCCCTTTTACTAAGTTGCCAATTTTTAACGGCACAAAATTCTGTATTGGTAAATTTTGGCAGCAATACTTGTTCAACTTCCGTTGTGCCAAATTTTTCATTAATAAAAGGCCCACTCACAGGGTTGCCGGTAATGTTGGCTAATTGCGATTTATCAGCACAAACGGCTAATTTCTACAGCGTTTTTATTGCCTATAATCCAAAAGACAATAAAGTTTATGTTGCTGATATTCGTAATAACATTCAAACTAAAATTTGGGTTCTTGATGTTGGCTTGCCTTTAAACATGCGTTGTCCTCTTACTATACCTGTGGCACCTACTTACGCTTACAGCTATATTTCTAATAATTTTGAATTTGATAATAACGGCGATCTGTGGTCTTTTTCTAACTATAATACAGCTACCGGCCAATGCAATATGGATAAGTTTGATGTAAATACCGGCACGGTTATTAACAGCAGAATTTTACAGTTTCCGCCGGGTAATTTTCCTACCACCATTCAAAGTGGTGATCTCACTATTTTACCCAATGGTAGAATGTTTGCCAGTTTAGGAAGCGGTATTTGCAGATTATACGAAATTAAAGATTATAGCAGCACCACTACCACAGCATCTGCCATGTACCTTAAAACACTGCCAAGAGATTGCTATGGAATTGCATTTATTAATGGTACAATTGAACTTACAGGATCTACCTTTAATGGCAATTGCTATTACTACGATTACAATATTACTACTGGTGTGCTAGGCGCTGAAAAAGCCTTTCAAAATGGTCAGTTACCAATTGATAATACGAGTATTACACCTGCTGTGGGTTGTACCAAACAGCTTGTAAATGCTGTTAAAGTAAATAGCAATACTGTAGATATTACCTACGAAATTTATGCTGTAAATATGGGTAATGTTGTGCTAAACAATTTTCAAATAATAGATAACCTTGCGGCTACTTTTGGAGCAGCCAATGTAAGTAACGTAAGTGCCAGTTTTGATTTTGGAGGCAATGGCGCCGGTCTTGTATTAAATGCTGCCTTTAACGGAACAACCGTGACCGAAATTTTACTGCCCGGCCAAAACTTACCTAATAAAATTTTATTGAACAAAAACTCCTTTTGCAAAGTACTTGTACGTTGCCGGGCAACCAATTTAAGTGCTTCTACCGTTTACTATAATACCGCTACTACAAAAGGAGATATAGGTTCGGCCAATATTGTTAGCCTGGTGAATGTTTCAGATTCATCTAACAATGGAGAAACCTCTGTAGTGGATCCAAACAAAAATGGCAATGCTGGCGATGTGGGAGAAAACATACCCACACCTTTTGTATTTACTACATTACCTGTAAAATTTGTAGCAGTTTCAGCATCTTTTGTTAATAAACAAACCGTGCAGGTAAAATGGAATGTTGCTACCCCTTTAAATGATGCCGCATTTTTTGGAATTGAGTATAGTGCAGATGCAATAAACTGGCAGCAAATTGGCAGCGAGCCAATATACAATACAAACATTGGTCAATACAACTTTACGCACCTTACTATACCCGCCGGCAAATTATTTTACCGAATAAAACAAACTGATACCGATGGTAGTTTTGTGTACAGCAGTATTGTATTGCTCAACAATTCTTCTGTTGCAAATAGTTTTGTATTTTACCCAAACCCGGCAACAGATAAAATACAAATTACGGGTTTGGTGCTTGCAGCAGGTGAAAATGCTACTGCCCAACTGCTAGATGCTGCCGGTAAAATATTAATGGAGAAAAAAATTACCCTTGCAGAAACAAACCTGCAAGTTGGGCATTTGCCTAATGGCAATTATCTTTTAAAAATATTTACTGCAAAAAAAGCTGTGGTAGAAAAAATCGTTATAAAACGTTAAGTAAACATTGCTTCTGCAATGGCTACACTTTCGGGTTTGCCAACATCTACCAGTTTATCGCCACTATGATTGTACCCATAAATTGGATAGGTTGCTGCAAGGCTGAGGTAAGTATCTACAATAGAAAATTTTCCTCGTTGTGGTATTAAGTCGAAAATAGTTGGTTCAAAAACCACCACACAGCTATAAGCCATTGGCCTTAAATCAGGCTTATCAATTGAAATTCTTTTTTTGCCGGTAGTGCTGTTCATCCAGCCACAAAGCCGGTTATCTTCATCAAATAAAAAATTACGACTCGATTTTCTATTGGTAATGCCGAATGAAATGATGGCTTTCTTTTGCTGATGAAATGCTAAAAGGTCTGTGAGGTTTAGGTTGGTTAAAAAATCGGCATTCAACGTAAAAAAAGGCAGGTTGCCTTGCAATAGTGACCCTGCTTTTAATAAACCTCCACCAGTTTCCAACACTTCGCTGCTTTCATTACTGATGGTAACATTGCTTCCCCATCCATTATTTTTTGCTACGGCATCAATAATCTGATCTGCAAAATGATGAACATTTACAACTACATTTTTAACTCCGTATAGCTGCAGGTATTCAATATTGCGTTGTAATAAAGACTTACCATTTACCAGGGCAAGCGCTTTGGGGTGATTGTTAGTCCAGGGTTTAAATCGAGTGCCTAAGCCAGCAGCAAAAATCATGGCATGCTGCCCGGTTCCGCTCTCTCTTGTGATGGATACCTGCTCTGTATTGGTTATAATTTCTTTACCTATTGGCATTATACAATATTTTTAAAAGCAAATAGAGGGTTTAAGCATCCGCAGGTGTTTAGGGATGAAGGGTTGTTTTCCAATTTGCCTGGTTTAAATGCGCCAACTCAATTTTTACTTTATACTTATTTCTTAAATGACGGGCAATAGCTTCTGCGGCATATACACTGCGGTGCTGTCCGCCGGTGCAGCCTAAGTTGATGCATAAATGTTCAAAACCACGATTGATATAATCAGCCACCGATATATCAATAATACTGTAAACGCCATTTAAAAAATCGGGCATTTTGGTTTGCTGCTCCAAAAAATCTTTTACCGGCTTATCAAGCCCCGATAAATGTTTGTACGGATTAAATCTGCCGGGGTTTAAAATGCCTCTCATATCAAAAACAAAACCGCCTCCGTTGGCACTATTATCTACAGGATATCCATTTTGTATAAAGGAGAAACTTTGAATGGTTACCAGTAATGGCGTGTTGGCAGTAGCTTGTATGGGCGTAAATTCCTGCAATACCTCATCGCTTATACAAAGCTCCAGCACTTTTTTAAACTCAGGTACTATAATGCCCATACGTTGGTTATTCATAAACCATTTAAGGTTTTGCAAAGCCAGCGGAATACTCGTTAAAAAATGTGCCTTCCGCTCAAATAACCCTCTAAACCCGTATGCACCAAGTACCTGTAAAAGCCTTATCAAAACATATCCATTGTATTGGCTTCTAAAAATATCTTTATCAATGGGTTGCTCAATTATTGCTTCAAAAGCAACCATGTAATCTTCCAGTAATTGTTGTTTCCAATCATCCGGAAGGTTAGCTTTTGCTTGCCATAGCAGCGATGCTACATCATATTGAGGGGCACCCTCCATTCCTCCCTGGTAATCTATAAAGTGTACAGCGTTACTTTTATCTACCATTATATTACGGCTTTGAAAATCTCTGAACATAAAATATTTATACTCTGTGTGGGATAAATAATTACTCATTGCCTCAAAGTCTTTTATCAGCTTTTGTTTATCATAAGGTCTGCGCAAAGCATCCAGAAAATAATATTTAAAATACAACAAATCGGCCATGATGGCTTCTTTACCGAAAGATGAATTGGTAATACATCTGGAATAATCAATCCCCTTGTGGCCCTTTATTTGCAATAAAGCCAGTTGATGAAGACTTTGCTGGTAAAGGCTATATACATCTGGTACGTAACCCAATTCTTCCAACTTATCCAGCAATGATATATTGCCAAAATCTTCCTGTATGTAAATGCTTTTATCGCTGTTTACACAAAATATTACAGCCGTCCTTAATTTTTTTGTTGCAAAATGAGTAGAAAAATAAATGAAAGTTTCGTTTTCCTGCAAATTGGCACCATAAGTAGCAATGAAATTACCTGCATCAGTATGCAATCTAAAATAATAGCGGTCACTTCCTGCCTGTGGCAGCTTATTAATACTGTTGATGGTTGCACTGGAAAAGGTTGCAAACAGTTTTCTAATCTCTTCGTTGTATAACTGCATTTATGGTTGATAGTGTTTTACGTAAAAATAGAATATTTGTTGCAAACAAATAGCCAACTGCTTTTAAGAGTGTATTTCAAATGGAGCGAATTTACCTGGCGCAAGGTTGCCAAACTTATCTAAAAGGTTTGCCAACTATAAATTCCGGATTTATAGCCAATTAACCGTCATTAAACAATCAGTCAAAAACTTACGAAAACACCCACTCTCAAAAAATAAAAATATCTTTGCCCGCATTTAAATTAAACTACAGCATGGATAGTAACTTTAACCCGGATAAGCAACACACTTTAGCATCGCCTGCAAGCATATCTGGCACCGGTTTGCATACCGGTATTAATGTAGATATGGCACTAAAGCCTGCCAATCCTGGTTTTGGTTTTCAGTTTCAACGGATTGATTTACCGGGTATGCCGGTTATAAAAGCTGATTGCGATTTGGTAACAGATACCTCTCGTGGTACTACCTTAGAGCTCGGTGAAGCTAAAATTAGTACAGTAGAGCATGTTTTAGCAGCATTAGTAGGTATGGGCGTAGATAATTGCCTGATAGAAATTAACGGACCGGAGATACCTATTATTGACGGAAGCAGCCAACCTTTTGTAGAAATTATTGAAGAAGCTGGTGTTTTTGAGCAGGATGCAGCCAAAATTTGGTATAGTATTGATAATAATATATCATTTCATGATGATGATAAGCGGGTAGATATGACCGTTCTGCCTGCCACCGAATATAAAATTACTACGTTAATAGATTTTAATTCACCTGTATTGGGCACCCAGCATGCTGGCTTAAAAACTATTAAAGATTTTAAGACAGAAATTTCTCCCTGCCGTACCTTTTGTTTTTTGCATGAGTTGGAAGCATTGCTGGATAATAATCTTATAAAAGGTGGCGATATAAACAATGCCATAGTTGTAGTAGACAAAGCGGTTACATCCGACGAAATGACAAGGTTGGCCAAGGCATTTGGCAGAGAAAAAATTGAAGTAAAAAGTGAGGGCTATCTCAATAATCTTGAACTTCGTTTTCCTAACGAGCCTGCACGGCATAAGCTGTTGGATGTAATTGGAGATCTTGCCCTGATTGGTTACCCCATTAAAGGTCATATTATTGCCAACAGGCCTGGCCACAGTACCAACGTAGCATTTGCCAAACTAATAAAGCAGTACATTAAAAAAAACAGGCATACCCGGGATATTCCTATCTACAACCCAAACCAACAGCCCGTATATACCTTGCAGCAAATAGAAAAAACGTTGCCACACCGGTATCCTTTTTTGTTGGTAGATAAAATTATTGAGCTTACGGATAAACATATTGTTGGCATTAAAAATGTTACATTCAACGAATTTTATTTTCAGGGACATTTTCCTGGAAACCCGGTAATGCCGGGTGTTTTACAAATTGAAGCATTGGCACAAACAGGTGGCCTGCTTTGTATTAACGCAATGCCCGAAGGCCAGTATGATACTTATTTTTTGAAGATTGACAATTGTAAATTCAAACAAAAAGTAGTGCCGGGAGATACAATGATTTTGAAGATGGAATTGATAGAACCCATACGCAGAGGTATTTGTATAATGAGAGGCAGTGTATTTGTAGGGAACAAACTTTGCACGGAGGGAGATTTAACAGCACAACTGGTAAAAAGAACCTAAAGCAAAATGTAGAGCTGTTGCAACTGTTCAAATTTAAAATAGTAAAATAATTTATTATAATATTGTTAACATCAATGAACTGGCAGATTATTAATATTTGCACATTGAATATTCTTTATGATTCATCCACACACATATATTCATCCTAATGCAAACCTTGCCACCAATGTAAAGGTTGACCCCTTTAGTGTGATACACCAAAATGTAGAAATTGGCGAAGGCACCTGGATTGGCAGCAATGTTACCATTATGGATGGTGCCCGTATTGGCAAAAACTGCCGTATTTTTCCCGGTGCTGTAATAGCGGCCATACCACAGGATTTAAAATTTGGCGGCGAAGCTACCACGGTAGAGATTGGGGATAATACCACTATCCGGGAGTTGGTTACTATTAATAGGGGGAGTAAAGACAGGTGGGTAACTAAAGTGGGAAACAATTGCCTGATAATGGCATACAGCCATATAGCACACGACTGTATAGTTGGTAATAATTGCATTATGAGCAATAATACCCAAATGGCAGGACATGTAATACTAGGCGATTTTTCAATACTTGGTGGTATGTGTGCCGTACACCAGTTTGTACAAATTGGCCAACATTCATTTGTAAGCGGTGGCTCATTGGTAAGTAAAGATGTACCCCCATATATTAAAGCAGGTCGTACTCCTTTAAGCTATGCAGGGGTAAACTCTGTTGGCCTTAAAAGGAGGGGCTTTTCCCTCGATCGCATCAACCAGATATTGGATATTTATCGAATTATCTACAATAAATCAATGAATACCTCTCAGGCACTTAATTTTATTGAAGAAGAGCTTCAGGCAACGGATGAAAGAGATGAGATTGTAACATTTATCCGGGAGAGTGGGAGAGGCATTATTAAACGGTTTATAAAGGGTAGTATGGATGATGAGTAAATAAATGCTATTGCCACCGGCGGGTTTTTGTCTCTAACTTTTTATAAAAATTATCTCATGGCAGGTAATTTTACTGTGCATTTGCCATTATTATACCGCTATGATGAAGAAGGGAACTGAGTACAAATTTCATTTTATATCCTGCCATAAATAAATACATAAACAATCAGCTGCAAAAGCTGGGTTTAAATTGTCAATAGCTATCCGTATAGTTTATAGGATAAAAATTACTTTCTGCAAATGATACCCGTCATAATTATATATAACAAATAGCATTAGCCCATTTACTGGTATAATACTAATTTTGAAAAAAAATTATGTACAGCACAATTCTGACAGATTTAACAGATGGTATTTACACCATTACAATCAACCGGCCAGATAAGCTTAATGCCTTAAATACAGCCGTTTTTAACGATATAAAATCGGCGTTCGTCGAAGTTGAAAATAATGCAGCCATCAAATCAGTTATTATAACAGGTGCAGGCCCAAAAGCTTTTGTGGCTGGCGCCGATATTACAGAATTTAGCGAACTTGATAAGTCTGCCGCCATGGCATTAGCACAAAGAGGACAGGATATTTTTTTTACAATAGAGCAAAGTAAAAAACCTGTAATTGCCGCTGTAAATGGATTTGCATTAGGTGGCGGTTGCGAATTGGCGATGGCTTGCCATTTTCGCTTAGCAAGTGAAAACGCAAAATTTGGTCAGCCAGAAGTAAACCTCGGATTGATACCCGGCTATGGTGGTACCCAACGTCTTACACAGTTAATTGGTAAAGGCCGTGCAATAGAATTACTGATTAGTGGTAATATGATTGATGCCAATACGGCCTTGCAGTATGGGCTGGTTAATTATGTAATGCCTGCTGATGAACTTTTACAAAAATCAAGAGCAATTTTGCAAGTAATTAATACAAAAGCACCTATAGCTATTGGTAAGTGCATTGAAACAGCCAATGCTGTTTTTGATGAAAAAATCAACGGTTTCGAGGCTGAAATTGCTGCTTTTGGAGAATGTTTTGATACGGACGATATGAAGGAAGGAACAGCAGCTTTTTTAGAAAAAAGAAAACCGGTATTTGTT
>Ga0136636_10002840_pt1 | contig 10364 bp, 11 predicted proteins | sample AntDrymUQ8522106_2_FD_104653 | JGI IMG/M metagenome (GOLD analysis project Ga0136636, IMG submission 104653) | Polar desert sand microbial communities from Dry Valleys, Antarctica - metaG UQ852 (21.06) | ecosystem: Environmental > Terrestrial > Soil > Desert | place: Antarctica: Dry Valley... | reverse complement strand
CAGTTGGGTTATACTTTTCAGCCACCCTGCTGATTTTACGCCGGTTTGCACTTCGGAGTTTATGACTTTTGCAAGTATGGAAAGCCAGTTCAACAAAGCTAACTGTAAACTGGTAGGCTTATCAGTTGATGGTTTATACAGCCATATCGCCTGGTTGCGTACCATCAAGGAAAAAATAGAGTACAAAGGCATGAAAAATGTCGAGGTTAATTTTCCTTTAATCGAGGATATTACCATGGACGTTGCCAAAAAGTATGGTATGATGATGCCGGGCGAAAGCAACACCAAAGCTGTACGAGCGGTATTTTTTATCGATCCCAAAGGCGTTATCAGGGCAATTATTTATTACCCGCTGAGCCTGGGCCGCAATTTTGATGAGCTTTATCGTGCTTTGATCGCCATGCAGGCTGCCGATGCTTTCAGCATTGCAACGCCTGCCGACTGGCGTCCGGGTGATGAGGTTATTGTTCCTACTGCCGGTTCATGCGGTGTTGCAAAGGAACGTATGGAAAGCAAATCCGAGATGCATTGCTACGATTGGTTCTTCTGCACCAAAAAGCTGAGTAAGGAAGAAGTTCTTGCCAAACTGATCAAGTAAAACGTATTCCGGAATTCCTGAATTAGTATCCCTGCCTGACGAGGAACATCCTTTGTTTCTGAGTAAGACAGGGATTATTTTCTTTTATTGGATTTCGTTTTTCATTTTATAATTATAAACCTCCTCTCAATTCTATATTCTCAAATTAAACCACCCGAATTCCCAAATCCGGTTTTCGCTCTCTTTTGTAAGAGAATATTATTTGTAATAAGTATAAATTATTGACTGAATCAGATATATGTAAATCATTAAAAATACAGATAATCAATATATTAGATATATCGAAATTTACCGTGGAATATATTTTGGAAATATTTTTCAACCTGCATATGTAAGTATTACTATATTTGCATCCGATTTAAATGAAATGAACCATGGTTCAGAATAAACACACAGAAAATACACGAAATACTATGTACAGAAACATATTTCTCGTACTTATTGCAGTAGTTGCCATATTGATATTGGTAAACGTTTTTCATAAAGAGGATAACTATAATCTGAAACTCGAAGAGCTAAAGCGCGAATACGCTATTAAAAAGATTCCTTCAGTTGAGCACTTCAAACTTCCTGCATTGAATAAGGTGTTTAAAACACCTCAGGATGTTACCGAAGCATGTCTTACCTGCCATACCGAAACGCATAAGGAAATTATGGCTTCGTCGCATTGGAACTGGGAGCGTGTAGCTTATGTTGAAGGTCGCGGAATATCCTCGGCAGGAAAGAAAAACGTGATGAATAATTTTTGCCTCGGAACCAGTTCGAACGAGCAAACCTGTGCCAAATGCCACATTGGGTTTGGTATGAGCAACAATCATTTTGATTTTGAAAACGCCCGCAATGTCGATTGCATGGTGTGCCACGATAACAGCGAAGAATACCTGAAAGGCGCATCCATGGCCGGTTATCCCGACAGGAATGTAAATCTGGAGGAAGTTGCTCAAAGTGTTGGCTCGCCTAAAAAAAGCAATTGTGGTTCGTGTCACTTTTTTAGTGGCGGAGGTAATAATGTAAAACACGGCGACCTCGAAAGTGCACAGCTTTCGTGTAGTCGGGAAGTGGATGTGCATATGGGCGCCAACGGAATAAATATGGAATGTGTTGCCTGCCACACCGCCGAAAACCACCAGATAAAAGGAAAATTGTATTCGGTTTCGCCCGATAACAACAACCGCGCTACCTGCGAACAATGCCATACCACCACACCACACCTGAGCGATGTAATTAACAGACATAGTTCGAAAGTTTCGTGCCAGGCATGTCATATACCGGAATACGCCAAAGTAAACTCTACCAAAATGGCCTGGAAATGGTCGGATGCCGGAAAACTTAAGGATGGTAAACCTTACGAAGAAGATGATTCTTTGGGAAACCACAGTTACATGTCAATTAAAGGCTCATTTAAATGGGCGCGGAATGTAAAGCCTGATTATGTGTGGTTTAACGGAACAGCCGAACTTTATTTGCTAGGCGATACTATTAAACAAATCCCTGTGCAGATGAACAAACTGAATGGTTCATATAAAGATAAGGCAAGCAAAATCATTCCTGTAAAAATCCATGTCGGCGACCAGATTTACGATAAAGTGTATAACCGCCTGATACAACCTAAGCTATACAGCGAAAACCAGGGCGATAGTGCTTTCTGGATGGATTTTAATTGGGAAGAAGCTTCCAAAGCAGGAATGGCCAGGTCAGGATTGCCGTTCAGCGGGAAATATGGTTTTGTTGAAACCGAAATGTATTGGCCTGTCAATCACATGGTTTCGCCTAAAGAGCAAGCAGTTGGTTGTGCCGAATGCCATACACGTGTAAACGGACGCCTCGAAAAACTTACCGGATTTTACCTCCCGGGTCGCGACAGGCATATGGCACTGGATACTATTGGTTTTTGGGCATTTATTCTCACATTGCTTGGAGTAATCAGCCATGGTATTATCCGTATTATAATAACTATCCGAAAGGACAGGTACGAAAAACAAATCATCAGCTACGATGAGGATAAGCCGCTGGAATAGGCAATAAAATATAGAAATTATTGGAATACATTAAATAGCTAAAAATGCAGAAAGTATATATTTACAAAGGGTTTGAACGCTTCTGGCACTGGTCGCAGGCTTCGTTAATCATGTTTCTGGCTCTCACGGGTTTCGAGGTTCATGGCTCGTATCATATTTTTGGTTTCGAAAAAGCAGCCGAATTTCACCGCACCGCATCCTGGTTGCTGATAGGGTTGATTATTTTTGCCATTTTCTGGCATGTTACAACCGGCGAATGGAGGCAATATGTGCCTACAACAAAACAGTTGAAAGCGCAGATCATGTACTATTTATTCGGCATGTTTAAAGGTGAGCCGCATCCGACTGAAAAGACCCACCTGAGCAAGCTGAATCCATTGCAACGCATAACTTACTTCGGTTTCAAAGTGGTACTCGTTCCAATTACCATTATTTCGGGCATTTTGTATATGCTTTATAAAACAATCGATCAAAACGACATTATCGTGATTGAGGATTACCCGTTAGCATCTATTGCTTTCTGGCATATGCTGGGAGCCATTCTGCTGATGATTTTCCTTGTTGTGCATGTTTACATGACGACTACCGGAACAACTCCGACTTCAAATATTAAAGCCATGATGACAGGTTACGAAGAAGTTGAAGAAGAGGAACATCACAGTTCAACTGAAAATGATAACAATCAAAAAGATATTGTATGACACCACGAAAATTTATGAACCCTTACCTGGCCGGATTTTTACTCGGACTGATTCTGCTGGGAACTATATATGTTACCGGCCGTGGCCTGGGAGCCAGTGGCGCTGTTAAAAGTGTGTTGCTGAGTGCTGTTGTAAAAATAGCTCCTGAACATTCGGCTAACACTCCATATATAAAAACTTACAGCGAAGAACATCCTGATGGCCCGCTGAAGGACTGGCTGGTTTTTGAAGTAATCGGCGTGGTAATCGGCGCTTTTATCTCGGGTGTGTTATCGAACCGTGCCGGTATTAAACTCGAAAGGGGGCCATCCATTACAAACTCAACCCGCATAGTTGCCGCCGTAATAGGAGGCTTGCTTTTCGGGCTGGGCTCACAGCTTGGTCGCGGGTGCACCAGTGGCGCGGCATTAAGCGGAATGGCCGTTATGTCATTTGGCGGAATCATCACCATGATAGCCATCTTCGGATCGGGTTATTCGTTTGCTTACTTTTTTAGAAAACTCTGGTTAAAATAATTAGTATGGGACCTTTAGTACCATTTATCATAGGCAATGAATTCAATCTGATCATTGCCCTTATTGCCGGAATCGGTTTCGGGTTTGTACTCGAACAGGCTGGTTTTTCATCCACCAAAAAACTTGTAGGTTTATTCTACGGTTACGATTTTACCGTCTTAAAAGTATTTTTCACTGGCGGAGTTACTGCCATGATCGGTGTTTTATGGTTCGGCCATATGGGAATTCTCGATCTGAGCCTGATCTATATAAATCCTACATTTCTTGTTTCGGCATTGGTTGGCGGAGCAATCATGGGCCTTGGCTTTATTATCGGCGGATTTTGTCCGGGCACCAGCGTTTGTGCTGCCGCCATAGGTAAACTGGATGGATTGGCTTTTGTTTTCGGTTCCGCTTTGGGTGTCCTGGTTTTTGCTGAAGGCTACCCGATGTTCGAAAAAATATACCTGGCCGAAGCCTGGGGGCCGGTTTTAATGAATGAGCAACTGGGAATGTCGAAAATCGTGTTTGCGTTTATTCTTACCGCATTTGCGTTTACGGCCTTTTACTTTACACGGCGAATAGAGAACCGTGTGAATAAAATTGAAACACGTTTCGAAAAGAAAAAGATCATCGCTTATTCGTCAGCCATTGCCTTTGCTTTCCTTATTTTATCTGTTGTAGCATTTTTACCTGACAGTGAAAGTCGCCGGGAATCGAAAATTGCCAAAGCACTTGAAAAGCATGATTTTACACCGGTATTGGTTCCGGCAGATAAACTCGCTGATCAGATTGTGAATAACTATTACAAAATCAATGTGATAGATGTCAGGGATTCAGGATCCTTCAATGTATATCATCTGCCATTTGCTATAAATATTCCACTTGAAAAAATGGGGGAGAGGCAATGGAAGAAAATTCTCGATCAGAAACATAAAACAAATTATTTTTATGCCGATGATATCCTTATGGCCGAAAAAGCTTACTTAACAGCTACCTATTTAGGCAAAGCCGATAATCACATCCTTATACAATCAGGATCGGAATTCAGAAATATATACACTAACCTTGTGGCTCCCTTACCTGATGCCGGCAAAAATGAAATCAACACCTATAACTTCCGTAAAAAAGCAGCTACCGATATGGCAACTTTAGTTGAAGCACTTAAAAATTCAACCCAGCCTATCCAGGTTAAAACCTCGAAAGTTAAAGGCGGTTGTTGATTAGAGTTTCGTTCTTTGAAAGATTGTAACTGCCTCCATTTATCATGAAAGTAATATGTGTCGAAATCACTTCGGTATTCCCTTGTCAAACCGCTCCTCACTATAATCTCCCGTCTCCCGTCCTCCGACTTCCGTTTTCTGACTTCCGTCTCCCGTCCTCTGACCTCCGTCTTCCTACTCCCGTCTTCCTACTCCCGTCTCCCGACTTCAATCTCATCTCCCGACCTCTCTATCCTCTCACTTCTTCTCAGAAAACTCTCCCCCAACCCAAAAAAAATTATTGCATTATGAACGTGCGTTCATTACCTTTGTAGGAATTCCGGATATCATGAAAACTCAACTCTTCCTTAAGGTGGTTTTGGTTCTCCCAATAATCCTCTTTGCCGATTGGGTGATAATGGTTTTACTAGGTTGCGCATCCTGCCTTTTTGGTTTTGGTGAAAATTATTTCTGCGGATCGTACTGTCTAATCGGGAAAGGGATATTACTTTTATCAGCGGTATTATTTATTTACATGCTGATACCCGATATCAGGAAGATACTGAACCATAACAAACATGCCAAGGCCAGTTAGAAACCGTAAAATCAACAATCCGCCGATGATGGCTGGTTTCAAGCCATTTGGTATGCCATTGTGTGATCTGGAGGTGGTTAAATTTCAGTACGACGAATACGAAAGTATTAATCTTGTTAACTATCAGGGACTTCTGCAGGATGTGGCTGCTGAAAAGATGGGGGTTTCGAGACCCACCTTTACCCGCGTTTACAACAGGGCTTTGAAAAAAATAGCGAAAGCATTTGTCGAATGCCTGGCAATTGAAATTGATGGCGGTAATGTTGAATTTGAAAACCAATGGTTTAAATGCAATAAATGTTTCAAATTAATTGAAGGAATTGAAAATCATATACAATGCAAAGGATGCGACTCCTTTGGCAATAAAGAACTTGTAAATCTGAATGGTATAAAATGAATTGTACAACCTGTGATGATAAGGTATGCCGTAAGCAACAAGCTTCGTGCAGCCGCGAAAGTTTTGACAAAGCAGAAGTTATTACCCAATATAAGGTTACTGCAACCAGTGAAATAGTTGAAGCTGCTGCCGAACTGGTTGATTTCGGCCGCGCCGGAACACTTTCACGCGTTGAAGAAATTATGGCGTTTGCTAATACGATGAACTATAAAACACTAGGCCTGGCCTATTGCTATGGAATGGAACAATATGCTATTGCCCTTGAAAAACTGCTGATAGAAAAAGGATTCAACGTTTCGGCGGTTTCGTGCAGTGTTGGTGGATTAAAGCAAAGCGAAGTAAATTCCGAAAGCTGTATTCATAAAGTTTCGTGCAATCCTTTGGGGCAGGCTCAGCAGTTGAATGCCGAAAAGGTTGATTTAACATTGGTTGTGGGAATTTGCATGGGTCACGATATTATTTTAAATCGTACACTTGAGATGGATTTTACCACACTGGTAGTTAAGGATCGGAAATTTGATCATGCACCTTTAAAAGGAATTACAAAGTAGATACAAGTAATAACAAAAATACACTGAAATATAAATAGTCATTAAAGAGAAAATAAAAATGAAAATAGCAGTTCCTGTTACAAGTACCAACCAGGTTGATGGCCATTTCGGCCATTGTGAGTTTTATAGTATTTACACCATTTCGGATGAACGGAAAATTACTGAAATAAATACCATTCCTTCCGTTCAGGGTTGCGGATGCAAATCGAATATTGCCGGCGTACTGGCAGCCGATGGAGTAACAATTATGCTTGCCGGTGGAATTGGTGGCGGTGCCATCAATGTACTGAATAATGCCGGTATTGATGTGTTACGCGGCTGCGAGGGAGATGCTGCCGAAGTAGTGAAAAGCTACATCGCAGGTTCAATAAGCGACAGCGGCGAAAGTTGCCATCAGCACGCTGAGCATCATGGCGAAGGTGGTGGCCATCAATGCAGCCATTAGGAATACCTAAATTGCTTCGAATTTACAATGGTAAACATTTTTAAGGTAACTTTATTGCTTCAAATTTAAAGTACTTTTAAATCTTCAAAATGCAGATTATCAGAAACATATACCAGTTTTACTACCAGGGTTTTAAGAGCATGACCGTGGGTAAAAAGTTATGGGCGATCATACTTATTAAGCTTGCAATCATGTTCCTGATACTGAAATTGTTCTTTTTCCCGAACTATTTGAAAACCAATTTTGATACAGATCAGGAGAGGAGCGATCATGTGATTGAGCAACTTACGAAATGAGGGAATTTATATTTCAATAAGCATGTTTTTTGAACACTTGAGTGCTTGAACAATGGAACAATAGAATAATAGAACAATAGAACAATAGAATAATAGAACAATTGAACAATAGAACAATAGAATAATTGAACAATAGAACATTTGAACAATTGAACAATAATAACAAAAGATGTCAGAATTTCGCCTTTTCGCCCCTCACCCCCTCGCCCCCCTCGCCCCCTCACCCCCTCACCCCCTCACCCCCTCCCCCCCTTCTTTAAGTTAATACGCAAAAAACTCTCTCAAATAAACAACATATGGAAAACATCGACTTCTCGCTCGTAAACTGGTCGCGGGCACAATTCGCACTCACCGCCATGTATCACTGGTTGTTTGTGCCGCTTACCCTCGGGCTTTCGTTTATCGTTGCATTTATGGAAACTCTATACGTGCGTACCGGCAATCCCGAATGGAAACGTATTACCAAATTCTGGATGACAATTTTCGGAATAAACTTCGCTATCGGAGTGGCAACCGGAATTATTCTTGAATTCGAATTCGGCACCAATTGGTCGAATTATTCGTGGTTTGTTGGTGATATTTTCGGTGCCCCGTTGGCAATCGAAGGTATTATGGCCTTTTTCCTCGAAAGTACTTTTATTGCAGTTATGTTCTTTGGCTGGAATAAGGTGAGTAAGAAATTCCATCTTCTTTCGACCTGGCTGGTGGCTTTCGGTGCAAACCTTTCAGCTTTATGGATACTGGTTGCCAATGCCTGGATGCAGAATCCGGTAGGGATGAAATTTAATCCCGATACTGCCCGCAACGAAATGGTGAATTTTTGGGAAGTGCTGTTTTCGCCCGTAGCAATCAATAAATTCCTGCATACTATTTCATCGGGTTTCGTGCTGGCTTCCGTATTTGTAGTTGGGGTGAGTGCCTGGTATTTACTTAAAAACCGTGAACATCTTTTCGCCAAACGAAGCATTATTGTAGCGGCGGTATTTGGTTTGCTTACATCGCTGTTCGTTGTGTTAACGGGCGATGGATCAGCACGTAATATGGCACAATTTCAGCCTATGAAATTTGCAGCAATGGAAAATCTGTATGTAGGCCAGCAAAATGCACCACTCGTTGCCATTGGTATTTTGAAAGAAAATGCTACAGAAGCAGACCACAAAAAACAGGATTTCCGGTTTATGATCGAGATTCCTAATATGCTTTCGTACATGGCCTTCCTCGATCCTAATGCATATGTGCCTGGTATTCAGGATTTAGTGCAAGGTAATGCAACGCATAATCTCCTTTCCTATAAAGAAAGAAGTGAAAAAGGTAAAATTGCAATTCTTTCACTTGCCGAATATAAGGAAGCTAAAAAAGCACAGAATGATAGCCTCGCGAAAGCTGCTTTGGTTCGGTTTGAGGATAACTACAAGCATTTCGGGTATGGCTACTATGAGGGCCGCGAATTACACGAACTGGTTCCCAGCGTACCAATAACTTTCTATTCATTTCGTGTTATGGTCGGACTTGGGTTTCATTTTATGCTGCTTTTCTTTGTGGTTCTGGTTTTAACTCTGAAAGATAAAATCGCAAAAAACAAATGGGTTCTTTATACCGCGCTTTGGTCTATCCCGTTGGCTTATATCGCATCCGAATTAGGTTGGGTAGTTGCCGAAGTAGGCCGCCAGCCATGGGTTATACAGGATATTCTGCCAACCATTGCTGCTGTATCACAACTACAACCTGCTTCGGTGCAAATCACATTCTGGATGTTCTTCCTTATTTTCACTGCTTTACTGATTGCTGAAATCAAAATTATGACAAAGCAGATCAAAAAAGGTCCGGGAGAAGATGTACCCTCAACCGAATCCGCGTCAGCAAATAACTAACCTTTAAAACCAAGAATCATGTTCGAAGCATTTTCATATATCACATTGCAGCATTACTGGTGGATAATCGTTTCGCTGCTCGGCGCAATACTCGTTTTTTTGATGTTCGTCCAGGGTGGGCAAACCCTTATTTACACCATTGGAAAAACCAATGATGAGCGAACCATCCTGATCAACTTGCTTGGGCGTAAATGGGAATTCACTTTTACCACACTCGTAACTTTTGGCGGAGCATTTTTCGCTTCCTTCCCGTTGTTTTATTCTACCAGTTTTGGCGGAGCCTACTGGGTTTGGATTGTGATACTGTTTGCCTTTATCATCCAGGCTGTATCCTACGAATACCGCAGCAAAGCAGGCAATTTCCTGGGTAAAAGAACCTATGAAACTTTCCTGCTCATCAATGGAATTCTGGCTCCGTTGCTTATCGGAACAGCTGTGGCAACTTTTTTTACCGGCTCACAGTTCTCGGTTAATCTTATGAATATTACCCGCCTTACCGGTGATAAAATGCCTATAATTTCCGAATGGACAGGCCCGGCACACGGACTCGAAGCAGCTTTAAGTCTTCATAACCTCACATTAGGATTGGCAGTTTTATTTTTGTCGCGCGTTCTTGCGTTGTTGTATTTTATGAACCGCATTAAACATGCCGAAATGATGGAACGTGTTAAAAAACAGCTTCTTATCAACGCAATTCCTTTTGTTGTTTTCTTTCTCACTTTCGTGATATGGACTTTGCTCTCCAGCGGTTTTGCCGTTAATCCCGACACCAAAGAAGTATTTATGGAACCCTATAAATACCTTCATAACCTGATTCAGATGCCTGTTGTCGCAATAATGTTTGTTCTTGGAGTAGCGCTTGTTTTAATCGGGATTATCCGCCCTTTAACCTGTTTCGAAAAATGCAGCACCAAAGGAATCTGGGGCGCCGGAATCGGAACTGTTTTAACTGTTTTAGCCTTATTCCTGCTGGCAGGATTCAACAATACGGCTTATTATCCTTCCACTTTCGATCTGCAAAGTTCATTAACCATTCAGAACAGTTCTTCAAGTCAATACACATTAACGGCTATGAGCTATGTTTCGTTACTGGTTCCATTTGTAATTGCATACATCTGGGTAGCATGGCGTTCCATCGACAATAAAAAGATTGATATGGAAGAACTGAATGACGAAACGCACGTTTACTAAAAACT
>Ga0136636_10002838_pt1 | contig 10368 bp, 8 predicted proteins | sample AntDrymUQ8522106_2_FD_104653 | JGI IMG/M metagenome (GOLD analysis project Ga0136636, IMG submission 104653) | Polar desert sand microbial communities from Dry Valleys, Antarctica - metaG UQ852 (21.06) | ecosystem: Environmental > Terrestrial > Soil > Desert | place: Antarctica: Dry Valley... | reverse complement strand
GGTCGCAGTACCGGTACAAAGCTGATGAGCGCCTGTGGTAACATCAATAAACCTGGTGTGTACGAAATTGATATGACCATTACCGTAGAAGAATTTATATATAGCGATGAATACTGTGGAGGTATAGCCAACGGTAAAAAACTGAAAGCTTGTATTCCCGGTGGTTCTTCAGTACCTATTTTGCCGGCCAATCTGTTGCTCACAACCCTGCAAGGGAATAAGCGACAGATGACTTACGAGAGTCTGAGCGAAGGCGGTTTTCAGAGTGGAAGTATGTTGGGATCGGGTGGTTTTATTGTACTGGACGAAGATCAGTGTGTGGTGCGAAATACTTACACACTAGCTCGTTTTTACCGGCATGAAAGTTGTGGACAATGTTCCCCCTGTCGCGAAGGAACCGGGTGGATGGAAAAAATTCTTTGGAATCTTGAAACAGGTAAAGGCAAGATGAGCGATATTGATTTGTTATGGGATATTCAGCGGAAAATAGAAGGCAATACCATCTGTCCTTTGGGCGATGCTGCTGCCTGGCCGGTAGCTGCTGCCATACGTCATTTCCGTGATGAGTTTGAATGGCATGTGAAAAATCCCGGGGATGCTATTAGCCGGAATTTTGGTTTGGCACATTACGCCGATCCCCTGGAAATATTGGCTTAAACAAGTAAAGTAAATTTTGGAAAGTACTAAACTCATAGAAATCAATGATTTCGAATCTATTTGGCGACCAAATATGGAAGGCTGCAGAAGAATTAATGTATTGATTAGTTCGCCAAATGTGGGGAAAAGTAATATTTTGCAGTAGAAGATATATACAATTCGGGTCTCGATTTGTTTTTTAACTATCTGTCATTATGGAATGAACCTATTATTGCATGAAGAGGGTTGAAGCAGTTGAATGTTTTGCTAATGAGATTTTCTTTGGAAAATTTTTAAAAAAAAGGAGAGCTAACTAGAAAAGAGATGAAAAAATATAAGGCACTAAGGGTCTTAGAGAACGGTCAAAAGGAGCTTTTTCTACTGTAATAATTGATAGTATTAATAAACTTATTGAAAAGTTTTAAACGGGAATTAAAATAAAAGATAGAATTAAATATGGCATGAAATATAGTTAACACAATTGGAGAATGTCCATCATCATATTATTCAATTATAACCCATTGAGTTTGAAGATTTTTTGGAAACTATCTTAAAAAATTTCCGGGATTCATTGACTGATTTTGGTTGTGATAGCTTAAAAGGATTTTAAAATGATTAAAAATCAATAAGAGAGAAATTATTTATTAATCAAAGTTTTAGTGAAATATTACGTTTATTCTAAGAAATTTGGTTTATTCAGAAAACCGGGTTTTTAAGTTAAAAATTTTTTAGATTATTTAATTGAAAAGAAATATCAGGTTGATATAAACGAATTAAAAAATGTCTGACGTACCATTATTTAAAGTAACCATTGATAATATTACAGTAGAAGTACCGGCTGGAACTTCTGTGCTGCAAGCTGCCCGAAAGATTGGTGGGGAAGTAGCACCTCCAGCCATGTGTTTTTATTCAAAACTGGAAGGTAGTGGTGGTAAATGCCGTACCTGCCTGGTAGAGGTAAGCAAAGGTTCAGAAAAAGATCCGCGCCCCATGCCTAAGCTGGTAGCAAGTTGCCGTACCACCGTAATGGATGGTATGGAAGTAAAGAATATTACGAGTCCCAGGGTGCTGGATGCAAGGGCAGGTGTGGTAGAGTTTTTATTAATCAATCACCCATTGGATTGTCCTATTTGTGATCAGGCAGGCGAATGTCATCTGCAGGATTTGAGTTACGAACACGGAGCGGTAGGAACCCGATACGAATTTCAGCGTCGGACTTTTAAAAAGCATGATCTCGGTCCATATATTCAACTGCACATGACTCGCTGCATTTTGTGTTATCGTTGCGTGTATGTGGCCGATCAGTTAACGCCCGACCGTGCCCATGGAATACTTGACCGGGGCGATCATTCCGAAATAGCCACCCTGATCGAAAAAAGTCTCAATAGCAATTTTATAGGAAATGTTATTGATGTTTGTCCGGTGGGTGCACTAACTGATAAAACTTTTCGGTTTAAAAACCGGGTATGGTTTACCAAACCCATGTATGCACACCGCGATTGCCCTGATTGCTGCGGAAAAGCCACAGTATGGCTTCGGGGTGATGAAGTATTCCGGGTTACTGGTCGTAAAGACGAGTGGGGCGAAATAATGGATACTGAGGAAGGTAATCGCGGCTGGATTTGCAATACCTGTCGTTTCGATAAGAAAAAAGTAAGTGATTGGGAAATTGAAGGACTTGCTGAAATATCCCGTCATTCAGTAATCGGTCAAGGGCAATACAAGAATCTTAAGATGCCAGAAGAAACCATTGAGAAAGTGATGGGAGGCATAAAACCCCGATTGCTGATGGATATCCACTCGGTGAGTGGTGTAAACGATCCTTCGGTTGATCTGAGCGAAGTGAATGGACCTGCAACCAGTACAGTTTTTAATAAATAACCTATCTTATACAAGCCGGCATGATTACTGAGTTATTAAATATTGGATTTGATTTTGCCCTTTTCCTTGAAAAGTTCCTTCTGATTGTAGTGGTGGTTTCCATTTCTCTTGGAATAGCCATGTACAGTACCTGGGGCGAAAGAAAGGTTGCAGCAGCTTTGCAAGATCGTCCGGGACCAAACAGGGCTGGTTGGTTTGGCTTATTACAGCCTGTGGCAGATGCCATCAAGTTATTTTTTAAAGAAGAGATTATTCCTACCAGAGCCAATAAGTTACTTTTTATATTGGGGCCAGCACTGGCAATGATGGCAGCCCTAATGACGAGTGCTGTAATTCCCTGGGGCAACAAACTGGAGATTGGGGGCCGTACCATTTCGCTGCAAATTGCAGATATTAATGTGGGAGTACTGTATGTATTTGCCGTGGTTTCATTAGGCGTATATGGAGTAATGATTGGAGGTTGGGCTTCCAATAACAAGTTCTCTTTGCTGGCTGCCATCCGGGGCGCATCTCAAAATATATCTTATGAGTTGGCTATGGGGCTAAGCATTATTGCTCTGCTTTTTGTAACCGAGTCGCTTAGTTTACGTGATATTGTATTGAAACAACAGGAGCAGGGATGGAACTTTTTTTTCCAACCCCTGGGCTTTCTAATATTTATAGTTTGCGCCTTTGCCGAATGTAACCGTACTCCATTTGATCTGCCTGAGGCGGAAAATGAATTGAATTTTGGCTATCATCAGGAGTATTCTTCCATGAAACTTGGATTTTACCTGTTTGCAGAATACATCAATATGTTTATGAGCAGTATAATTATGGCCACCTTATACTTTGGGGGTTACGATATACCGTTTGTAGATGAAAGTACCCTACCTGTAAATGTAGCGGGAATTTTAGGTTTTCTGGCTTTAATGGTAAAAGCAATACTTTTCATTTTGTTTTTTATGTGGGTGCGGTGGACCATTCCCCGTTTCCGTTACGACCAATTGATGAATCTTGGTTGGAAAACCTTGATTCCATTAGCTTTGATTAATATGATAATAACGGCTGCGGTGATTCTTTATCTGAACAATTAAGTAAATCTGCCAGAATCCAATGATTTAATTGGAATATCCAAAATAGAAAAATATTTTTGCTACACTTTGAAATATATAACAGCGCAAAAGGTTCTACAAAAATTATAAAATCGCTGTACAATTATGAAACTAACAAATAAAGCGAAGGCAGTAAATAGAAGTCCCATGACAATGTGGGAGAAAATGTACCTGCCTGCAATTGCCAAAGGGCTTGGAATAACATTCAGCCACTTATTTAAGAAGAATCCGACCATTCAGTATCCGGAGCAAAAGCGCTCCTTTAGTGAGGTTTTCCGGGGATTGCATGTATTAAACCGCGATGAAGAAGGGCGTGAAAGATGCACAGCTTGCGGGCTTTGTGCTGTTTCCTGCCCGGCTGAGGCTATTACTATGGAAGGTGCGGAGCGGCAGGAAGGGGAGGAACATTTGTATAAGGAGGAAAAGTATGCAGCTAAGTATGAAATAAATATGTTGCGCTGTATCTTCTGTGGATTGTGTGAAGAGGCCTGCCCCAAAGATGCTATTTATCTTTCTGAAACTTTTGCTCCCGCCAATTATCAGCGGGAAGGATTTATTTATAACAAAGAAGATTTATTGATTCCTGATCCAAATACGGATCCGGAGGGGTATGAGAAAGCCGCAGCCGGTCGGGTAAGAGTAGGGGTTTCTACCGGAGTTTAGAGGGTAATCAATTTAATTGGTCAATTAACTATTATTATAAGCTGAACCATTCGGCATGACAACGCAACAAATTATTTTTTGGTTTTTATCGGTGGTAGCTGTTTTCTGCGCCATCATGGTTATTACCCGTAAAAACCCCGTTTTTAGTGTACTATATCTCATCATTACTTTCTTTGCCATTTCTGGTCACTACATTTTGTTGAATGCGCAATTTTTAGCCATTGTAAATGTGATAGTGTATGCCGGTGCTATTATGGTTTTGTTTCTGTTCGTATTAATGCTCATGAACCTGAATAAGGAAAGTGAGCCTCAGAAAAATAAATACATGTTATGGAGTGGTGCCATTGCCGGTGGCATGCTCATGTTGGTATTGATTGATGCAGTGCGTCCCGAACAGAAAGTACAGATTTATGATGGTTTGTCGGGCGGCGATGTGGGGCTGGTAAAAAATCTCGGAACCAGGTTGTTTACAGACTACCTCGTTCCTTTTGAAATAAGCAGCATTTTATTTTTAAGTGCCATGATTGGTGCGGTGGTAATTGGAAAGAAGGACTAAGCAAACACAGACTTTTTATGCCTATAGAATATTATACTTTTTTAGCCTGTATCATTTTTGGAATTGGGGTAATTGGGGTGCTTACCCGCCGCAATGCCATCATAATATTTATGTGTATCGAACTTATGCTCAATGCCGTAAATCTTTTGTTGGTGGCTTTTTCAAAAATGCATTATGCCAAGGCTGTGGCCTCCGGTCAGCAAGATATACTTACAGCAGCCTCAGAAGGCCAGTTATTCGTATTTTTTATAATGGTGGTGGCTGCTGTAGAGGTTAGTGTGGGGTTGGCCATTATTGTTATGATGTATCGAAATACCCACAATGTGGATATCAACTTCTTAAACAGATTGAAAAATTAATCAATAAAAACTTTGGGTTCCATCAATCACTTGTTTCTTCCTGCAAGGGGTGTTTGTTTGAGGAGCGACGAAAACAGGTAAAATATGACACCGTATTCCTATTTAATTCTTTTGTTTCCTTTACTGGGATTTCTATTGAACGGCGTTTTTCGTAATAGCCTTAGTAAATCTGCTGTGGGTATTATTGGCAGTGGCTCCGTATTGGGAGCCTTTATTCTGAGCGTACTGGTTTTTATGGAAGTAAAAGGCGATCCAGCTATTATCACGCTATTCGAATTTATACAGGTGGGTGATCTTTCTATTCCTTTTTCTTTTCAAATTGATCCGCTGTCTTCGTTATTTTTATTAATCATTACGGGGGTGGGTTTTTTAATTCATGTTTATTCTACAGGATATATGCATGAAGAAACTCCTCCACATTTTGCACGTTACTTCTCCTACCTCAACCTTTTTGTTTTTAGCATGCTGCTGCTGGTAATGGGTGGCAACTATGTTATTATGTTTATTGGTTGGGAAGGTGTAGGGCTTTGTTCTTACCTTTTAATCGGTTATTGGTTTAAAAATACGACTTACAACATAGCGGCCAAAAAGGCTTTTATTATGAACAGGATCGGCGATCTTGGTGTACTGCTGGCAATTTTTTGGATGATCCAAAAGTTTGGTACAGTAAGTTTTGCCGGTGAAACCGGGGTTTTGGCACAGGCTGCACAACTAACGGTAAACGATCCCGCACTAGTAGGAATTACCCTTTTACTATTGTTAGGAGCTACTGGTAAAAGTGCTCAAATACCTCTTTACACCTGGCTGCCAGATGCCATGGCTGGCCCTACTCCCGTCTCGGCGCTTATACATGCGGCCACTATGGTAACAGCGGGTATTTATATGATTGCCCGTAGTAATATTATGTACACATTGGCGCAAACTACAAGTGGGGTGGTGGCTGTAATAGGTTTGGCTACAGCTATTCTTGCGGCTACCATTGCCCTGCGTCAAAACGATATTAAAAAAGTATTGGCTTACTCTACTGTAAGCCAGTTGGGTTTTATGTTCCTTGCGTTAGGAGTAGGTGCCTATGTGGGTGCCGTTTTCCATGTAATGACACATGCTTTTTTCAAAGCGCTTTTATTTCTTGGAGCGGGATCCATAATACATGGTATGCACCACGAGCAGGACATGCGCAAGTATGGTGGATTAAAAAAAATGATGCCGGTTACCCATATTACCATGTTAATTGGTTGCCTTGCTATTGCGGGTATCCCGGGCTTTAGTGGGTTCTTCTCTAAAGACGAAATATTAATGGGAGCCTTTGCAAAAAGCCCTGTGTTTTATGTACTGGCGTTAGGTGCTGCTCTTATGACGGCTTTTTATATGTTCCGGCTGTATGCTATGACATTTATGGGTTCTTTTCGGGGAGATACAAGCCATACTCCTCACGAAAGTCCATCCTCCATGACTGTCCCATTAATAATACTGGCAATACTGGCTTTTGGTGGCGGTTATTTGGGTATTCCAGCCTTGTTTGCCCCAGATGCGCATTGGCTGGCGCATTTCCTGGAGCCTGTATTTGCTCAAAGTGCAGCAATTACCAAAGCCCATGCCATTGATCATAGCACCGAGTGGGTACTCATGGGCGTTTCTACAGCCCTTATTGTTGGAGTTATCTTTTTTGCCGTTAGTAAATATAAAAAGTATGCTCACGATGGTGCTGCTGAGAGTGGATTGGGTAAATTACTTGCCAATAAGTGGTATGTTGATGAAATGTACGATGCCATCATTGTGAAACCTTTACTGGGTCTTGGTAATTTCTTTACAAATATTATTGAAAAAGCGGGAATTGACAAAGGGGTGAACGGTGTTGGAAAGGGTGTTTTATATCTTAGCCGTCAATTCCGTTTATTGCAAAGTGGTAATGTGGGCAATTATGTGTTGATGATGGTAGTTGCGATTGTCGGTTTTATCTGGATGGTTTATTATTTAAAGTTGTAACCCACTCAAGCACACAGATTTTTTTTGAAAAAGATAATTTTTTATACATGCTCGTTGTTTTATTCATATTGATTCCTCTGCTGGCCGGATTGGGTATTTTTTTTACCCGCAATGAGGGTCAGGCAAAGGTTGCCTCATTGGGAATTTCTTTGGTATTGTTGGCAATAACTTTATACGCCATGTATCAGCCTGCGGGTAGTGAATTGACAACCTATACAAGAATATGGTTGGGAAGTCTTAATAGCAATTTCTCCTTTCAGTTAGATGGTTTGGGCAAAATTACTACCCTCTTGACAGCGGTTAGTTTTCCGCTTATTTTTATGGCAACCTGGAGCAATCATTACAAGGATGCATCACAGTACTATGCCTTGATGCTTCTCACACAGGCTGGATTAATGGGCGTATTTCTTTCTACTGACGCCCTTCTGTTCTATTTCTTTTGGGAATTGGCACTCATACCTGCTTATTTTCTTTGCAGCAAGTGGGGTGGAGAAAAAAGAATTCAAGTTGCCTTTAAATTTTTTATTTACACCTTCACAGGTTCTTTGCTCATGTTGGTAGGGATTATCTATCTATATTTTAAAACACCGGATTTATCCTTTGCCTGGGAAAGTTTCAAGCAGGTACAACTAACTGTTACGGAGCAAACCTGGTTCTTCTGGTTTTTCTTCGTGGCTTTTGCCATTAAGATGCCCATATTCCCATTTCATACCTGGCAGCCCGATACTTACGAGCAGGCACCTACAAGTACCACCATGGTATTAAGTGGCGTGATGGTAAAGATGGGATTGTTTGGCGTAGCCCGCTGGTTATTACCGGTTTTTCCTGATATGGCCACAAAAATGGCTACACCCATAATAATTATTTGTATTGTGGGAATGCTGTATGCCTCGCTTATAGCTATGCGTCAGGATAGTATAAAGCGGCTTATTGCTTATTCTTCCATTGCACATATTGGGCTAATGTGTGCAGCTTTTTTTGTAAATAATGCCTACGCGTATGAAGGAGCCATTTTACAGTTGTTCAATCATGGTGTCAATATTATAGGGTTGTGGATTGTAGTGGATATAATTGAGCGTCAAACGGGTATTCGTAATATGAAGGAATTAGGTGGGCTGGCGCAGAAGGCTCCCTGGATGGCCACTTTGTTTGTGGTAGTAGCACTTGCCAATATTGCATTGCCTTTAACCAATGCTTTTATAGGAGAATTTCTCATGTTTAATGGTCTGTTTGAGTATAATCCATGGTTTGCTGTTTTGGCGGGAATCAGTATTATTCTGGCTGCTGTATATACGCTTGGCATGATACAAAAAGTATTTTATGGCGCCACCATCAGTCAGCCTGTCATTAAAGACCTGAATAAGGCAGAGGCATTGGCAATGCTGACCATTATTGCGCTGATTTTAATTGTAGGTGTTTACCCGGGTCCCATGATGAAACTGGGACAACAAAGTATGGAGGCTATACAGGTGGCTATGATGCCCTGACGATATTAAAATATTTTTTCTTTGATTATTTTGACTGAAATACAACTATGAACCTTATTTTATTTGCAGGCTTTTTGGGTGTGGTTATGATGATTACCGGGTTGCTGGTAAAAAATGACCGGGCTATTACCTATTTGGCCATTGTAGGTATAGCACTTTTATTTTTTCTGAATATGCTTGAAATGAGCACTGGTCCACTGTTGAACCTGCCTGTAAAGGATATGCTGGTTACCTCAAAGTTTGGCCTGCTGATGAATGGCATTATGCTGATGGCGACACTATTATATTTTATTGTTAGCGGGAAGCATATTGAAATGGTTGGAAAGCATGTACCGGAATACTATGCCTTAATCTTTTTTGTGCTGGCTGGTGCTGGATTAGCTACGAGTTTCAACAATTTATTAATGTTATTTCTAGGTATTGAAATTATTTCTATCCCATTGTACATTCTTACGGGTGCCGATAAGCGTAACCTTAAAAGCAATGAAGCCTCGCTTAAATATTTCCTGATGGGTGCTTTTTCAACGGGGGTAATGCTATTGGGTATTGCATTTATTTATGGAGGTACAGGCAGTATTTCCATTTCTAAAATTAGTGTGCCCGAGTCCCCGCTTAGTCTCCATTTAATTACGGGTGTATTGTTGCTATTAATTAGTATGGCGTTCAAGGTAAGTGCGGCACCTTTCCATTTCTGGACGCCTGACGTGTACGACGGGGCACCAACTGTGTTTTCAGCTTTCATGGCAACCATTGTAAAAGTGGCTGCTTTTGCCGCCTTTATTCAATTATTTGCAGGGGCTACCGGCATTTTCCCTAGTCAGAAGTGGAAGCTGGTAATATCCGTAATCATAGCATTGACACTGGTAATTGGAAATATTACTGCTGTATTTCAGCAAAGTGTTAAGCGTATGCTTGCTTATTCGTCTATTGCACAGGCAGGTTTTATGATGTTTGCTGTTTTTTCCTATAATTATATTTCTACAGAAGGTATACTAATTTATGCGGCAGCTTACTGCTTTGCCACCATTGGCCTTTTTGCGGTATTGCTTAAAATGGAGGATTATACATTTAATGGGTTTAATGGGCTGGCGAAAAAACAACCGGCACTTGCTGCTATGGCAACCGTGTTTTTGTTAAGTTTAGCTGGTATTCCGCTTATAGCAGGTTTTTTTGGTAAATATTATATGGTGGCTTCTGCACTTAGTAAGGGTGGCAGTTACCTTTGGTTAGTAATTCTCGCTATGATTTGTGCTGCCATCAGTGTATTTTATTATTTCCGGGTCATACAGGCCATGTATTTCAAAGATGCACAAACCGATGCTCCTGATATTTTGCCTACGAGTCTTGCTTTTAAATACGGTCTGTTTGTTTTGGCTATTTTTACTCTTGCTATTGGTATCATGCCGCAGCTTCTGCTTCAATATCTTTATTTCTAGGGCATCCGGGGGCTTATCCTGTAAACCATCCGTTTATCTAATTCTCTACTCGAACTATGATTAAGTTTGGGTTATTTTTGCGTTATGCAAATAAGTGATCTTTTTATACTGGCTTGGAATACCATCAAATCCAACAGGCTAAGAACGGGTATTACAGTGGCTATTATTGCTCTGGGTATCATGGCACTTATTGGTATTATTACGGCTATTCAAGCTATGAATCAAAGCTTGCGTGAAAGCTTTAGTACCATGGGGGCTAACTCGTTTAAT
>Ga0136636_10002837_pt1 | contig 10368 bp, 7 predicted proteins | sample AntDrymUQ8522106_2_FD_104653 | JGI IMG/M metagenome (GOLD analysis project Ga0136636, IMG submission 104653) | Polar desert sand microbial communities from Dry Valleys, Antarctica - metaG UQ852 (21.06) | ecosystem: Environmental > Terrestrial > Soil > Desert | place: Antarctica: Dry Valley... | reverse complement strand
TGCATTTTGCATTTTGCATTTTGCATTTTGCATTTTGCATTTTGCATTTTGCATTTTGCATTTTGCATTTGCAAAGTGTGCCTGCTTCGCATGCTGCTGGCAAGTACCGAATGCAGTTCGCCAATAATGCGATAAATTCAGATAAACATTGCCTGACATGAACCCAGCCAGCCCTAGCCCCAACCTGACCAACCTGTCGCCCCGGTTGGCGCGCATCGCACAGGCGCGACAAGCCTTGATGCTCGACGGGAAAACCTTGGCGCCGGGTTCAGTGGCGCCTTGGGTGGAGCGTTCCTGGCAGCGTTGCCTCGACCTCGGTCTTAAGCCACAGACACGCGTGGCATTCGATCAAATCAGCGCGCCCCAATTAAACCGCACATTGGAAGCCAACCAACAGTTGATCCAAGCTGCGCAGCCCATTCTTAACAGCCTGGCGCGCGCCATTGTCAACACCCGCTACTTTGCCATCCTGACCAACGCCCAAGGCGTGGTGGTGGACGCCTGCGGTGCCATTGACCACTCCGACCAGCGTGCACACATGATCAGTCGCGTAGGAACCAACCTGTCCGAGCACAGTATTGGCACCACCGCCATTGGCGCGGCTTTGACCGAACTTCAACCGGTGTGGCTGCACCGGGGCGAGCACTTTTTTGACATCACATCGGTGTACAGCTGTGCCGGAGCTCCGCTATTTGGCCCTGACGGTGCCTGTGTTGGTATGCTCGATGTCACTGGGGTGGAGGCGCAGGAACGACCTGAGCTCAAGCACCTGGTGATGCAGTCAGCCAGCAAAATTGAAAACGCCCTCGTCAACGCCCAGGCCCACGCCTTGATGCTGCGGTTGAACTGGCCGGGCAACGCGTTTGGCAGTGATGCAGATGGCCTGCTGTGCATGGACTCAGACGGCTGGATCGCCGGGGCCAACCCGGTGGCGCGCCAAATGGTGCCTGGTCTGCCTGCGTCCAATCAGGCGGCGGTGCATGTCAGTGAAGTGTTTGGCCTGCCTTATGAGCATTTGTTTGACGCCGCCAAACACCCTGCCAGCTGGCTGGAACTCCCACTGTGGAGTGGTTTGCGCCTGCAGGCGCAGGCGATTGCCCATCACGCCCAGGCACACAAGCTGCAAGCCAATCAAAATACCGTGCCCGCTCTGGCGCTGCGTGATGTGGAGGCGGCCATGATCCGCAAGGCACTGGAGGAAGCACGCGGCAACGTAGGCCAGGCCGCGCGCGCCCTGGGCATTGGCCGAGCCACCCTTTATCGCAAACTTGGGCACAAACCCGCATGACAATGCCGCCAAGTTGCCCCGTCACACGCCGCATGTCAGTTATCTAAATCTGGCTGACAGCGCTGATGGTTATATGCGATAAAACTCGAATACATCAATATATTCGGGTGCTTTGTCGGATACGCTGATGTCGCCGCATCCAATTGATGGGGCTAGTATTTTTATATGCTGTTTGACTTATTTGAACGCCATTCGCTGAAAACCCGCGTGACCCTGTTCACACAGGGCATTTTTTTGCTCAGTCTATGGAGCCTGTCGCTGTTTGCAAGCCACGAGTTGAAAACAGACATGCAACAGTTGCTCAGCCAGCAGCAGGCGGCGGCTGTGACGCTGTTAGCCAATGAGATAAACCACGAACTGGCCGCTCGCCAGCGTGTTCTGGTACAGGCCAGCGAGCGCATCGGGCCCTCACTGCTATCTACCCCTGGAGCCATGCAGGCCCATCTGATTGATCAGCAAATTTTGCTGGACCAGTTCAATGCAGCCGTGATGATCCTTGATACCGGTGGCAACGCATTGGCGGAGCTGCCGCAAGGCCGGGGCCACTCCAGCGTGAATTTCATGGATCGGGACTATGCCCAAGTCGCATTGCGCCAGGGACAGGTGGCCTTCGGATCACCGGTGCAAGGTCGCGTGTTGAAAACTGCCATATTCAACATGGCCGTCCCGATTCGGAGTGCGCAGGGCGAGGTGATTGGGGCAATCGTCGGTATCACCGACCTGAGCAAGCCGTGCTTTCTGGACATGGTTTCAGGTGGCCGATACGGCACCACCGGTGGCTACCTGCTGGTTGACCCCAAAACGCGGCGCATCATCACCGCGTCAGACCAAAGCCGCATTCTGGAGCAGCTTCCCGCACCCGGTGTCAACCCGGCCATAGACCGGTTTCTGGATGGCTACGAGGGCACCCAGATCATGCGCAACCCACTAGGCAATGACATCATGGCCACTGACAAAGGCATTGCCGCCTCTGGCTGGGTGATTGCCGTGGTGCTGCCTCTTGAAGAAGCTTTCGCACCGATTCATGCCATGCAACGCCGCATGCTGGTAGCCACCCTGCTGCTCACCGTGCTCGCCGGTTTGCTGACCTGGTGGATATTGCACCGGGAGCTGCGCCCGGTGATGTCGACCATCAGATCCCTTTCTGAACGCGTCCTGTCCAGGCAACAGTTGCAACCTCTGGCCCTACCGCCACAACGCGAAATTGGCCAACTGATTGCCAGTTTCAACCGGCTCCTGGCGACCATTTCAGAACAACAACGCACCTTGCACAACAAGCAGGCCATGCTGGCCCGCAGCGAGGCGGTGGCGCATCTCGGCAGTTGGCAGTGGGACTTTGGAACCGATCTGATGACTTGGTCAGAAGAAATGTTTCGCATTTTTCAAATGAACCCGCAGGACACCGCCCCGGCGTTTGCGGATCAAGACAAGCTTTTTGTGCCCGCAGACATGCTGCATTTGCGCAATGCGGTGACCTTGGCCATGACACAACACATGCCATTTACCCTGGAGATCGACGCCGTTCGCCCGGATGGCAGTATGCGCAGTTGCATTGCACGCGGTCAAGTTGAATTGGGTGCCAATCAACTCGTGGTCAGGCTGTATGGATCGCTGCAGGATGTCACCGAGGCCCGGCAGGCGCAACTGAAAATCGAGTTGGCCGCCAAGGTGTTCAACCATGCCCATGAGGGCATCACCATCGCCGACGCCAGTGGCGTCATCCTGGACGTGAACGACACCTTCACCCGCATCACTGGCTACAGCAGGGATGAGGTGCTGGGCCAGAACCCGCGTCTGCTCAAGTCGGGCCGCCAAGATCAGGCGTTTTACCAGGCCATGTGGCAGGCGCTGACCAGCGTGGGCCACTGGAGCGGCGAAATCTGGAACCAGCGCAAAAACGGCGACATCTATCCCGAGCAGATCCACATCAGCGCGGTGCGCGACGCGGAAGGCATCACACGCCAGTATGTGGCACTGTTCTCGGACATCACTGATCGCAAGGCCCGGGAAGAACAGGTCCGCCAGCTGGCTTTCACAGATGCTCTGACCGGCCTGCCGAACCGCCGGTTGCTGACCGACCGCATGCGCCAGACCCTGCTGACCAACAAGCGCAGTGGCCACTATGCAGCTGCCATGTACCTTGACTTGGACAACTTCAAACAGCTCAACGACAGCCTTGGCCACGCCGCAGGTGACCAACTGCTGATCGAAGTGTCCAACCGGTTGCGCGCCTGCGTGCGCGAGATGGACACGGTGGCGCGCGTCGGTGGGGACGAGTTCGTGGTGATTCTCAGTGAACTCGACACCGACGCACAGGCATCTGGCGACCAAGCCGGTGCAGTGGCTGAAAAAATCCGCGCCAGCCTGGCCGCACCATATGTATTGAAGGTCAGCCAGCTTGTGCCATCGGACAGCATCATGGAACATCATGGCAGTTGCACCATCGGCGTAAAGTTGATTGCCCCGACCACCAGTGACCTGGATGCCGTCCTGATTGAAGCCGACCGCGCCATGTACCAGGCCAAGGAACAGGGTCGCAATCGCGTGGTGTTGACTCAGGCGACTTGATTCACTATTCAATATATAGCTACTAAAGCAGTACGTAAAAGGGCTACAAGGCCAAAAGCTCTAAAAACTTCACGATTCGCCGGTGTCTAGCCACTTTTGGATGCCTGGAGCCTGGTAACTGGCAAACCGATCCAGCAAGGCGTCGGGGCCTGATTCGACAACCAGCAGCGAACGGTGTGGCGGCTTCAGGAACTGCTCAGCGGTCGCGTGATCCAGAAATGTGGTCAACGCATCAAAGTAACCACTCACGTTGAGCAAGCCACAAGGTTTGGCGTGGATGCCCAGCTGGGCCCAGGTCCAGATCTCGAATATTTCCTCAAAGGTGCCAATGCCGCCCGGCATGGCAATGAAGCCATCCGACAGCTCGGCCATCAAGGTTTTGCGCTCGTGCATCGACTGGGTGATGTGCAGTTCGGTCAGGCCCTTGTGCGCCACTTCCTTTTGCGCCAGCGCGTGCGGGATCACACCCACAGCGCGGCCACCCAGGCGAAGCACACCGTCGGCAATCAGCCCCATCAGGCCGATACTGGCCCCGCCATACACCAGGCCCAAATCTCGCGCCACCAGGGCCTGGGCCAAGGCGCGCGCGCCATCGGCATACACCTCAAGCCGGCCCGGGCTGGAGCCGCAATACACACAAATATTTTTCATGCGATGCGCCTTAGGACTTCTGCCACACAGCGGTTGATGCCGACAAACACATCACTCAGGCGCGCATCGTCAAACATGTAGGCTGGCGTGGTGATGAGTTTATGCGCCTCGTCAATCACAATGTGGGTGGCGTCAGGCGTGTTCTGGTTCTGCTGGCCAAGTTGCCCCAGGGCGGCGGCACATCCCGCGTCATTGCCCAGGGTCATGGCCGCGCTGTCTTTGGCCTGGTGCAGCGCCAGTGCCACCAGCGCGGGCGCGATACAAATGGCCCCGACCGGCTTCTTGGCGTTAAAAAAGCCGCGCAGAAACGCCGCCACATCGGGTCGCACCTCGGCCTCGGCGCCCTTGAAGGCATAGGAGCAATGGTTTTTGGCAACACCGTAGCCGCCCGGCATCACTAATGCGTCATAGTCATCCACGCAGGCCTGTGCCAGGTCCAGACATTGACCAACACGGGCAATGCGGCTGGATTCTTCGAGGATATTGCGCACCGCACCTGCCACCGGCTCGCCAGTCACGTGGTTGACCACATGAAACTGCGGCGCATTGGGCGCAATGCATTGGTAACTTGCGCCCTGCTGGTCCAGCGCCAGCAATGTCAGCACCGCTTCGCGCACCTCGGCACCATCCAGGTGGCCGCAGCCGGCGAGCAGCACTGCAATCTTTGGGGTCTTTGTCATCGGATTCTCCAGTAGTTTGGAAAGATTATGCGGCGCACAACCCTGATCTAACCTGCTGATTGCCATAACTTTCATGCAACAAATGTGCACAGGGACTATGATGACCGCGACACTTGAAGTAACGCGTTCTCATCCTCATGAGATGCCCACATCAAAGGAGATTCGCATGAATGTCTTTGCACGTTACCAAGGCCGATTCGAGGCCGCCCGGGATGAAGAAATGTCGCTCCAGGAATACCTGGAACTCTGCCAGCGTGACACCACCGCTTACGCCAGCGTGGCCGAGCGAATGCTCAGGGCCATTGGTGAGCCAGAACTCGTTGACACCCGCAGTGATCCCCGCTTATCACGCATTTTTGCCAACAAAATGCTCAGGCGCTACCCGGCATTCAGCGACCTGTATGGCATGGAGGAAGTGATTGAACAGATCGTCTCCTACTTCCGCCACGCAGCGCAAGGGCTGGAAGAGAAAAAGCAGATCCTGTACCTGCTCGGCCCGGTCGGCGGCGGCAAGTCCTCGCTGGCAGAAAAACTCAAAGCATTGATTGAAGTGGTGCCCATCTACGCCATCAAGGGCTCGCCAGTGCATGAGTCACCGCTGGGACTGTTCAATCCGCTGGAAGACGCCCAACTTCTGGAAGACGACTATGGCATTCCACGCCGTTACCTCGGCACCATCATGAGCCCCTGGGCGGTCAAGCGTTTGCATGAATTTGGGGGTGACATCACCCGCTTTCGGGTGGTCAAGCTGCACCCGTCGGTGCTGTCACAAATCGCCATTTCAAAAACCGAGCCAGGTGACGAAAACAACCAGGACATTTCTTCGCTTGTGGGCAAGATCGACATCCGCAAACTCGAAACCTATTCACAAAGCGACCCCGATGCCTACTCGTTCTCCGGCGGCCTGTGCCTGTCCAACCGTGGGGTGCTGGAGTTTGTGGAAATGTTCAAGGCGCCGATCAAGGTGCTGCACCCTTTGCTGACGGCCACCCAGGAAGGTAATTACAAGGGAACCGAGGGCTTTGGAGCCATTCCGTTTGATGGCCTGGTGCTGGCCCACTCGAACGAGGCAGAGTGGCTGAGTTTCAAGAACAACCGCAACAACGAGGCCTTTCTGGACCGGATTTACATTGTCAAGGTGCCTTACTCGTTGCGGGTGTCGGACGAGATTCACATCTACGAAAAGCTGGTGGCGAACTCATCACTGGTCAAAGCCCCCTGCGCGCCAGACACGCTCAAAATGCTGGCGCAATTTGCGGTGTTGTCGCGTCTGAAAGAGCCTGAAAACTCCAGTATTTTCTCCAAAATGCGCGTCTATGACGGCGAGAACCTCAAGGACACCGACCCCAAGGCCAAGAGCTACCAGGAGTACCGAGACTTTGCTGGCGTGGATGAGGGCATGACCGGACTCTCAACCCGGTTTGCCTTCAAGATCCTCTCGCGTGTCTTCAATTTTGACTACCGTGAGGTGGCTGCCAACCCAGTGCATCTGATGTATGTGCTGGAGCAACAAATTGGCCAAGAGCAGTTCCCGGCTGAAGTCGCCGAGCGTTACACGCGTTTCCTCAAGGAATACCTGTCGCCACGTTATGCCGAGTTCATTGGCAAGGAAATCCAGACCGCTTACCTAGAGAGTTATTCTGAATATGGTCAGAACATCTTTGACCGGTACGTGATCTACGCCGACTTCTGGATTCAGGATCAGGAATACCGCGACACCAACACCGGCGAGATTCTGGATCGCGGCGCCCTCAACAGCGAGCTTGAAAAAATAGAAAAACCCGCCGGCATTTCCAACCCGAAGGACTTTCGCAATGAAGTGGTCAACTTCGTGTTGCGGGCGCGGGCCAGAAACGAGGGTCAAAACCCGGCCTGGACCTCTTATGAAAAATTGCGAGCCGTGATCGAGAAAAAAATGTTCTCCAACACCGAAGAACTGCTTCCGGTGATTTCGTTCAACGCCAAGGCAAGTGGCGAGGAACAAAAGAAACACAAGGATTTTGTCGACCGCATGACCAGCAAGGGGTACACCGAAAAGCAGGTGCGCTTGCTGTGCGAATGGTACTTGCGCGTGCGTAAATCGTCCTGAAACCCGGTGGCCGCCTGACTTAGCGCCGCACCGGGCTCTCGCCAAAAACGCACGCGCCCTGAACACACCACCTGAACGGGATATTCCATGCCATTGCATATCGTCGACCGCCGCCTCGATAGCAAACACAAAAGTTCAGTCAATCGTGGGCGCTTCATTGAGCGCTTCAAGGGGCAGATTCGAAAAGCCGTGTCCGATGCCATCAACAAGCGTGGCATTCGCGACATCGACAATGGCGAAAAAATCGGAATTTCTGGCAAGGACATTGAGGAGCCACAATTTGCGCATGGCCAGGGGGGGGCGTGGGAAACGGTGCGCCCGGGCAATGACCGTTTCAGCAGTGGCGAGCAGGTGGATCGCCCCAGAGGCGGCAGTGCCGGGCGAGGTGGCGGCAAGGCCGGCAAGGACGGCGAGAGTCTGGATGAATTCATGTTCACCCTGACCAGGGACGAATTTCTGGACATCTTTTTCGACGAACTTGCCTTGCCAAATTTGGTGAAGCAGCATTTGGCCCGGGTCGAACAGTATCGGCGTGTGCGCGCCGGCTACACCCAGAACGGCGTGCCGACCAACATCAACTTTGCGCGCACCATGCGCGGCGCAGTCAGCCGGCGCATTGCTGTCGGTGGGCCCTACGCGGCCCAGTTGCGTGCCCTAATGGCACAGCTTGAAGAACTCAAGGACAGCTTGACCGACGATGACCCCGAGATGCAACGTTTACGTGCGGAAATCGCGCGGCTGCACGCCAAAATGGACAGGGTGCCATTCGTCGACACGTTTGACCTGCGTTACAACAACCACATTCGTGTGCCGCTGCCCAGTACCCAGGCCGTCATGTTCTGCCTACTTGATGTATCGGGCTCCATGGACGAGGGTCGAAAAAACATTGCCAAGCGTTTCTTCATGTTGCTCTACCTGTTTCTTACCCGCAATTACGAACGCATTGAGGTTGTGTTCATACGTCACCACACGGTGGCCGCTGAAGTGGATGAGGATGAATTTTTCACCTCGCGTGAATCCGGTGGCACCGTGGTCTCCAGCGCCCTGAAACTCATGCACAAGATCATTGCGACACGTTACCCGAGCAATCAGTGGAATATTTACGGGGCACAAGCCTCAGACGGCGACAATTGGGACGACGATTCGTCACGTTGCCGCGAACTGTTGGCGCAGTCACTGCTTCCGCTCACGCAATATTTTGCCTATATTGAAATCACGCAAGGACCGCCCCAGAACCTGTGGGAAGAGTACACAAAATTGGCGGCAACCCAAGCCGACCACTTTGCCATGCGCCGGATCGCCACCGTCGCCGACATTTATCCGGTATTTCGCGATCTTTTCAAGCGAAAGGTCTAGTCCCACCATGGTGAAAAAATCAAGCCCTGCCCTGCCGCCCGGCTCGGAATGGACCTTTGAGGCACTTGAAGCCTACGATGAGGCCATCGGGCGGGCTGCTGCAAGCTATCAGCTTGACTGTTATCCCCATGTGCTGGAAGTGATCAGTGCTGAACAGATGATGGATGCCTACGCATCCATCGGCATGCCTGTGTATTACCACCATTGGTCATACGGCAAACATTTTCTGTCCACTGAAAACCGGTACAAGCGCGGCCAGATGGGTCTGGCCTATGAGATCGTCATCAATTCAGACCCCTGCATTGCCTACCTGATGGAAGAAAACACACTGCCCATGCAGGGTTTGGTGATCGCGCATGCGGCTTATGGGCACAACTCATTCTTCAAAGGCAACCACCTGTTCAAGCAGTGGACCAGCGCCGATGCCATTGTGGACTACTTGGTGTTTGCCAAACAGTTCATCGCCCAATCCGAAGAGCGCTACGGGGTGGCGGTTGTCGAGAAATTGCTGGATGCGTGCCACGCATTGCAAAACCTGGGTGTTGACCGTTTCAAGCGTTCCCCCCGGCTGTCACTGGAAAAAGAATCGGTGCGGCAACAGGAACGTGCCGACTACTTGCAGGCGCAGGTCAACGATTTGTGGCGAACCCTGCCTCCCCACTTGGCCACCAGTCAGACCGCGCAGGAGGCGCGTTTTCCGGTCGAGCCGGAAGAAAATCTGCTGTATTTCATTGAAAAAAACGCCCCGCTGTTGGAGCCTTGGCAGCGGGAAATCGTGCGCATCGTGCGCAAGATCGGGCAGTATTTCTACCCGCAACGGCAAACCCAGGTCATGAATGAGGGCTGGGCCTGCTTTTGGCACTACACGTTGCTCAACACCCTCTACGACGAAGGCGCCCTGTCAGACGGCTTCATGCTGGAGTTTTTGCAGTCTCACACCAATGTGGTGTATCAGCCGCCGTACAACAGCCCCCATTACGGCGGCATCAACCCTTACGCGCTCGGCTTTGCGATGTGGCGCGACATTCGCCGGATCTGTGAACACCCGAGCGACGAGGACCGAGAGTGGTTTCCCGAGATTGCGGGGTCCAATTGGCGCGACACCTTTGAATTCGCCATGCAGAATTTCAAGGACGAAAGCTTCATCGCCCAATACCTGTCGCCGCAGTTAATGCGCGACTTCCGTTTTTTCTCGGTCCTCGATGATGACGCCCGCGACAAATTGCAGATCCAAGCCATTCACAATGACAGCGGTTACCGTGCGTTGCGCAGCCAGTTGTCAGACCAGTACAACCTGGGTAGCCGCGAACCCAATATCCAGGTCTGGAACGTGGATCTGCGCGGTGATCGCTCCCTGACCTTGCGCCACTTTTCCCAACAACGCAGGCCCCTCGATGAATCCAGCAAAGTGGTGCTGGAACATGTCGCCTACCTGTGGGGCTTCACGGTTAGGCTCGAAAGCCAGGACAGCCATGACAATGTGTCCCTGGTGGCCGAATGTATGCGTGAAAAGCGCAGCGGCCATGTCGGCACCGGCCATTGAACCTGGCGAAGACCGTTCGAGAACAACCGACTGAAAGTAACCCGATGAAAAAAGTTGCCATTACCCTGTTTGCAGCCATTCTGATCTACAACCCCGCGCTCGCACAGAGTCAAAAAAGCGGCGTTCCCAGCCTGGACGAGCAAAGCCGCAAGGGTGACATGGCCCGCCTGGCGCAAAAGAAAGTCAACGACGA
>Ga0136636_10002836_pt1 | contig 10373 bp, 12 predicted proteins | sample AntDrymUQ8522106_2_FD_104653 | JGI IMG/M metagenome (GOLD analysis project Ga0136636, IMG submission 104653) | Polar desert sand microbial communities from Dry Valleys, Antarctica - metaG UQ852 (21.06) | ecosystem: Environmental > Terrestrial > Soil > Desert | place: Antarctica: Dry Valley... | reverse complement strand
TTTCTGTCTAAATTATCTGAACTACGCTCCTGCCATAAACTAAAATATAAAATTGAAAGGAGATGATATATTTGGTTAAAGGCAATTACAAGAAAATGCAAATCCTTGGCATTCAATAGTATTGCTATTGTGCCCATTCTTATTTTTTAAGGACAGACTTAACTAGCCTGTCCTGCCTACCGGCTAGCCTGATTTAATCAAACAATTCGTTTAACCAGTTTTTCTTTCTTTGATTTTTAGAATAATCATTGTGTCCATGATTACCACGCATATCATTCCGGTTATGATTATCAAATTGCTGTTTGGGCTGCTGATAATTCATTTCATTTGCCGGCTGAGTTGATTTTTCAATAATTTTATCAAGTTCGCCTCTGTCGAGCCATACTCCCCGGCAACTCGGACAATAGTCAATTTCTATTCCCTGCCTCTCGGACATTACTAATGCTACATTACAATTTGGACAATTCATACAATTAGAGTTTAGATTGTTTTTTTCTGATGTTTACTTGTATTTTTACTTATTCTTGCGTTTTGCTCATGCTGTTCAATGTACCCGATGACTTAAATGAATGAATCCTTTTTTCAATCCAAATTAAAGGAAAAATCACAAATCCTGCACCGGTAGCTATAAGTATATCACGTAAATCAAGAGCAGCTGTCCCAAATACAGATTGCATAAAAGGGTTGTAAATAAATAATGCCTGAAAGGCAAGAATTGTTCCTATGCCAATAAAAATAGCATTATTGCTAAAAATACCAATCTTCAATAACGAATCTTTAAGCGACCGGCAATTTAACATGTAGAAGATTTGGAACATTATTACAAATGTTACCACAATTGTCTGGGATTTTCGCAATGCGTAAGCAGGTGAAACATTGTTGGAAAGAGCGTTGGAGTATTCCCGGTTAAACAACAAAATAGCACCGGCCGTCATTAAAATTGAAACGAAGACTACACGAAAAGTAACAAACCTGCTGAATAGTGGCTCATCCGGGTTCCGGGGTGGTCGTTTCATTACATTAGGTTCCAATACTTCGAATGCCAGCGGCAAAGCAAGCGCAATAGCCGCTACAAGGTTTATCCAAAGCAGCTGTGTAGGCAGCATCGGAAGTAAAAGAATGTTCGTTATCGGATTAAACGGGAAAAACATTACCCCGTAAATAAGTATAAGTGCAAGACCCAGATTTGTCGGAAGCAGGAATGCCAGCGATTTAATCAGGTTATCATAAACCCGTCTGCCTTCTTCCACAGCAGCACTTATGCTTGAGAAATTATCGTCGGCCAGTACAATATCAGCAGATTCTTTCGAAACTGAAGTGCCAGTAATTCCCATCGCTACACCAATATTCGACTGTTTTAGTGATGGAGCGTCATTTACGCCATCACCGGTCATTGCAACAATTTGATTGTTATTTTGCAAAGCTCTTACCAGTCTAAGTTTGTGTTCAGGTGCTACGCGGGCAAAGATGTTTATTTCATTCACAGTTTTAAGAAGTGTTTCATCATCCATTTTTGATAATTCAACACCAGTAACTACGGCACCGTTTACGGATAATCCTAAATCAATTCCAATGGAACGGGCAGTAGCATGGTGATCTCCGGTAATCATTTTTACGACTATACCTGCGCTATGACACGCTTTAATTGCCTCAATCGCTTCTGCGCGGGGCGGATCAATCATGCCTATAAGCCCAACAAAATGAAATCCATCAATCACATCATCCATTGATAATTCATTTGTATCGCCTTTCCCCCAATCTTTCTGAGCAACCGCCAAAACCCTCATTCCTCTGGCGCCTAATCTTTCAATCTGTTCAATAATGTGCTGTTTATCAAGGGGAAACCCACCCATGTGAGTAATGCACTTCTTTATAATTACTTCGGGTGCACCTTTCAAAATAATAAATTTGGTATCCGGTTTCCAGATAAGGGTCGCCATATATTGCAATTCCGAATTAAACGGTATAACATCAATTCGCAGATGCATTTTGCGCAATATATCAGCATCAATTTTTGCTTTAGCTGCTGCAACTACAAGCGCTACTTCAGTTGGATCACCTGTTATTTCATACTCTTTTCCGACAGCTTTTATACTTGCATCGCTGCACAGTACAGCATTTTTCAATAATGTGTTTATATCCCCGGGTAAATCCGGGAGAGCAACGCCATTAAGCATAAAAGCACCTTCAGGATTGTATCCCACACCAGTTAATTGCAGGCAATTTTCGGCTGTCCACAGCTCATTTACCGTCATTTCGTTTCGGGTAAGTGTTCCTGTTTTATCCGTACATATTACGGTTGTACTTCCCAGTGTTTCCACAGCAGGTAATTTACGTATTATAGCTTTGCGTTTAGCCATACGCTGAACTCCAATAGCGAGAGCAATTGTAACAACAGCTGGCAGGCCTTCAGGAATTGCTCCAACAGCCAGAGCTATGGCAAACATTAAACTGTCTTTGAGAGCCAGTCCAATCAGAATCCCTTGCCCTGTAGCACGTAAAGTACCAATTATCATAATCAGAATGGTTATGATAACAATTCCAATTGTCAGATATTTCCCAATTACGGCCAGTTTTTTTGTCAGAGGAGTTTCCAGATCGGTTGCTTCACTCAGCATATCGGATATCTTTCCAAGCTCAGTCTGCATTCCTGTTGCTACTACTACCGCTGTTGCAGTTCCTGCTGAAACCAGTGTTCCACCATAAACCATGCATTTTCTATCACCAAGAACAGCATCTTTTTCAACCGGAGCTATTGATTTTTGCACTGCTAAGGATTCGCCGGTGAGAACTGCTTCTTCAATCAAAAGACTTTTTGATTAATTAGTCTCATATCTGCAGGTACACGGTCGCCGGCAGCAAGCAGCACAATATCGCCTGGAACAATTTCGGAAACAGGGACTATTGAATTTTTGCCATCCCGCAATACGGTTGCATTTTCCGGAACCATATCGCTGAGGGCTTCAATAGCTCTTCCAGCTTTATATTCCTGAATAAAGCCGATAATGGTATTTATTATTACAACTACTAATACAACCAATCCATCTGTTATTTTACCAACAATAGTTGCCACTGCGCTCGAACCGAGCAGAACCCAGATCAAAGGGTTGTTGATTTGCCGCCATAAAAGTTTAAAAGGACTGTCTTTCTTTTCCCTTTTAATTTTATTCTCACCATAATCCAAAAGTCTTTTATTTGCTTCTGCAGATGATAATCCATTCTCAGAACTTATGATTTCAATGAGAACTTTCTCCGCTTCATTCGTATGCCATTGCTTTAATTCCGAATTTAATCTATTCATCATTATTTTATTCTGTATATTTTTATTGACTAAATTTAACAAAGTACACTTTGCCTGCTTGCCCTGCTTATGGTTGCAGTTGTTCCAAGTATCAGTTTATACCCGCAAAAATCATCACTTTGATTAGTATTTTGAACTTGTTTATATTTTTCATTATCAACACATTGATAAATAAATTTGGCAAAGCCCATTGACTTCATACCGAAATTTACCCTCAAAGCACTAAACTCCCATTCCACAGTATCTGCATATTTCTGCTTCTTCCTTAATGATTTCGGCACAATGGGGGCATTTCTTGTAATATCCTCTGGCAACTACGGGTGGAAGCAATATAACAGCAATTACAAGAAGTGGAATGGCGGCACATAAAATAAACCATACTATAGGGTTGCGACCTTTTTGTTTGGCTAGTAAAGCACCTGCCATTCCGGCAATAACAATCAGAATAATGTATCTGCCCATCCTATTTGCTTTTCGAGCTTCTTATTTTTTCTGTAAATCGCTAACCCCAATAAAGGGCACTGCTCCACCCCCTGTAACCTGAGGCAGAATACCATTCCATTTCTCTATTGCTTTAAGATTAGCCTCAATTTTCCTGAGTTCGATAAGGTCGGGCGAAATATTCATCTTTTGTAACCTCAATGCCTCTGCCTCAGCTGTTGCTGCAGCAACAGTCTGTTCTGCCTCTATCTTAATTCTATCAAGGTCTCGCTTTGCCTTTAATGCATGCTGTTCGGCAGTCTGCTTGGCTTCAATGGCATCCATAAAGACTTTCGAAAAACTAAATGTAACAATCGAAACCGCATCAACGGCAATATTCGACGCCATAAGTTTTTCAGTAAGTGCTTCTTTCATAGCGGTGCTTACAGCAGGTCTCTTTGTGATCAATTCCTCGGCTGAATACTTGGCCGACACGGCTTTGGTCACTTCCTGTATTGCAGGATCAATGATACGCTCCTTAAATTCGACCCCTATTTTTTGATACACGATATTGGCTTTGTCGGGTATAATATGATAGTTAAGCGCAACGGATAAAGTTACATCCTGCAAATCGGAGGATGCTGAAGATGCATCTGTTTGTACCTTCTGAACTTTTACATCCATTAGGACAACCTGTTGCATTATTGGAACCCTGAAATGCATTCCTTCGTCTAAAACTTTATCCTGTACGGCTCCAAAATTCACCACTATTCCTCTTTGTCCCGGTCCAATCACAACCCATGGCTTGAATAGTAATAAAGCAAGAAACAGGATTCCAAAAATTATTATTTTCCGCCATTTCCTGAATGCTTTCTGCAAATCGTTTATGTTGATCTCCTGGTTAGTCATGATATTTTTTATTGCCTTCCTACTCTTTTGGCTTTTCGGAGTACGCCTCGTTTTTTATGTGGTTTCTGAACTCCATCTTAATGCTTTTGTTATCTCTTTTTACTTTATTATGCAGCCTATTTTTTTCTGAATTCAAAAACAGTAAAGCAATATTTACTTAGAAGCTTATTATTACAATAACCACAGCAATACAAGCAGTTGCTGCAATTGCAATGGGTTTTAAATTAAACTCAAGTAGTTTTTTAACAGCTGTGCCGGTTTTTATTATCAGTAATGCCAACAGGTAGAATTTTATTCCCTGGCTGACCAAAGTGGCAATACTGAAAACAATTAGATTAATATCAAATACTCCCGATGAAATTGAGAATATCTTATAGGGTACTGGTACTAAGGCAGCTACAAATAAGATCCAAAAGTCCCACTTTGTGTAAAGAATCTGAATTTTGTTGTACATTTCTTCTGAAAATCCGGGAATATTTGTAAACATAAAGTGAGCAATACCTGTATAATCTCCATTTGGAGTAAGCCAGGCAAAATAGCCGATTGAATAACCAGCTATTGCGCCAAATAATGTTCCCATTGTTCCAAATAAAGCATACTTGTATGCTTTCGAGGTATTTAAAAGAGTTAAAGTCAAAAAGAACATGGGTGTAGGCAATGGCAGGAAGGATGCATCGGCAAAAGCACAGATAAATAATGCCCATGCACCCCATTTTGTGGCTGCCCAATGCATACTCCAAACTTGTATTGCTTTAAACCAGTTCTTCATCTGAGATTAAAAATTACGGAGTCTGTGTACTTGATGAAAAGGTCTGGTATAAAGCTCTATCCTTATATTACATTTCATTGTGCTGTCCCTTTCCAGATTTTGTCAGCAATGCCAAGTATGTAATCAAGTAAACCCTGCAATCCATTTTGACTTATATAAGTAATCAGTTTCAGTATTAAGGGCCACAGAATTACGAAAAGGATAACAACTATAGTCAGAATAAATAAAACTGCAAATAACACCAGCAGTTTCAGTTTTTTGTTATTCCTGATCTTGAGTAGAATTTTCGACAAACTAAAGTTATTGTCGTTCCCATAATATGGATAGCGCGAATCATGTGTATTCCATTTGTTTTCAGGGTAATCACGATTTACGCGATTGCTATGATACTTACGTCTGTTTTCAAAAAGATCGTCAAATCCCATTTTTGTATTGAGTTTAAATTGATGATTACCCCATTTTTTTGAAATGGATGAGTATGAACAAATTGAATTGCGATGAGCTTTGTTACTCATGCAGAATTTGTAATATCCGGGGAATCTAAACTGTTAAATCTTTGGCGGCTGCCAAATACGCAAGTAGGAATCAGGAATAATGGAAGTATCCGGTATGATCGGCATACTCAACTGTGCTTCCGAAAACAAACGATAATCATCAGTTTGCGAAATCTGATCATCAATAAAAGTATCGATATGAGAAACTAAACAATCACTGGCATTGCTATTGCCATCTGAAAATTCTATATAATGAGGGTTTAAGAAATCACTTGAATACATATTTAGCCCATAGCAGAAAATAACTGCTGAAATCAAGAGAAATCTGATTGCTATTTTCCGGACTAATTTCATTTCGCAGCAAAGATACCTGTATTTTAAGCAGTTTTTGAAAGTAGTATGTTAAATAATTGTAAATGAATGGTCTTCCTTCAAATCACAAAATGGATAATGCATTTAATATTTTATGTTCTGAAATGAAAGGTTTCTTATAACGCAAAAAGCCACCTCATCGGTGGCTTTTTTGTGTTGTATTGCAAAAGGACTATTTTACCAAATCAACGATAGCTTTAAAAGCTGTAGGGTTGTTCATGGCGAGGTCGGCAAGTACTTTGCGGTCGAGTTCGATATTACGGGCGTGTAATTTGCCCATAAATACTGAATACGACATTCCAAACTCGCGGACACCTGCATTGATGCGGATAATCCAGAGTGCGCGGAAATTACGTTTTTTGGTTTTTCTGTCGCGGTATGCATACACGCCTCCTTTTTCGTATGCATTTTTGGCTACCGTCCAGACATTTTTGCGTCGGCCGAACTGACCTTTAACCGCTTTCAGGATTTTTTTCCTGCGGGCTCTTGACGCTACTGCATTGACTGATCTTGGCATTTTTTTCGATTTTTTTTACTTCAGCGATCACGCTTACAGCTTGATTCTTAAGGGGCTGAAAGTAAGTTAAACAATTAGTTAATTAGCACTGGAGCATATCTCTTACCGCTTTAGCATCTGCCTTATCGACAATAGTACTGTAACCAAGGTTACGTTTACGTTTGTTCGATTTTTTTGTCAGAATGTGACTGTGGTAAGCATGCTTCCGTCGCAGCTTGCCCGTGCCGGTTGTTGAAAACCTTTTTTTGGCAGCGGATTTACTCTTCATTTTAGGCATGTTACTTCGATTTTAATTATGATGATTATTAAGAGTATTCAAAAAAATAAATTCGTTTTAAACGGATGCTTTCTTTGGCGAAAGTATCATTATCATTCGTTTCCCTTCGAGTAATGGAAGTTTTTCGACTTTAGCGAATTCCATGAGTTCCTGTGCAAAGCGAAGTAAAATAATTTCACCCTGATCTTTATACACAATGGAGCGACCACGGAAAAACACTTCAACTTTAACTTTATCACCTTCCTGAAGGAAATTTCTGGCATGTTTCAACTTGAAATTAAAATCATGATCATCCGTTTGGGGACCCATCCTGATTTCCTTCACTACAACTTTAGCCGTTTTGGCTTTGATCTCCTTCTGTTTCTTTTTCAGTTCATAAAGAAACTTTTTATAATCAACCAACCGGCATACCGGTGGGTTAGCGGTTGGGGAAATCTCAACAAGATCCAGCTCAAGATTTTCGGCTAACTGAAGTGCTTCTTTAATATTATAGATGCCTGGTTCAGTATTTTCGCCTACCACCCTTACAACGGGCGATTTAATCTTTTCATTAATCTTATGCAGTTCTTCTTTCTCGCGTCGTGGGAATCTGCGATCCTGATGGTTACTGCCGCTGCTGTAGTTTGATGTTGCTATGGTTATAACTCCTTCCTGTTGGTGAATAATTATAGTTTACTTTATGCAAGTATTTCTGGTTTCGTTTTATAAAAGCTGTTTCCTGGTTTCATCCTCAATATGGGCGATAAAATCATCCATGCTAAATGTTCCCAGGTCGCCTTGCCCGTGTTTACGCACCGAAACGGTATTATCGGCTTCTTCTTTTTCGCCTACAATAAGCATATACGGAATTTTCATTAATTCAGCATCCCGTATTTTTTTGCCCGTTTTTTCATTGCGTTCGTCAACGAGGGCGCGAATTTCGGAATTTTCCATTACCTGTGCAACTTTTTTTGCATAATCGAGGTATTTCTCACTGATTGGCAGTATAGTAACCTGATCGGGAGTTAGCCACAACGGGAAATTACCTCCGGTATGCTCCAGAAGTACAGCAACAAAACGCTCCATAGACCCAAAAGGCGCACGGTGAATCATAACCGGGCGGTATTTCTGGTTGTCGTTGCCTGTATATTCCAGTTCAAAACGCTCAGGCAAATTATAATCAACCTGAATGGTACCAAGCTGCCATTTGCGTCCGAGGGCATCTTTCACCATAAAATCGAGTTTTGGCCCGTAAAATGCAGCCTCGCCAAGTTCAACGGTAGTTTTGAGTCCTTTTTCAGCCGCAGCTTCAATAATTGCACTTTCGGCTTTTTCCCAGTTTTCGTCGGAACCGATATATTTCTCCGTGTTATTGGGATCGCGTAACGAAATCTGAGCAGTAAAATCTTTGAAATCGAGTATGCGGAAAATATGCAGTACGATATCAATTACCGCTTTAAATTCATCTTTCAACTGATCGGGGCGGCAGAACAGATGTGCATCGTCCTGAGTAAAGCCACGAACCCTTGTAAGCCCGTGTAGTTCACCACTTTGCTCGTAACGGTAAACAGTTCCGAATTCAGCAAAACGGATTGGAAGGTCTTTGTACGAACGTGGTTTCGCGTTGTATATTTCGCAGTGATGCGGGCAGTTCATAGGTTTCAGCAGAAACTGTTCGCCTTCAACCGGTGTATTGATTGGCTGAAACGAATCTTTTCCGTATTTCTGGAAGTGGCCGCTGGTTTTATATAATTCCACATTTCCGATATGCGGTGTAATTACCGGCATATAACCCGCTTTGCGCTGAAGGCCTTTCAGGAAATTTTCGAGGCGTTCGCGAAGCATAGCTCCTTTAGGCAGCCAAAGCGGTAAACCCTGTCCGACACGCGGCGAAAAAGTAAACAATTCGAGTTCCTTGCCAAGTTTACGGTGGTCGCGTTTCTTAGCTTCTTCAAGCATAACCAGGTACTCATCCAGTTCTTTTTGTTTCGGGAAAGTAATACCGTAAATGCGGGTTAGCATTTTGCGTTTTTCGTCCCCACGCCAGTATGCTCCGGCAATATTCAGCAGTTTAATCGCTTTGATAGGTGAAGTATCCTGCAAATGTGGACCTCGGCAGAGATCAGTAAATTTACCGGTTTCGTAAAAAGTGATTGCGCCGTCCTGAAGATCAGTTATCAGTTCGATCTTATATTCATCATTTTTTGTGGTAAAATAATCGAGTGCTTCCGTTTTCGATACCGAACGACGCTGATATTGCTGTTTTTCGCGTGCAAGCTCAAGCATTTTAGCTTCTATACGTGGCAAATCTTCGGGAGTAACCTGGTAAGTGCCGAAATCCATATCGTAATAAAACCCATTTTCAATATCAGGTCCTATTCCGAATTTAACTCCCGGAAAAAGTATTTCAATTGCCTCAGCCATAAGGTGAGCCGATGAATGCCACATAGCCGATTTTCCTTCCGGATCGTTCCATGTGAGTAGCTGCAGGCGAACATCTTTTGTGAGCGGACGCGTTGAATCCCAAACCTCGCCATCAACTTTGGCTGCTAATACGTTACGTGCAAGACCTTCGCTAATGCTTAGTGCAACCTGCATGGCAGTAGTTCCGGCAGGGTATTGCCTTACGGAATTATCTGGTAATGTTATGTTTATCATGTAGTTGTGTAATGTTCAAAAAATAAGTTTGCAAAGGTAGTGAAATAATGATGATAAATCACAAGGCATTTTAAGCATTTTACGCCTTGTTAACAGAAAAATAAGGTACTTTTATTCAGCACTTAAAAAAACACTAAACTTGCTGTATCTTTCAGCTTTATAGGATTTTACATTTCAAAACTACATCCGTTTTCATGACTCTCTTCGATTTAAATACTAAAGCGTTGCCGGCATTGGACACATTTGAATAAGAACAACAAAAAATTTTGCGAAAAAAATTGCGAAGCTTTAATACTTTTATAATTTCAAAATAACATAAAACAAACCAACATAACACACTGAATATGAATACCGAAGATCAGATTATCGAAACATTGAAACAGAATGAAAAACCAATGAGTGCCGGTCAGATTGCCGACAAAACAGGTCTTGAAAGGAAAGCTGTTGATAAAGCCATGACCAAACTGAAAACAGAAGAGAAAATAGTTTCACCTGTACGTTGTTACTGGTCGGCTAAATGAGGTAGAATTTACGATTTACGAGGGACGATTTACGAGGGACGATTTGCGAAGTACGATTTGGAAATGGAATTTCGTGAAAATGGAAAGGCTTACTTACTTATCACCTTAAATTCTGTTCTGCGGTTCATTGCCCGGCCTTCGGGAGTATCGTTACTT
>Ga0136636_10002835_pt1 | contig 10373 bp, 8 predicted proteins | sample AntDrymUQ8522106_2_FD_104653 | JGI IMG/M metagenome (GOLD analysis project Ga0136636, IMG submission 104653) | Polar desert sand microbial communities from Dry Valleys, Antarctica - metaG UQ852 (21.06) | ecosystem: Environmental > Terrestrial > Soil > Desert | place: Antarctica: Dry Valley... | reverse complement strand
GCCCTTGGCGCCTGCCTCTTTTTCGGCTTCGATATAGGGAAACAGATGCGCGACCGCCTTTTTCATTACGCGGGCGGATTTCACCACCTGCGGCAGGAACATCCGGCCCGATCCGAACAGGTCGCCCACCACATTCATGCCGTCCATCAACGGCCCTTCAATGACCTCGATGGGTCGGCCGCCAGCGGTCTTGATGGCAAGCCGCGCTTCTTCCGTGTCGTCGACAATATGCGCGTCGATGCCCTTGACCAACGCGTGCTCGAGCCGCTTGTTTACAGGCCATCCGCGCCATTCTGCTTCGGCTTTTTCTTGCGCTACATCAGTGCCGCGATATTTCTCGGCAAGCGCAATGAGCCGCTCGGTAGCATCGGGATCGCGGTTGAGGATGACATCTTCGCAGGCCACGCGCAATTCGGCGTTGATGTCATCATAGATATCAAGCTGGCCCGCGTTGACGATGGCCATATCCAACCCGGCGGGGATGGCATGATAGAGGAAGATCGAATGCATCGCCCGGCGCACCGGTTCATTACCACGGAAACTGAATGACAGGTTGGAAAGCCCGCCGGAATAATGCGCATGCGGACACAGGACGCGCAGTTCCTTCACAGCCTCGATAAAATCGACGCCATAATTGTTATGTTCCTCAATCCCCGTGGCCACCGCAAAGATGTTGGGATCAAAGATGATGTCTTCTGGCGGAAAGCCGATGCCCACAAGCAAGTCGTAAGCGCGCTTGCAAATCTCGACCTTGCGCTGTTGCGTGTCAGCCTGTCCGGTTTCATCAAACGCCATGACTACGACGGCGGCGCCATACGCCATGCACAGTCGCGCGTGATGCAGGAAGGCTTCTTCGCCCTCTTTCATCGATATCGAATTCACGATCGGCTTGCCCGAAACACATTTCAGCCCTGCCTCGATAACGCTCCATTTGGAGCTGTCGATCATCAATGGAACGCGCGCAATGTCAGGCTCTGCGGCAATACGCTTGATGAAGGTCGTCATCGCCTCATGCGCGTCAAGCAGGCCTTCGTCCATGTTGATGTCGATAATTTGCGCGCCATTTTCGACCTGATCACGCGCCACTTCGACGGCGGCTTCATAGTCGCCAGCGAGGATGAGCTTTTTGAACTTGGCGCTGCCGGTCACATTGGTGCGCTCACCAATATTGACGAAGCGGGAGGAGGAAGGTGTCATGTTTTTTGTTCTGCTTTAAAGGGGGTTCAGGCGGCCATCACGAAAGGTTCAAGCCCTGCAAGCCGGGTCACAACATCTGCCTTTGGAATGACACGGGGCGCGCGGTCCGAAACAGCCTTGGCAATCGCTGCGATATGCGCAGGGGTCGTGCCGCAGCAGCCGCCGACGATGTTCACGAGACCATCGTCGAGCCATTGTCCGATCAGCTGCGCGGTTGTTTCGGGCAGCTCGTCATATTCGGCCAAGTCGTTGGGCAAGCCAGCGTTAGGATAAGCCATCACCAACGCATCAGCCTGTTTGGACAATGCCGCAAGATGTGGACGCAACAGATCGGCACCAAACGAACAGTTGAGTCCAATCGTCAGCGGTTTGACATGGCGGATCGCAGCCCAAAATGCTTCGACGGTGTGGCCCGAAAGATTCCGCCCCGCCATATCCGTTATCGTCATTGAAATCATCAACGGTACATCGCGCCCCGATGCAGCAGCGGCCTCTTGTGCAGCCATCGCAGCGCATTTTGCATTCAGCGTGTCGAAGATGGTTTCGATTAAAAGGAAGTCGACGCCACCTTCGATCAGGGCATCGCATTGCTCGCGATACACATCTTTCAGATAATCAAAGTCGATTTCGCGATAACCCGGATCATTGACATCGGGCGACAGTGACAGGGTCTTGTTTGTCGGCCCAACAGAACCAGCAACAAAACGCCGCTTACCGTCCTTTGCCTCGGCTGCATCGCAACAGGCACGAGCCAGCTTTGCCGATTGCACGTTCAACTGCCTCACCAGATGCTCGCAGCCATAGTCGGCCATGCTGATTTTCGTCGCGCTGAACGTGTTGGTCTCGATCATGTCTGCGCCCGCCTCGAGATAGGCGGTGTGAATTGCGCCAACTATATCCGGACGTGTAATCGACAACAGGTCATTATTGCCCTTTTGATCATGCGTCACTTCAAGTGTGCCGCGATAATCGCCTTCGGACAATTTATAGCCCTGAATCGCCGTGCCATAGCCGCCGTCGAAAACAAGGATCTGTTGTGCCGCCCGGGCGACAAAGGCTTCGCGCGCGTTCATGCTGCCGCCTCTTGCACCAGTGCGGCTGGACGTTTCCCAAGCAAATGGCATATCGCGTAGGATAGCTCGGCACGGTTCAGCGTGTAAAAATGAAAATCCCGTACCCCGCCTGCATACAAGCGGCGGCACATTTCTGCTGATACGGTCGCCGCAACAAGTTGACGGGCTGAGGGGTGATCATCAAGCCCGTCAAACAAATGCGCCATCCAGTTGGGGATGGCTGTGCCAGTCATTTGCGACATCCGGGTTATGGCGGCAAAATTTGACACCGGCATGATGCCCGGAACGATCTCTGAATCAATGCCAGCAGCAGCAACGGCGTCACGGAAGCGAAAAAAGGTTTCGGGTTCGAAAAAGAACTGCGTGATTGCGCGGCTCGCGCCGGAGTCTAGCTTGCGCTTGAGGAAATCAATGTCCGAAGCTGCTGACAACGCTTCGGGATGGGTTTCGGGATAAGCGCTGACCGATATCTCAAATGGATGCAGCTTGCGCAAACCTTCGACCAATTCCGCAGCGCTGCGGTAGCCGTCAGGGTGAGGCACGAATTGCCCGTCCGAACTAGGTGCATCACCACGCAGCGCAACGATATGACGAACGCCTGATTCCCAATAAGCATTGGCAACATCGGCAATTTCGCCCTTCGACGCTTCGACGCAGGTCAAATGAGCAGCAGCTGGAATACTGGTTTCGCGTGCAATACGGGCGACGGTATTGTGGGTACGTTCGCGCGTCGTTCCGCCTGCGCCGTAAGTCACTGACACAAAACGCGGGCCAAGCGGTGCGAGCGTCACAACGGATTCCCACAATTGCTCTTCCATTTTCTCCGTCTTGGGCGGGAAGAATTCAAAACTGATTTCGCAATCACCGGAAAGCCCAGCGAAAAGCGGCGAGGCCACAGCGCGGCTGGCCTCTTGCATTTGTGCAAGTGGGAGAATCATGCGACAATCCTTAAGTTATTTAGAGATCTTAAATTATTTTTTGGACGTGGTTGCGCGCCGGAAAGCTTTTGGCCCATCCAGACTTTTACGATCAGCGCGCCCGCCTCAAGTGCCGTTTGATGGACCATCTGCAATCCATTGGCCGCAAAAGCCTTCTTCATAAAATCGTCAGCGAAGCCGAGCCGGGCATGGGCATGCACCGTGCGGAGCTCCTCCAAATTATGCGCCGCAAAATCCACGATGACGAGCCTGCCATCGGGCGCGAGCGCTCGGATTGCTTCGGCGATGACCGCTTCAGGGTGCTGGGCGTAATGTAGCACTTGATGAAATATGACGCTGTCAAATTCACCGTCGCCCACGGGCAACATGTTAAAGTCGCCAAGCTTGATTTCGACCTTGCTCGCGATTTCGGGGTTGAGGTTCGCAATTTTCGCTCGTGCCAATCGAAGCATTTCGGGGCTGTTGTCTAACGCCACGAAGCGATCTGAAGCAGCTGCAAACAGCTCTACAATTCGTCCAGTTCCTGTGCCCACATCAAGGACTCGACCCAATGGCGCGCTATGCAGGATTTGCGCCAGCCGTGCTTCAACTTCCGAATCGGCGATATGTAGTGACCGGAGCGAATCCCATTCGTCGGCATGGGCAGCAAAATAAGTGGCAGCCATGTCCGTCCGCGCATTGCGCACTTCATCGAGCCGAACCAGGTCGCGTTGAAACGCTTTTGCCTGCGATACGTCCGCCTCAGCCAGCAATGACGTCAGCGGGCTTTCTGTTAATATTGCGCCAGGCCGCAGGAAAACCCAGCTTCCCTCCTTGCGGCGCTCCAAAAGCCCAGCCTCATCCAATATTCTGACATGGCGGGAGACGCGAGGCTGGCTCTGGTCCAGTATCTGTACCAATTCGCCTACCGACAGTTCCAGACGAAGCACCAGAAACACGATTCGTAATCGCGTCGGGTCGGCCAAAGCACGCATGATGTTGAGGAGATTGATCATCGAAAGGAGATATAAAGAATTCTTTATATCAAGTCAATCGGACCAAAATAGCCATATTTTCTACCGTTAAGGTAGACATAACGGTAAAATAGTTATGGAACATTTTGTCGCATTGAAAAAGCGCATTGCCAGCGAATTGTGAACGAGCTAGAGGGCTTTTCGCAGGCAAGCTGCAATCGTTGTAGCGTGCCTGTCAGGTTTCATAAGTTTTGCTAGGGGGTTTCCCATATGAAGAAAATTGCTGTATCTCTCGTTCTTGCCGCTTCGCTCGGTTTGGCTGCTTGTTCAGGTGCTGAAGAAGCAGCCACAGAAGCAACCACAGAAGCAGAAGCAACCACAGAAGCTGCTGATGCCGCTGTAGAAGGCGCTGAAGTAGCTACCGATGCTGCTGCTGCAACTGAAGCAACTGCAACTGACGCTGCTGCAACTGCAACTGACGCCGCTGCAACTGCAACCGACGCCGCTGCAGTAGCTGGTGAAGCTGCAGACGCTGCAAAAGAAGCTGCGAAGTAATATTCGCGCTTTTTAAGCGAAAGCATTTGATAAGGGCTGTCCTGTCTACAGGACGGCCCTTATCTTTGTCCACAGCAAGGCCAGATGCCATCACGGGCAACCGGCTTGAGGGCAGCCAATGGCTATTGTTCGTGATAAGTCGCGACCGTACGCGACACAAATTGCATGAATGACATGCGTTGCGGAATCGGGGCCGTCGTGCTGCCCATCATTACAGCGACCGCATAGCGTGTGCCATCAGGCGAGGTCATGATCCCGATATCATTATAGCCTGTAGAAACTGGCGGCAGGACCTGCCCGGTCCCGGTCTTGTGCAAAAAACGCCAATTTGCAGGTACCCCCGCCTTCAGTCGATTTGGTCCGCTTGACGTCCGCGACATGATACCCAAAACAAGACGCGTCGACGAAGGAGAGAGCAATTCCCCTTTGGCCAGTTTTGCAAGCGCGCGCACTATCGCCTCGGGACTTGCCCCGTCGACCGGATTGGCAAGATAGCGATCCAACGCGGCCTTGCGCGTAGCGAGTGGAACTTCCGAACGGGCCGCATAAAAGCGGCGTCCAATGGAATATTCCTGACGCCAGTCCATCCCGGCAATCCCACTTTGCATAAGGCGTTCGCCAGGACCAAAGCGGATCGCGCCTAAATTCTTGCGGCCAAGGAAGCTTTGTACAGCTTGCGGACCACCTGCTGTACGCAGAAGGGAGTCATTGGCGGTGTTATCACTACCGATGATCGCTTGTTCGAGCAGCGAGAGCACTGTCACTTCAATTTCACCATTGGCGATGACGCGATCACGAATAGGTTGATGAAAGACCGCGAGGTCATCACGCGTGATGCGCACTTTTTGATCCAGTCTAACCTTCCCTTGATCAACCAAGTCCAAAATCGTCAGCGCGACCCACGTTTTGGAAACGCTTTGTTGCGGGAAAAGCTCGCCTGCCCGCTTACCTGTGATCCATTCACCGCCATCAATACGCATGATCGCAACGCCCGTGCGACCCGGAAAAATACGCCATTGTTCGTCCAATAGATTTTCAAGTCCCGCAGGCGCGCGGACAACCGCCGGCCGAACTTGAGCGGGCGGCGTAACTGGTCTTTGTGAAGGCAGTGGCCGGGTGATTGCCGGCGTGGTCATAGCTGGTGCAGGTTGCGTGCGCGGGGGTACACGCTCCGCAGCAACGCATGCTGATAAGACGGACAGCATCGCCAACGACAATATGCTTTTGCGATGCGCGAATTGGACGCTTGTTTCCCGAGTTTCTGCAATTTGGACCATGTATAAATGATAGAGCAGACCCATGCCCGATAATAGCCTTAACGCATATTTTGCGATAAACGATTCTTGAGGATCGACGAGACGAGGAACGCGCTGCCTGTAAGCGACCTACAAAGCATTGCAGGATTTACTTGGCGGCATCGCCACTGCATAGTTGAATGCTCTAATTCAACTTACACAGGTGGCCGATCATATGGACAGCATCTTCATTGGACAGAATTCCAGCGGCCACGAAGTGCTTAATCTTAAACGCGCAAACCGGCATGGTTTGATAGCGGGCGCAACGGGGACTGGGAAAACGGTTACGTTGCAAGGCATCATTGAGGGGCTGTCCGCAGCGGGGGTGCCGACATTCGTTGCTGATGTGAAGGGTGACTTGTCCGGACTGGCCATGGCAGGGTCGCCGCAAACCAAGACGCATGAAATTTTTGCCGCACGCGCCGCTGAAATCGGGCAGCAGGACTGGGCCTATAAGGACAATCCATCGCAATTCTGGGACTTGTTCGGCGAACAGGGGCATCCTGTGCGTACAACGGTCTCCGAAATGGGGCCGTTGTTGCTCGCGCGCCTGATGGACCTGAATGAAGTGCAGGAAGGTGTTTTAAACATCGCCTTCCATGTGGCAGATCAGGATGGGCTGCTAATGCTTGACCTCGATGATCTGCAGTCGATGCTTGTCTATTGCGGTGAGCAGGCCGACACGTTGACACTTGAATATGGCAACATTTCCAAGCAATCCGTAGGCAGCATTCAGCGCGCGCTGCTTCAATTGCGTTCACAAGGTGGCGAGCATTTCTTTGGCGAGCCAGCGCTTGAACTCGACGATCTCATTCGCTGCGATGACAGTGGCCGGGGCGTGGTGAATATCCTTGCCGCCGACCGCCTCATGTCCAGCCCTAAGTTATATTCCACATTTTTGTTGTGGCTGCTTTCCGAACTGTTCGAAACGCTTCCGGAGATCGGCGACCCGGACAAGCCGAAGCTCGTTTTCTTCTTTGATGAGGCGCATTTGCTGTTCAACAATGCACCAAAGGCATTGCTTGAAAAGATTGAGCAAGTCGTCCGCCTTATCCGGTCCAAAGGTGTCGGCGTGTATTTCATCACCCAAAACCCGATCGATATTCCGGACACTGTCGCGGCGCAGTTGAACAACCGCATTCAGCATAAATTGAACGCCTTTACCCCGCGTGACCAGCAAGCCGTCAAGTCGGCCGCAGAAACCTTCCGCCCTAACCCAGCGCTTGATGTAGCCCAAGTCATCACCGAGCTGAAAATCGGTGAGGCTTTGGTGTCCTTGCTTCAGCCAGATGGTTCACCGTCCATGGTGCAGCGCACGTTGATCAAGGCGCCGTCCAGCCGCGTCGGACCGCTCACCCCGCAAGAACGCGGCGTGATGATTACGACTGATGCCGTTGGCGACAAATATGACGCCATGATTGATCGCGAATCTGCCGAGGAAATACTGGCTGCCAAAGGTGCGCAGTCCGCTGCCGCCGCGCAGGAGGCCAAGGCGCAGGCGGTTGCCGACAAGGAAGCTGCCGCCGCAGCAAAAGAAGCTGCCCGCGCCGAGGCAGTGGCTGCAAAAGAGACTGCCAGACAACAGGCTGTCGCCGCACGCGAGGCTGCAAAGCCGAGTATGGCGGACAAGATGCTACAATCAGCAGCACGTTCCGCCGCCAACTCAATTGGTCGTCAGGTCGCTGGGTCGTTCGGCAAATCTTTGGTGCGCGGTATACTGGGGGGCTTGTTTAAATAACTTAACCGCGACCACGGTAAGGCTGAACACCCTGATCGGGTAACCACAAGCCCTTGGGTGGCTCACCCGATTGCCAGAACACGTCGATCGGTATGCCACCGCGGGGATACCAATAGCCACCGATGCGGAGCCAATGTGGTTTCATTTCGGAGAAGAGGCGCTGGCCGATGCCAACGGTGCAATCTTCATGGAAAGCGGCATGGTTGCGGAATGATCCCAAGAACAGTTTAAGCGATTTCGATTCGACGATGGTCGCGTTCGGCGCATAATCGATGACCAAATGCGCGAAATCGGGCTGTGCCGTAACCGGGCAAAGCGAGGTAAATTCGGGCACCGCGAAACGCGCGAGATATAGCGCGTCCGGGCGTGGGTTAGGGACATAATCCAATTGCGCTTCTTGTGGCGTTTGAGGAAGCGCGCTTTGCGCCCCGAGGAATTTTGGCTGTAATGTGTCGGTCATGTTCGCGCATTTAGCCGTTTCGTCACAGGAAGCAAACGGGTGATGCCTGATGCAGCGCATGTTCATTTGACGTTCACGCACAGAGGCTTTGGGCTTGGCTGGCATATGGCGATCCAACGACGAACAAAATCACACGGCCTTAGGGTTATCTTGGGCGGGTTCCTGCTGGCAACAGGCGGGGCGTCGGTTAGCTACGCGCAGGATTCGGTTGGGAACACACCACCCGAACTTCGTGACTTCCGCTTGGACCCGACGCCACGTGAAACCCCGCCAGAGCCTGATGCGACAGAGCCAGCTGAGCAGCCGCCTGCGACGCAGCCAACGGTTGAACCAACGCCTACCCCCATTGTCCGCCAACCAAATCCATCAATAGTCGAACCGCAGCGTACCGCGCCCGCCGCTCCGGCAAACCAGACACCGGATGAACAAACGGCGCCGGAAACGGAGACGCCTTTACTCGAGACCGTTCAGACCCCTGACGAGGCACCCCGCTACACTGAAGCCGCCCCCCAGACAGATGCACTCAACCCACCCGAACCAGGAGGCATGGGAGCATCAGAGATCGCTGCTTGGGTCGGACTGTTGTTAGCCATTGCTGGTGGCGCTTTCTCTATATGGCGGCGACGTCGGCTTCTCCCTTCGGCCGTCGCGCCACGCGCCGTACAGACAAAAAGGCCCGTCGCCCCCAGGCAGAACAATCCGCCCACACCGCGCGACCCTGTCGTTCCAACACCAAAGCGGTCAACGGAACGCACCTTGTCCATGGCCTTTGCTCCGGACAACGCTGTGGTAAGCTTCAATAGTCTCACCATTAGGGGCCAGTTGCAAATCACCAATGCAGGTGACGCAGCTGCCGAAAATCTATCGCTTTCCACCATTCTGATATCCGCCAGCAACGAACAGCACCGCGCTATCGACGACTTCTTCGCCAATGCCGGCGACCATACCCCAACCCCGCTTAGTTTGGTCAAGCCCGGCGAGAGTATCGGCCTGCCGATTAAGCTGGCTGTTGCATTAAGCGAGATGCAGACATTTACGCTTCAGGAAAAAACTCTGCTCGCACCCATTTTATTGGCGAAACTTGATAACCTTTCGCCCGACGGAACCGGGCAAGAGGTCGCCCGTTTGGTATGCATGATCGGTCGTGAATTCTCCCCGCCGCATCCGAAAATGGGTCCGCTGCGGCTCGACCAAGGCCCGCGCAGTTTTGACCGGCTGGGGCAGCGGGCATTGCTTTCCTGAAATCCTGTATCGTGCATAGCGACCCTTCTGGCTAACGCGCTCGGCATGACGATACTCATCCCCATATTTGGCGACCAGCTGAGCCACAACCTCTCCTCGTTGGCCGGGCAGGACAAAAAGGCCTCCGTTATCCTGATGGCTGAGGTCGACGAAGAGACCGAATATGTACCGCACCATAAATCCAAGATGGCGTATATCCTGTCAGCCATGCGTCATCATGCGGAGGATCTGCGCAGCGCAGGTTGGGCAGTGGATTATGTAAAGCTGACGGCCGCACAGAACAGCGGCAGCTTTACGGGCGAAGTTGCTCGCGCAATCGAACGGCACAGAGTCTCCGCACTGCGCGTCACCGAAGCTGGCGAATGGCGGGTGAAGGCAATGCTGGACAGTTGGCCCGACCGGTTTGATATCCCCGTTGAAATTCTGCCCGACGACCGGTTCTTGTGCACCCATGCCGAGTTTGAAAGCTGGGCCAAGGATCGCAAGCAGTTGCGTATGGAATTTTTCTATCGTGATATGCGCCGCAAATCAGGACTACTGATGAACGGTGACGCGCCCGAAGGTGGGCAGTGGAATTTCGACGCCGAGAACCGGAAACCAGCTAGGCGCGACCTCGCCATGCCTAAGCCTTTGCATTTTGCGCCCAATGCCGTGACGCAAGACATCATCGATATGGTCGAGCGCCGTTTTGTCGGAAATATGGGAGAAACCGCGAAATTCGGATTTGCTGTGACGCGCGCAGATGCACTCAAGCAGCAAAAGCACTTCCTTGATCACGCGTTACCCAATTTTGGTGATTATCAGGACGCGATGCTCACCGGAGAGCCGTTTTTATGGCACTCAATCCTTTCACCCTACATCAACTCCGGCTTGCTTGACCCGCTTGAACTGTGCCGCGCGGTTGAGGTGCAACATCAGGCAG
>Ga0136636_10002834_pt1 | contig 10377 bp, 10 predicted proteins | sample AntDrymUQ8522106_2_FD_104653 | JGI IMG/M metagenome (GOLD analysis project Ga0136636, IMG submission 104653) | Polar desert sand microbial communities from Dry Valleys, Antarctica - metaG UQ852 (21.06) | ecosystem: Environmental > Terrestrial > Soil > Desert | place: Antarctica: Dry Valley... | reverse complement strand
TACAAGAAGAAAAATATTTTTGAGTAATACCTTGTAAGATGTTGTAAAACTCCCTATCTTTGCGATCCAATTATAAATGGCGCGAAGTAGAGCAGCGGTAGCTCGTCGGGCTCATAACCCGAAGGTCGTAGGTTCGATCCCTACCTTCGCAACAAGATAAAGAAAGTCCATCAGGGCTTTTTTTTGTGTCTGCAACTTTATAAAAAAAAATCTACCTACCATGGGTTTCAATAAAAGATTTTTACAGGCAGCCGTAATAAGTTTTTTTTGCTAACATAGAATTCCTTTTGGCATTCTTACTAATGACTATCTATTTTGCAAACAGCTACCATAACGCAACTAAAACAGGAATTATTGCATCAGGATACGGAAGCCTTGGTGGTACTGTGTCTCAGGCTGGCAAGGTTTAAAAAAGACAATAAAGAACTGTTGACTTATCTGCTTTTTGAAGCAAACGATAACGATGCTTATGTGGCAAATATTAAGCAGGATATAAGTGCCCAGTTCGGTGCCATGAATGCAGGAAATTCATATTTTATAAAGAAGACACTCCGAAAAATTTTGAGTATAACTACAAAATTTATTCAATATAGCGGTTCGGAACTGGTGAAAATTGAATTACTCTTTCATTATTGCACCTGCATGCTTCAAATGGATGTTATTTTTCACCGCAACGCTGTTATAGCCAACCTTTATTGGAATCAAAGAAAAAAAATAATGAAGGCTATTTCAACCCTCCACGAAGACTTACAATATGATTTTAGTCGCCGGCTCGAAGCTTTGCCTTTGCAACTTTGGGAACCCTTATAGTGCTTAGTTATCCGTGAAAAGGCAGACGGTAAACGGGAAAATGCTCATGATTTATCTTTCACCTTTTTAAAAATAGATTCCTCAAAATATAGATAAGATATCACTGATTATTTATCAGAAAGTTAATTTTCTACCCGAATCATTGTTCACACGATACAACACCCTTTTGTAAAAAAATCAACCCTGTTCTTCTGGCTTCTTTTTTCTCAGCCGGTTGTAATCAATAAAGTAAATAAACCTAACGGTTACTTCATTGCTGTGAGGTTGAGTAAACATATTACTTAAATTAGTTAAGTATTTGCTGAATTGCCTGCCTCTTAGGTCAATTTCCGGACCAATAGCATTTTTCCAGGCAACAATCAACCTACTGCCAGGCATAAAGTCCCATGTGTAAAAAGTATCTATATTGAAGGCATTAAAATTTTGATCGCGGTTGTTTTCAAAAGGCCGGTCTGTCCACCAACCGTCCTCTTTTACATTATAAAAGGCAGCATAATTAACATGGCTCCAGTAATGGCGCATCCTAAGAGTAAGCGTCATTCTTGCTTTAAAATTATATATACCGTTCAGAATATTGGTTATATTTTTAACCTTTCTCCGGCCAATTATGGGTTCTGCGCCATCAAAATGCGAAAATCCGATATTAGCGAGATCATTCTCCACGTTTGAATTGATACTCAGGCTAAATTTAGGATTGAACCGGTACCTTGCAGATAGTTCTCCCTGCCAATAATCATCGTTTTCTATAGGAGAAAAATTTGCATATCCCAGTGAATAGCCTGCAAAAAATGCCTTCCTGCTATCGGTGCTGCCCGATACTTCAAGATAAAAATAGGGAGTCTTTTTAACCATTCTGCCGGGGGTTCGTAAATCAAAATAGTCGTCCGTCCACAAAGGTTTTCCGGCAAAATTCAGGGAGATATCCCAAAAGTTTTTAAACACGTGGAGAAAGCGTGCATTGTAAACATAACTTGTATATACAAAAGGTTTATAAAGCATTTCATAGCCCATACTTACCCAATAGCGACGGTAGTTAAAATGTTCATTTGGAGTAAATTGCTCCCAGCTTACAAATGCTTCCGTATTAAACTCATTTGGTGCAAGTAAAATGCCCAGATCATTATGATCGTAGGTTTCGCTTTCAATACTATTGCTTACGCCCCATTTTATTGCCCCGCTTACTTTGCCCACACTCAGGGTATTTTTCCATCCATTGTAATTTTCCAGACCAGAAATAACACTATAACGAGGTTGTATTTTTACATTAAATATATTTTTTTTATCTAAAAAAGAAAGATCAAGAGCCGATACATTACTGTTGCGATTATTACCTTGCCGGGTTACATTGGTATTGGTAAAGGATATGGACGATCTGTTTTTTAGTGCCTGATCCAAAACAATGATATTATAGTTGGCCAGCGGTTCTGTTTCAAATTTCTTTATCTCTCCCCTTTCATTTTCGGCTTCGGCATGCATGGGAGCAGTAACAGCATTAAAAATTCCGAGGCCAAGATTTTTATTGGTTCTTCCAGAAAATTTTACACCATTATACATCTGTGTGCTTGATGGGTTTTTTACCAAAGTGTATTGATTATCTTTTGCCCAGTTTCTTGCCTTAAAGTATCCACTGGGAATTCCCCCGACCCTTCGGCTATAAAAAATATCAGCCTTATTAAATAACTCGGTTCCTTCCGTAAAAAAAGGTCTGAATTCATCAAAGCGCACTTCAAAAGGAGATAGATTTAGTACCACATTGTCGCTTTGTACCTGTCCGAAATCGGGAATAAGGGTCATATCGAGTGTGAAACTTTCATTTACACCATACTTTACATCCATTCCGCCATTGCGCAACCAGGTAGTATTATAGCCTGCACTTGTTGGAATGGTTCGAAAACCAGTGCTTAAATATGGTAAAAAAGAGAGTCGCAAGGGTGGCGTAAGATTTTTAAGCCCACTAAGTGTGCCACTTTGGTTTATCAAACCGTCCACTTTTGGATCAACTGTATTCCAATAAGCATTTTCATTAAAACGACGGGTAAATCTATAAAAATTCAGTCCCCAATCCTGTTGTTCAGAAGAAGCGAATCTTAGCGACATGTAGGGTATTTTCATTTCGACCGACCACCCTGAGTCTGAAATAAAAACCTCACTGTCCCATACAGCATCCCAATTGGGATCAGATCCACCATTGCTGCTGCTATTGGAGGATATACGTACATCTGTTTGAACATTGGCTGCTGTTACCAGAAAATAAAAGGCGTTTTGCTGGTCTTTATAAGTATCTAACAATACCCCGAATTTGTCGGTATCCTGACTATCATCTCCGTCTCGGGGTGTAAGTTGTCTCCTTATTTTTTTTGGATCATCATACAGCATAGCACCAACATAAATGGCATCATCCGTATAAATTAGCCTCACGGCTGAAATTACCTTTGAGGGATTGCCAAATTCAGGTTGGGAAATGGTAAAGGATCTAACGGGTTCTGCTAATTGCCATACCAGATCATTTAATTTTCCATCCAATATTGGGGATTGTTTGGTTTTGATTGCCATTAAAACCTCCACTCCGGTTTGAGCCCACCCCGCATAAACCATTATTAAAAAGCTGAAAATAAAAAATCCCTTTATCTGCATGAAAGGCAAATATGTTTTTGTGTAATGTTTCTTAGACGCTCTTTACTGGAATGGTGTTCGATTTTTATATGGCAATATAAAAAGGACAGCAAAACCAGGGGAAGGTAATTTGTGAGTGCCATTCTGCTATAATTTCATTTGTATGTATATCTTTGAAAACATGGATACGCTACCTGATTACATTTCAATTAACCGGGAAACCTGGAATAAACGTTGTGTTGTACATTTTGTATCCGAATTTTATGCGCAGGAATCTTTTTTAAAAGGTAAATCAAGTTTACAGGAAATTGAAGTGGCCTTGCTGGGCGATTTGAAAGGTAAAACGATATTGCATTTACAATGTCATTTTGGACAAGATAGCCTCTCCATGGCAAAAATGGGAGCAACTGTAACCGGAGTAGATTTTTCGGAGGTTGCCATAAAAAAAGCAATCGCTGTTTCGAAGGAGTTAGAGCTAGCGGCTAATTTTATATGTTGCGATATCTACCAGTTACCAGAATATCTTATAGGATCTTTTGATGTTGTTTTTACCTCTTATGGCGTAATTGGCTGGTTGCCTGATATTCACCAATGGGCCGCTATTGTGGGGCAGTATCTTAAACCAGGCGGTCGTTTTATTTTTGTCGAGTTTCATCCGGTGGTTTGGATGTTCGACAACGATTTTGAAAAAATAACCCATAAGTATTTTAACGATGGGCCGATTGAGGAAACGGAAACCGGAACTTATACCAATCCCGAAGCAGCTATAGAAACTGAATCAGTTGGCTGGAATCATGGGCTTGCCGAAGTGATAAATAGTTTATTAAAACAGCAATTGACATTAATGCATTTTGAGGAATTTGATTATTCGCCCTACAATTGCCTGAAGGGCATGCAGGAAGCGGAGCCGGGCAAATTCATCATTAAAAAGTTAGGGACAAAAATCCCATTGGTGTATTCGCTGGTTTTTGAAAAGCCTGTGGATTAAATTTTGGTAGTCGCCATTTTTTTTCAGATTATAGGAGTTACGTTTTAAAAGTGTAGCGCCTCTGAATTTTGATAAATTGCCCATAAAGATTTAAATGGTTGGCTGGATTTCCTATTAATTCCTGTTAAGGATTGGAATCGGGAGAATAAAAGACTTTCTCTCATTTGAATTGTTGAGCCAGCCTGTTTACCACACAGAATTTTTTCTTTAAAGTTTAAAAAAGGTTATGGCGTGGTCATTTTTTAAACTGATCAGATGGTAAAAGGTTTGGATGGCAAAGTAAATGATCAATTAACTCCATCCGTTAATTGTGTTTTGGAAATTAAGTTGGAATACCCCAATGGAATGCGGCAAACATATAAGCGTTTCGGTTTTTTAATGAGGTAAATAACTTGAAATTACAACAAGGGTAGAAGCTATATTGTGCAACGTTTAAGGTATCAAAAATTTTATAATGAGTAACAAATTTAAATCTGGACTTGTATTCGGTTTTGCCATGACCCTATTTTTTTTATCAAGAACCGCTATTGCATGGATAGCAGGCGAGGATCTATCAACAAATGATATTTTGAAATCTTTTTTTGCTTCTCTCCTTGCAGGATTGGTATCGGGTTTTTTGTTTGGTTGGCTTAGTAACAAGTTTGTGGCTGGCAGCATTATTACAAAATCCTCGAAATTTGAATATGATAAAAATGAAACGATAATATTACAGACGCCTGCAAATCATTTTGTAGGAGTTGATGCAGTTGGTGGCAATCTTTTTCTTACAGACAAAAGGTTAATATTTAAATCTCATAACCAAATAATCATAATCATGAGTGGATCACTGACCTCGCAGACATTTCTCATGTTGAAACTTTTAAAACTCTTGGACTGTTTAACAACGGACTAAAAATGGTAACAAATAAGAAAGTTGTTGGAAAATTTGTTGTACACAAGCAGAAACAGTGGATACAATCTATCGCTCAAAATAAAACGGTGCAGAGGTATTTGAAGCATTAAATCTTATTAAATTATTGGGCAAAATGTTTGCACAGGATAAGCAAAAGCTTTCTGAAAAGTATAAGGGCGGTATTAGTAAAATATAAGCAAAAAGCTACATAAGCATAATAAAGCAATGCGTAACAAATGGAACAATAGTTAATAGATGCCAATGTGGATTCCGATTATATCGTAATTTCTTTCTGATACCGGAATGTCTTAATTAGATAAAACCATTGATGCAGTTTATAACCTATTTAGTATATTTCAATTAGAATTGATTTGCTGTGATAGTGATGGTGAAATCGGACCGAATGTAAAGGATTTTATAGGAAATAGTAAAGTGCCAGACATAAGTTTCGCTCTAATTGATTATTGTGTAGGCTTAGGGAGAAATGGGATAATAAAACGCATGATGCTATTATTGCTGCTACGGCACTGGCAAATGATTTTATACTTATTACAACTAATGAGAAGGATTTTGTCCATATAAAAGGATTGAAATTGATTAATTCATATAAATCAGGAACCAGAACATCAAACGAATTTTCTTCCCGGTTTTTAAGTAAGTAAGTGTGTTAATTCTTTCCCTTAACATCTTTTTGCATCTAAAGCGAGTTCCTTTTAATACCTAGAGCTTTGAGGATTAGCGGCTTACATGCAGGCTGAAGGTACTAAGTCCAAAGTCCCTATCTTCGCACCGCAAAAGCAAAAGGAGCAATTTTTGCTTTTAAAAAGGGCAGTTTGTTTACTGTCACCACGATCACCTCTATGCAGTCCGATTTTCAGTCAGGTTTTGTTGCCCTTTTTGGCAAACCCAATGCGGGTAAAAGTACCCTCCTCAATGCACTTGTTGGAGAAAAAATGGCTATTGTAAGCCCTAAGGTGCAAACAACCCGTCATCGTATCAAGGCTTTTTTAAATAACGATCATTATCAAATCGTGTTCAGCGATACCCCCGGTATTATTGAACCCAAGTACAAACTGCATCAAAAAATGATGCATCAGGTAAAAAACGCCCTTGAGGATGCAGACATTGCCCTTTTGCTGTACGACCTGACCGATCCTGATCTTTTTGAAGCCGATGATTTATTTGCTTCGCTACGGTTGAAAGTGCCAGCTATTGTTATTTGCAATAAGGTGGACGCTGTTAAACCTCCTTTGGTGAAGGAGGCCATTAAATTCTTTAAAGAGAAAAGCTATGTAAAAGAAGTGATTGCTATTTCTGCGGCACAAAAATCAGGGCTTGATGGCTTGATTGAAAAAATTCTTAAGTTTCTACCCATCGGTATGCCTTTTTTCGATACGGAGGATATGAGCGATTTGCCTACCAAGTTTTTTGTTAGCGAACTGATCCGGGAAAAGATTTTCGAAATTTTTCATGAAGAAGTACCTTACCATACCGCTGTACTTGTGCAGGAGTTTAAAGAAAAGACGACCCTGATAAAAATTCAGGCTGATATAATTGTACATCGCGAAACCCAGAAACTCATCGTAATTGGCGAAAAGGGGAAAATGATCAAGCGGCTTGGTACCGAAGCAAGATTGGAAATTGAAAAATTTCTGGAGCAGAAGGTTTTTCTGGAATTGTTTGTGAAAGTGAGACCCAAGTGGCGCGATGATGAATTAAAATTAAGGGAATACGGATACCAGTAAGAATAAAACTGGTTTCCATTTTAATAGAATAAGATTAATTTTTTTAAGCAAGTTATATGTTTACTGTAGCTATTGTAGGACGCCCCAACGTGGGCAAAAGTACTTTTTTCAACCGGTTGCTCGAACAGCGCAAGGCCATTGTGGACGATCAGAGCGGGGTAACCCGTGACCGGCAGTATGGTGTGGCCGATTGGACCGGAAAATCTTTTAATATCATTGATACCGGGGGCTTTGTACCCGATAGTGAAGATGTTTTTGAACGTGAAATTGCTATTCAGGTGAAAATTGCCGTGGAAGAGGCCAACGCCCTGATTTTTTTGGTGGATGTAACTACGGGTGTCACAACTCTTGATGAGGCCATGGGCGATTTGTTGCGCCGCACCACCAAACCGGTTTTTCTCGCAGTAAACAAAGTAGATAATTACGCCCGGCAACTTGATGCCAATGAGTTTTACAGCCTTGGTATTGAAAACACCTTCTTTTTAAGCAGCCTGAGTGGCACTGGTGTAGGAGAGTTGCTTGATGGTTTGGCAGCCATTATTAAAGAGGAAGATTCCGATGATACCCTGGCAAAAGATGCTTTGCCGAAGTTTGCCATTATGGGACAACCGAATGTGGGCAAAAGCAGTTTGCTGAATGCACTGATTGGCGAAGAAAGAACCATTGTAAGCGAAATAGCCGGCACTACAAGAGATTCAATCCATACCCATTACAACTTATTTGGCAAGGAGTTTATGCTGATTGATACGGCAGGTATCCGTAAAAAGAAAAAGGTACACGAAGACCTTGAATTTTATTCCGTAATCCGTGCCATCAAGGCCATGGATGAAGCAGACATCTGCTTGCTGTTACTTGATGCCGAAAAAGGTATTACTGCGCAGGATCTGAATATTTATAGTCTTGCTGCTAAAAAAGGAAAGGGCATCGTGGTGGTGATTAATAAGTGGGATTTGGTAGAAAAGCAAACCAATACGGCTCGTGATTACGAAGCCGAACTGAAAAACAGTCTCGCTCCTTTTAATGATGTTCCCATGCTGTTTGTTTCTGCAAAGGATAAATTACGCATTATGAAAGTGGTAGAAATGGCGCTGCATGTATATGAAAGCCGTTCCCGCAGAATACCCACTTCACAGTTAAATGATATGGTAGAAAAAGCGGTAGCGGCTTACAATCCTCCCATGACGAGGGGACATATAATTCGTATAAAATATGTGACACAGTTGCCAACACCGGTGCCTTCCTTTGCATTTTTTACAAATTACCCCGAAGAATTGAAAACGCCTTATCGTAATTATCTCGAAAATCAGCTTCGGGAAAAATTTGATTTTAAAGGTGTGCCCATGCGGATATTTTTTAGAAAGAGCTAGGTAAAATGAAAGGGATTGTCAGTAAAAGCGAAGCGGTAAAAGCTATTGCCATGCAAAAGGTCATTTAATAATAAAGCCCCGGAGATTAATTACCCGGGGCTTTTCGCTATTTGTTAGGTTTCCATTTTTTATGGAATTATTTTTTTATCCTCCCTTTGAGTAAAAGGTCAACTTTTAATGTACTAAAGTAGCTTCCGCCGTTTGGGTAACGCCAAAGAATACCACATTTTGACTGATCACCATTTCGGTATCGTTTACCCTTACCAAAGTAAAAGTATTGGCAGACCCCGGCAAAATGACCGCGTTTCCTGTAATGGTTACCCTGTTAAAAGCAGGATCAAGCTCCCATGTGAAATTCGAAATTTGTGCATCGGCAGCATTACACTTGGTTGCGCCTTCGTCCACAGAGCCGGTATTGGCAGGGGTAGCTACATTAAATCGCAACAGATTGTCTTTTGTGCAGGCCGTTACAAAATTAGTAACATCAGTGCCACCTGAAAGCACCTTACTCAATTTCCATGGTGCTTTTACCATTAGATCGATGGTGGTAGGGGCGGCAGGAGTATTGTCTTTTTTACAGCCAGTGAAGCCTGCACTCAGTACAATAGAAGCAAAAAGTATAAACCCAGTTAATTTGTTTTGCATAGGTATTGTTTAGTTTTACGGGTATAAAAATAAGGATTCTTTGTTTATGGCAAAGCTACCTGAGTATTTAAACGACCAACCTGCCATATTATTTTAAACAAAGCTTGTAAGGAACCGAACTCACTGCAGCAAATGAAATGATTCCCGTTTGGCGGAAACCCCTAGGCTGTTGCCTTTTTTAATTTCCTTAAGCGGCGTTTCGGCCACTAATATTTTGTTTTCCACCAGTAAATAAATAAGGCTATGCGAACCGGCAAATTGAATATCCATCACTTTTGCTGGTATTCCTGCCTGCAATGTTTCATCCACTTGCAACAGGTGAGGTCTAAGCAATAAATTTTCTTCTACCCCATGGTTTATTAAAGTGCCGGAAAGGAGCGAAGCTATTTTGCTGTCTATGAAATTTGATAAACCAGTTAGTGAGGCCACGATTTTGTTGGGTGGGTTGTTGAATAAGTTTTCAGGGCTGCCTGCCGCAATAATTTGTGCATCGTGCAAAATGAGCAGTTGGTCAGCCCAAAGCAGCGTATCGGAAGGATCATGAGAAACCAGCATGCAGGAAAGCCGGTATTGCTCTATGGCCTCACATATTACTTTCTTTATCAACAGTTTATGCGGCAGGTCAAGATGCGAAAAGGGTTCGTCGAGCAACAACAACGAAGGGCGGGTAGAAAGTAATCTTGCCAGTGCCACCCGTTGTTTTTCACCACCAGATAGTTCGGTGGTTTTGCGCTTGAGCAAGTGTTCTATTTCACATATCTTGTACAAGGCGGTAGCCTCTGCCTGACTCATTTTATTGGCATATTCCAATACTTCGCTTACAAAAAAATTGGGCCGAAGGTCGGAGTTCTGTGACAAATAGGCAATTTGCGGGTGACCGGGAATTAATTTTTCCAATGGTCCATCTACTCTATTACCTTCAAAAAATACATTACCAGCATCAGGTTGCATAAACCCGGCTATCATTTTAAGGATGGAGGTTTTGCCGGTTCCGGTAGCACCCATAATGGCTAGTTTTTCTCCCTTTTTCATGGAGAAATTAAGGTTTTTAACAACCATCTGTCCATTGGTTTGCTTTGTTAATCCTTGCACCATCATCCAATCCATATTATTCATTTAGCGTTAGCAAAATATAACTAAAAAAGGAAATTAATTTTTTAATGGCTACTAATGCAATTACTTTTTGTGCCTGGCCTCCATAAAATCCCACATGACCTTGCGGGTTTCTGTTTTCAATTGGTCAATGTTTTTTCCCTTGTAATCTATTGGTTCGAGCAAATGCATTTCAAGGGGATGTGGCCATAGGAAAAATCCTTT
>Ga0136636_10002833_pt1 | contig 10378 bp, 9 predicted proteins | sample AntDrymUQ8522106_2_FD_104653 | JGI IMG/M metagenome (GOLD analysis project Ga0136636, IMG submission 104653) | Polar desert sand microbial communities from Dry Valleys, Antarctica - metaG UQ852 (21.06) | ecosystem: Environmental > Terrestrial > Soil > Desert | place: Antarctica: Dry Valley... | reverse complement strand
GGCCGCTGACTTTGCGGCGTACCCGTTTGCCCAGGGCGTCAGTGGCGACGCGAAACTGTTCGCATCCTCCTTGCCGGAACCCTTTTGTGGTGTCAACACCGGTTTGGAGGCCATCGGCTGGCTGGCCCAACCGCAAGCGGCTATTTCGGTGGCGATTTTGCCGCTGCGAGCGTGGTCGGGTGCTGAGGTCAGCCACGTGGGAGGTCTGCCCCCCGCTTTTGGCATGTTGGTATTCGCCTCGCCCGATGCGCAGCGGTTCAATAGCACCATGGGGACCGATTTTCTGGCCCGCATTGCGGACATCGCCAGCGCCGCGCTGTCGCCGCTGCGTTGACCGCCTGCTCCATGCCTGACGTACCGCTTGATCCGCTGGTTCAGCGTTACCTTGACCACGTTCAGTATGAAAAGCGGCTGGCCCAGCGCACGCTGGTGCTGTATACGTTGGACTTGGAAAAACTCACTCAGCACGCCCGCGACGCGAGTTTGGGCCTGGTGCAGGTTCAACCCAGTCACATCCGTCGCTGGGTGGCGCAGATGCACAGCGGGGGGCGCAGCGGGCGTGGCATCGCGCTGATTCTGTCGGGCTGGCGTGGCTTCTACACCTGGTTGGGCCGCGAAGGCGTGATGGACAATAACCCGGTCCTCGAGGTGCGTGCGCCCAAGGCCGCCAAACCCCTACCCAAAGCGTTGAACGTGGACGAGGCGGTTCAACTGGCAGAGTTCCATTCTGATCGCCTGAACCCCTGGCTGCAGGCGCGCGACGAGGCCATGGTGGAGTTGTTGTACGGCTGCGGTCTGCGCGTGGCCGAACTCACCGGATTAGATGCGCTCGCCAGTGCCTGCGCACGCGGCTGGGTCGATTTGCAGGCTGGCGAGGCCCATGTGCTGGGCAAGGGCAGCAAGCGGCGCATTGTGCCCGTGGGTGCCCCAGCCCTCCACGCTTTGAAAGCTTGGTTGTCCGTACGGCCCATGGCCTGGGTCGGCACGCCGGGTGCTTTGGTGCAAGATGAAGCGGCGTTGTTCGTAGGCCGTCATGGGACGCGCTTGACCTCGCAGTCGATCTGGCAGCGGTTGAAAACCCGCAGCCAGCAAGCCGGGCTGGCCGCGCCGGTGCATCCGCACATGTTGCGGCATTCGTTTGCCAGCCACGTGCTGCAGTCCAGCAGCGACTTGCGCGGCGTGCAGGAATTACTCGGGCACGCCAACATCAGCACCACCCAGATTTATACCCGGTTGGACTTCAGCCATTTGGCCAAGGCCTATGATGCGGCGCACCCGCGCGCACGAATCAAGCCAAGTGATTCAAAATAGGGGCTGTTTTTTTGATGGATATTCAAAGGTGATACATGCATAAGCAAATCACTGTGACGTTGGACAAAGATGTGGTGTTGGTGATTCCCGTGGCTGAATATGCTCACATGGGGCATGATTCTGCGCGGGTTTGGCTCGATCACCAGTTCACTGTGCTGCACTGCGTACCGCTGCGTGCGACCGGACGTGTGACGACCGCTGATAAAATTTTGTTGGTCACCCAAGCGGCAGGTATTGGCCTGTTGCAAGACCCCAATTGGGCGCACCAGTACGGCGCGGCGGTCAGCGCGTCGCTTGGAAAACCCATCATCCGTGTCGATGTCCCGCTCATGGCGATCAGCTCCTGAGTGATTTCGCCACCTTCTTCATTGTGCAAAGACCGCATCCTGTTTCCAGATGAAAACCATCCAACTTAAACCCGGCAAAGAGCGTTCTTTGCAACGCCGCCATCCTTGGTTGTTCGAGTCGGCCATCGCCCGTGGCGGCGCAGATTCGGGCGAAACCGTGCGCGTGGAGTCGTCAGAGGGTCAGTTTCTGGCCTGGGCCGCGTTCAGTCCCGTCTCCAAGATCAGGGTTCGGGTGTGGAGCTTTGATGAAGCCCAACGCATCGACGCTGCGTTTTTCATCGCTGCATGCCAAGCATCGGTCTCGGCCAGAGGTCGATTTGAGGTGAAAAGTAATGCGGTCAGGCTGGTGCATGGCGAGTCCGACGGCCTGCCGGGGCTGATCGTTGACCGTTATGGCGACACCTTGGTGGCGCAGTTCTCCGCCGCTGGCGTTGAGCGCTGGAAAGACGTGATCGCCGACGCGCTGTTGGCCGCCACTGGCCTGAACAAACTCTATGAACGCAGTGATGCCAGTAGCCGCGCCCTAGAAGGTCTGCCCGATATCACCGGCTGGCTGCGCGGTGATGGGCCAGTGGCGCTGGCGCTGCAAGAGCACGAATGGACGCTAGGCGTGAACATTGCTGAGGGACACAAGACCGGCTTTTATCTGGACCAGCGCGACAGCCGCAAGCTCTTTAGCGACCATGCCCGTCGACTGAAGTTTGAACGGGTCTTGAATTGTTACTGCTACACCGGGGGGTTCACCGTGGCGGCACTGATGGGAGGTGCTACCCATGTCACCTCCATCGATTCGTCCGGCCCTGCCATCGCCCAAGCCGCCGCGAACGTGTCTCTCAATGGGTTTGATGCCAGCCGCGCCACCTTCATGGACGCGGACGTCAATGCGTCCTTGCGAAAGTTTGCGGACGAAGGCCGCACCTTCGACGCCATCGTGCTGGATCCGCCCAAGTTTGCCCCCACCGTGGCGCATGCCGAGCGAGCCGCGCGCGCCTACAAAGACATCAACCGTTTGGCATTCAAGCTTTTGGCGCCAGGCGGCGTGTTGTTTACGTTCAGCTGTTCGGGTGGCATCAGCGTTGATTTGTTTCACAAGATAGTGGCCTCCGCAGGCTGCGACGCCGGGGTGGATGGCTACATCCTTGAGCGCGTGGGCGGTGCGCCGGATCACCCCATGACCCTGCAGTTTCCCGAGGGTGAATACCTCAAGGGCTTGGTGGTTATGCGGAAATAGGCCGTCTCAATGTTGCTCGTTACACTCCTTGTCGTCTGGACTACCTAATACTATGAGCCTGATTCCTGTCACTATCCTCACCGGTTTCCTGGGTTCAGGAAAAACCACTTTGCTCAAACGTGTGCTGTCGGAGGCGCACGGGCAGAAGATTGCCGTCATCGAAAACGAGTTTGGCGAAGAAAACATCGACAACGACATTTTGGTGACCGACGGCCAAGAGCAAATCATCCAGATGAGCAATGGCTGCATCTGTTGCACCATCCGAGAGGACTTGCGCGAGGCCTTGCAACTGCTGGCCACCAAAAAACGCCAGGGGTTGCTGAACTTTGACCGCGTGGTGATTGAAACCACGGGTGTTGCCGATCCTGGTCCGGTGGCGCAGACCTTTTTCATGGACGATGAAATCGCAGAAAGCTATCTGCTGGACGCCATTTTGACCCTGGTGGACGCCAAACACGCGCCCTCGCAATTGGACGATCGCCAGGAAGCACGTCGGCAAGTCGGGTTTGCTGACCAGATATTCATCAGCAAGACGGATTTGGTGGGAGCCGCCGACCTTGAATCCCTCCAGCACCGACTGTCTCACATGAACCCCAGAGCCCCTCAAAAGGCTGTGCATTTTGGAGAAGTTGCCCTGTCCGACGTGTTGGATTTGCGGGGTTTTAACCTCAACGCCAAGCTCGACATCGATCCGGACTTCCTCAAAGAAGACGACCACGCGGGTCATGATCATGGGCATGACCACGAACATGGTGAGCACTGTGACCATCCGTCCCACCAGCATGGTCACCATCACCACCACGATGACGACGTGAAAAGTTTTGTGTTTCGATCGGAACGCCCGTTCGACCCCGCCAAACTGGAAGACTTCCTGGGTGCCGTGGTCAACATCTATGGTCCGCGCATGCTGCGCTACAAAGGTGTTCTCTATATGCACGGCACCGAGCGCAAGGTCATCTTTCAGGGTGTGCACCAATTGATGGGCAGCGACCTCGGTCCCGCTTGGGCCCCGGACGAAAAACCTTGTAGCAAAATGGTGTTCATTGGCATCGACTTGCCGAAAGACATTTTTCTTCAGGGAATGGAGAAAAGCCTTGTGTGAGGTCGTTTTTTAACCGATTGGCAGGTCAGAGATGTTTGTCTCACTTTTGCAACTAATGGGCTTTCCTTCTGCTAAACCTGTACACTCGCGCGCCGAAGAAAGTACCCGGTCAAATGCGTCAACGGCAGAGGCCCCTCCTGTAAAAGTGCAGCCGATGGCCATTCAAGCGTCACAAGTGCAGGCAAAACCTGCAAGGAGAAACCCAGTGAAAGCGCCAGTCGTCAAAACCAAAGCAGTTGCTCCCAAAGTAGCTGAGGCCACCCCAAAGCCTGTCGAAACCAGCAAAACGGTTGCTGTTGACAAGCCTGCGGCGGCAAAAACCAAGACGGCCCCTGCTGCGGTAGCCAAGACCGTGACCAAAACCAGCCCCAAACCAGCCGCCAAACCAAGCGCAAAATCTGTTGATCAAGGTGCTACCAAAGCCCTGCCCGTTACCAAAACAACAAAAGTAGCCGCCGTGGCCAAACCTGTCAAAGCTGCCAAACCGGTGGCTGTGAAGGTGCAACCCAAAGTCGCTGCGCCAGTTCCCCTCAAGTCAAAGATGAAACCAGAAGAAGTGACCCCAAAAACTCAAACCGAAGCTGCTAAACCTGCGGCCACCAGTCCTCAACTCACGCCTTTGGGTGTGCCTGTTCGTTCAGGGCGTCCGTCGTCCCGGCTGGCGCAGTTGACCGTGCCCTCCATGGCACAGTCGGTTGCATCAACTGCCGCCAAGGCAAGTTTCACGCAAATGACGTCCACACAACCGATTGTTCCGCCTTTGGCGTCCTCGGTAAAACGCGACCCAGCGTTGGCAAACAACTGGAAGACCAAACCGGTCTCGGAGTTGACGGATCCAGAAATCATGGCCATGTCCGATGACGACTACATGAACGAGACGCAAATGGCGTACTTTCGTGCCAAATTGGTCGTTTTGAAGAATGATATTTTGAACAGCGCGGGTGAGACCACCGAACATTTGCGTGAAGACACCGCTGTGGTGCCTGATCCGGCGGACCGAGCCACCATCGAAGAGGAGCACGCACTTGAACTGCGAACCCGCGACCGGGAACGTAAGTTGTTGAAGAAAATTGAGCAGTCCATCAACCGCATTGACGCCGGAGATTACGGCTACTGTGATGAAACCGGCGAGCCCATTGGGGTTGGTAGACTGCTTGCGCGTCCCACGGCCACGCTGTCGCTGGAAGCCCAGCAGCGTCGGGAACTCAAACAAAGAATGTTCGGAGACTGATGCCCCGCATTCGTCGGATTCACGTTATCCTCCACTGATATGGCAACTCAAGACGACAGTTCGGGTCTTTTGTCCAAGGTGGCCAAGTTTGTGCGCCATCCGGCCACCGACTGGGTAGAGTTGGATAAGGTTCCTGTGTCAGAGCCTGCTGAAAACAGCAAGCAAGCGCTGCGTCACATGATTGAACGCAAAGCGCACAATGACGCTGTCCGCAGGAGGGAGTTCAGTCAGCTGCGAAAGGTGCGCCAGGCCGCACAAGGTGGTGCTCCTGAATTTGTGTTGCGGCCGTCCTCTTTTCGTGACAGCTCCGGCTTTTCGGATTTGCAAGAACGTGCTGAGACATTGAAGAAAATCGATGAAATCGAAGCGCAGATGTCCAAGCAATGGTGGAAAGGGCGCAAAGGCGTTGAGTCACCTGCATCCAGCGAGCTGCTGTCCGCTGGAGACACACCGCACCAACCCGGGCTCGTTTCGCCCCGGCCCATTGAGGACAGTGCTTTTGCGGCCACCACACCCACCAACTTACCTGACAGTGTTGACGACGTTCCGACTCAAATGGGGATGGTGGTTGAGTCCGATGTGAACAGCAGCCTGCAAACCGGCCCCATGACGGGCAGTGCCAAACACTTCGACATCACAAGTAGCAGTGCTTTCTCCGCATCGAAAATGGTGTCCGTTGAAATGGGGCAAAACCTCTCCGACCCCACGCTGGAAGAGGCCGCGATCCGGTTTGCCAACAGTGATGACAAGGGCGCAGAGGCGGTGCTGCTGACCGCGCTGCAAAGCAGCGATGCAACGCCGGAATCGTGTGAAATTTGGATGCAGGCCTTGTTTGATTTGTACCGCAGTACCGGTCAGCAAGCCCATTTTGAGCGTGCGGCGTTGGACTATGCCCGGCGCGCCGGGCGCTCGGCGCCCACGTGGTTTTCTACACCTCACGCATTGGCGTCCAGCCAAGCCGTAGAGGCGTCGTTGGCGACTGCGACGCTGCCCCCCCCGGAAGGGCGCGACGCTTGGGATTGCCCTGAGGTGCTGGATGTGGCCACCGTTACGCGGCTGGCTGACCTGATTGTCCTGGGGCGCGGGCCCTTGGTGCTGAATTGGCAGGCGTTGCACCAAGTCGAACCTGCAGCTGGTTTTGTGTTGGCTGGGCTCATCGCACGTTGGTGTGACCAAGCGCTGTCGCTGCATTTCGAAGGCGTTGACGCATTGAGCCTGGTGTTGCAGGACCAAACGCCCACTGGCGATGATTGCGTCGAGGAATTTTGGTGGCACATGCGGCTGAATAGTTTACGGATTTTGCGCCTTCAAGAAGACTTCGAGAACGTTGCGATGGACTATTGCATCACCTTTGAAGTGTCACCGCCCGCGTGGCAGCCCGCAAAATGCCTGCGCGTTTTTGGACATGAGGCGCCCACCGAGGTGATGGACTGGGATATGGACGATGCGCCAATGACGGTGTCCAAAGCTTTGCCATTGGGGCAGGTGTACTCGGTTGGGTCCACTGGATTTGATGCGCCTCCTGCAGACCTATTGGAGCTTGTCGGTGAGATTCTGGGTGACGCGGAACAGGCGCTGGCCCCGTTGAAGGCCGAGGCGCGGCCTGGCGGTGCACTCACCGTCGGTTGCACCCGGTTGATTCGGGTTGATTTTTCGGCCGCAGGTAGCATCTTGAACTGGGTAGCCGATGCGCAGCAACTTAACGTGCAGGTCACGCTGCACGACGTGCCCCATCTTGTGGCAGCCTTTTTTAATTTGATCGGGATCAATGAACACGCGCGCATTGTGGCGCGAACCCATTAAGGTACTTTTTCAGAATGGAACAATTTCACGGAACCACCATCATCAGTGTTCGTCGCAAAACAGCTGACGGCGTACAGGTCGCCATTGGTGGAGACGGTCAGGTGACGCTGGGCAATGTGGTGATCAAAGGCACCGCGCGCAAGGTTCGCAAACTCCACCATGGCAAGGTTTTGGCTGGTTTTGCGGGCGCCACGGCAGATGCCTTCACGCTGTTTGAGCGGTTTGAAGCCAAGCTGGAGAAACATCAAGGGCATCTGGTTCGTGCAGCCATCGAACTGACGAAGGACTGGCGCACCGATAGAGTATTGCGTCGGCTCGAAGCGATGCTGGCTGTGGCAGATTGCGAGGCTTCACTGGTGATTACCGGCAACGGCGATGTCCTAGAGCCGGAAAATGGCATCATCGCGATCGGTTCGGGTGGCGCGTATGCCCAGGCAGCCGCGATGGCACTGTTGAGTCACACCGACATGTCGGCCACGGATATGGTGAAGAAATCTCTGGAAATTGCTGGAGAAATTTGTATTTACACCAACATGAACCACACGATTGAGAGTCTGTAGACCCACTGAGGCGCGTTTGGCCGCCTGGTTGCCTTGGCGCCGCAATGGACTTCTCCTGATTTTGTAACGCGGTAAGGCAATCTGGGCGTGAACGCCTGGCTGTCTTGCCGTTCTAAACTGATTGATCATGTCTTCACTTACCCCGCAGGAAATTGTTTTTGAACTGGATAAGCACATTGTTGGACAGCAACAAGCCAAGCGTGCTGTGGCGATTGCTTTGCGCAACCGTTGGCGCCGTCAGCAGGTCGATGGGAGTCTGCGCAGCGAGATCACCCCGAAAAACATCTTGATGATCGGCCCCACAGGAGTTGGCAAAACTGAGATCGCCAGACGGTTGGCTCGATTGGCTGACGCACCTTTCATCAAGGTGGAGGCGACCAAATTCACCGAAGTGGGTTATGTGGGTAAGGACGTTGACGCGATCATTCGTGATTTGGCCGACATCGCCGTCAAACAAACCCGACAAGCCGAAACGCAGAAAGTGCGTTGTCGCGCTGAGGACGCCGCGTTAGAGCGTGTTTTGGATATTTTGATTCCGATGCCACGCCAAGACTTCAGTGTGGCGCAAGGCAATGAACCCGAGAGTGCTGCGCGTCAAACGTTTCGCAAGAAACTGCTGGAAGGTCAGTTGGACGACCGAGAGATTGAAATTGATGTGGTGCAGACACCGCAGCAACTGGAGATCATGGGCCCGGCTGGCATGGAAGAAATGACTGAGCAACTGCGCGGCATGTTTGGACAGATCAACCAACACAAGAAGCAAGCACGAAAGCTCAAAATCCGCGAAGCGCTCAAGTTGTTGGCTGATGAAGAGGCCGCCAAGCTGGTCAATGACGATGACATCAAGTCACTGGCCTTGCAAATGCTGGAGCAAAACGGCATTGTTTTCATCGATGAAATCGACAAGGTGACATCGCGCTCAGAAAGCAGTGGCGCGGAGGTGTCACGCCAAGGTGTGCAGCGCGACCTGCTTCCTTTGGTGGAGGGGACAACGGTGTCCACCAAGTACGGCATGGTCAAGACGGATCACATCCTGTTCATTGCCTCGGGTGCCTTTCATCTGAGCAAGCCCAGTGACCTGATTCCCGAGCTGCAGGGACGGTTTCCCATACGGGTGGAGCTCCAGTCTTTGTCGGTGGATGATTTTGTGGCCATCTTGACCCAGACCAAAGCGTCTCTGGTGCGTCAATACCAGGCCTTGCTCGCCACAGAACAGGTTGTCGTTGAGTTCACGCAAGCAGGCATTCAGCGGTTGGCGCAAATCGCCTTTGACGTGAATGAACGCACTGAAAACATTGGGGCCCGCAGGTTGTCGACCGTCATGGAGCGCCTGCTCGACGACGTGAGCTTCAACGCCACCCAATGGGCCGGGCAGACCTTGTCGGTCGATGATGCTTATGTGGACTCTCGGCTGGCTGAGCTGAGTAAAAACGAAGACCTCAGCCGCTACATTCTCTGACAGATGCGCTTTCGCGAGCCATTCACCTGCGCCAGCGTGAGCGCAGGTGTGCCGCGGCTGGCCCAAACCCAGTTGTAGCGCCTGACGACATCTAGCCATCGGCTTGCCCTTGAGGTGTTGCCGCAATGGTAACTTTGCACGGAATCATCTTTTTGCTTTTCCTAAAGCATCACTTTCAGTGCGTGCGCTAAGTCCTTATTTTGCAAGGATTTTGTGATTTTAACCTTCGAAATCAAGTCTAAGTTATTGATTTCATTGTTAAAAATTGTGACGCGCCGATACGCGCCGATACGTTTTGCTGGTACAGTGCAAAAAAGTGCAGTTAGGTGGTGAAAAGTGCCAATTTCATCCCCGTGCACACCACTCACCAAAGGTCTTCAACGTGTTTCAAGGGGCTTCCTCATTAAGTCTGGATGCTAAGGGTCGGCTGTCTGTGCCAACCCGGCATCGTGACGTGTTGAACGCCACAGCCCAAGGCCAGTTGACCATCACCAAGCATCCGCACGGCTGCTTAATGGTGTTTGCGCGACCCGAATGGGAAAAGTTTCGCCAGCGCATCTCTGAGTTGCCCATGTCTGCTCAATGGTGGAAGCGTATTTTTCTGGGCAATGCGATGGATGTCGAAATGGACGCCACCGGGCGCGTGTTGGTGTCGCCTGAGTTGCGCGAGGCAGCAGGAATCACCAAAGACGCGGTTCTGATGGGGATGGGCGGCTATTTCGAGCTGTGGGACAAGGCCACTTACGACGCCAACGAAACCAAGGCCATGCAAGAGCCCATGCCCGACGTGTTGACGGATTTCTCGTTCTGAGGTGGGTGTGGACGCAGTATGGACTCACACCACGGTGTTGCTGAACGAAGCGGTGGACGCTTTGCTGGGGCAGCCCTCTGACGCCGAACCGCTAACCGGGGACTCGGGCGTGTATGTGGATGCAACCTTTGGTCGGGGTGGTCACAGCCGCTTGATCTTGTCGCGGTTGGCGCCGACATCCCAGTTGATTGCATTTGACAAAGATACCGACGCGCTGGCCGAAGCGGCGCGCATTCAGGATCCTAGGTTTTCGGTGCGGCACCAAGGTTTCAGCCATCTGGGTGAATTGCCCCAGGGCAGCGTGGCCGGAGTGTTGTTGGATTTGGGGATCAGTTCACCCCAGATCGACAACCCAGAGCGCGGGTTTAGTTTTAGGTTTGAAGGGCCTCTGGATATGCGCATGGATACCACGCGCGGCCAGAGTGTGGCGCAGTGGCTGGGTCACGCTGATATCGATGAAATTGCGGAGGTGATACGTGAATATGGCGAAGAACGGTTTGCTGGCCCCATTGCAAAGGCGATT
>Ga0136636_10002829_pt1 | contig 10382 bp, 10 predicted proteins | sample AntDrymUQ8522106_2_FD_104653 | JGI IMG/M metagenome (GOLD analysis project Ga0136636, IMG submission 104653) | Polar desert sand microbial communities from Dry Valleys, Antarctica - metaG UQ852 (21.06) | ecosystem: Environmental > Terrestrial > Soil > Desert | place: Antarctica: Dry Valley... | reverse complement strand
GACATGCGGCACCAGCGCGTCGAGTATCTCGGCGGCGAGGCGTCCGGCGCGGCGCATCCCCTCGAAGCCCTCGGCCCCGTGTAATTTAATAACTCCGTCGCGGGTCTGGGCTGCCTCGGCGGGCGTGACTGCTACATATTGATCCATTGGGGCGATATAGAGGCTTTTTCCCCGCTTTGCGAGGGGGCAGTTGTCGGCTATCGCAACCGAATGACAGAATCCCGCATCTACACCGCCGCACTTGTGATTATCGGCGATGAAATCCTCTCCGGCCGCACTCAGGACAAGAATATCAGCCAGATTGCCTTGTGGCTAAATATCCAGGGCATTCGCCTGCGCGAAGTGCGGGTTGTACCCGATGTTGAGGAAGCGATTGTCGAGGCGGTCAATGCGCTTCGTGCACGTAACGATTATCTATTCACCACCGGCGGCATAGGCCCGACGCATGATGACATTACGGTCGATGCGATTGCGGCGGCCTTGGGCGTCGACGTCGTCATTCATCCCGAGGCGAGCGAAGTCCTGCACAAATATTACGAGACTCGCGGCGGCATCAACGAAGGCCGCCTGCGAATGGCGCGCGTGCCCGACGGTGCGGACCTGATCCCTAACAAGATGTCGGGCGCACCCGGTATTCGCCACGGCAACATCTTCATCATGGCCGGTGTCCCGCATATCACCGCAGGGATGCTCGACGCGCTGACCGGGCAACTCGAAGGCGGTGCGCCCCTCTTGTCGCATCAGGTCGGCTGCTGGGTTGCCGAAAGCGAAGTCGCCAAGCTGCTCGCCGACACCGAAAAGCATCATGAAGGATGCCAGATCGGCAGCTATCCTTTTTTCCGCGAAGGCAAGGTGGGGGCGAATTTTGTGGTGCGGACGACCGATCCGCATAAGCTCGCCGAATGTGTTGATGCGCTGAAGCTCGGCTTGCGCGGGATTGGCTATGAAACCGTCGACGGTGGAATATAAACGGCGCTTGGTCGCCCTGTTCATCTGCGGTCAACCAGCGCCCGCAATAAGGAGCGTAATGCCTAAATTCTCCCAAGCTATCGCCGTGACAGCCCTGCTGTTATCCACTTCTGTCTATGCCCAGTCCGCTGCTGAGCCCGCCTCTGCGGTCAGCAAACCGATCAAACAGCCTTGGCTGTACGAAGGCAGCGATGTTCCCGTCGACGACACATGGACCTTTGGCGAGCTACCAAATGGCGTACGCTATGCGGTCAAAAAGAACGATGTTCCGGCAGGACAAGTCTCGATCCGCGTTCGCATCGACGCTGGCGCGCTTCATGAGAATAACAACGAGCAGGGATTTGCGCATCTGATCGAGCATCTATCATTCCGCGGCTCGACTTTCGTCCCCGACGGCGAGGCCAAGCGCATCTGGCAGCGGTTCGGGGTAACATTCGGCAGCGATAGCAACGCGCAGACGACGCCGACGCAGACGGTCTACAAGCTCGATTTGCCTAACGCGACGCCTGAAAAGCTCGATGAATCGGTCAAGATTATTTCCGGCATGATCCGTAATCCGCGTATTTCCGATACTGCATTGAATGCTGAACGCGCCATCGTGCTCGCCGAATTGCGCGAAAATAGTGGTGCGCAAATGGTTTATAGCGATGCGCTGCGCCAACATGCTTTTCAGGGCCAGCGGTTGGCAAACCGCTCTACCATCGGCACGCCCGAAACATTGCAGGCCTCCGATGCCGAATCGCTCAACGCCTTCCACAAACGCTGGTATCGCCCCGAAAATGCTGTCGTGGTCATGGCGGGCGATATGGAGCCTGCGCAGCTTGCCAATTTGGTGCAGAAATATTTCAACGACTGGAAAGGCACCGGCCCGCGTGCGCCCGAACCAGCCTTCGGTGACCCTACGCCAACCGGCACACCGGCGCGCGTTCTGATCGAACCGACGCTGCCGACCACCGTCAGCATCGCGTTCCTGCGTCCGTGGCGCAAGGTTGACGATACGATTGCCTATAACGAACAATTGTTGATCGACGCGCTGGCGTTGCAAATCATAAACCGTCGTCTGGAAGTTCAGGCACGCGGTGGCGGCAATTATCTGTTCGCCGAGGTCGCGCAGGAAGATATCTCGCGCACCGCCGATGCCACGTTGGTGTCTGTGACTCCGATTGCCGATAAATGGGAGGCGGCGACCAAGGATGTGCGATCAGTCATCGCCGATGCCACTGAAACTGCGCCATCAAAAGCCGATATCGACCGCGAATTGACACTGTTCGGCAACGCCTTGCGCACCATGCTCGACAGTTATCCGTTCGAAGCCGCCGCCAAACAGGCCGACGACATCGTGCAGGCGGTCGATATTCGCGAGACCGTCGCCGCGCCGAAGACGGTCGTGCAAGTCTTTGAAGGAATGAAGGGCAAGTTCACGCCAGAACGCTTGCTGGCTTCGACGCAGGCTTTGTTCAAGGCCGATGCCACGCGATTGATGTTGTCGTCGCCGACCACGTTGGCGGACGCAGACAATCGCGCGCTGGCTGCGCTCAATGCGACAGTTGCTGCCAATAAAGGCGTGCGACTTTCTGAAAACGCCTTAGGATTTGATGCGCTGCCTAAATTGGGTGGGCCGGGCAAATTGGTTTCGGAAGACTTGGTTTCGCGGCTAGAAATGACGCGACTGGAGCTGTCGAATGGCGTTCGGGCGTTGCTCTATCCGAACAAGGCAGAAAGCGGACAGATCCGCATCCTCGTCCGCTTCGGCAGGGGTTATCAGGCTGTAACGCCAGATCAAGGCAGCTTGCTATGGGCGGGGCCTCTGGTTTTGCCTGAAAACGGCATTGGCAAACTGAAGCGCACTGACATCGACCAGATGGTCAATGGCCGCCGGATCGAGCTTAATTTTTCAGTCGATAATGACGCTTTCCAATTCGGCGCGAATACAAGGCCAGACGATCTAGCTGATCAATTAACGTTGATTGCGACCAAACTTGAATATCCCGGCTGGGATGGCGCGCCAGTTGAGCGGGCGAAAGCACTGGCAACGTCGGGCTATGACAGCTTTGAAATGTCGGCGACATCGGTACTGCAGCGCGATCTGGAATATTTACTGCGCGACAAGGACCCGCGCTGGAAAGCCGCGACGCCCGCAGATGTTGCCAAAATCGACGCATCAAAGTTTGAAGCCTATTGGAAGCCATTGTTGGCGCAGGGACCGGTCGAAGTCATGCTGTTCGGCGATTTCGACAAGGCGGCCGCTGTGGCTGCGCTTGAAAAAAGCTTCGGTGCGATGAAGCGGCGTGTGCCTCTGGCAGTTGCTCCGGCGGCGCTGGATGTCAATTTTCCGGCGGCTAACAACACACCGGTCCGATTGAGCCATCGCGGCTCTGCCGACCAGGCAGCGGCGGTAATCGCTTGGCCCACTGGCGGCGGTCTCTCCGGCATCAGCGAAGGGCGGCAGCTTGAGATATTGGCAGCGATATTCCGCGACCGATTGTTCGAAAAATTCCGCGCAGAACAGGCAGCGAGCTACAGCCCCGACATGGCGGCAAACTGGCCCGAGGATTTTCCAAGCGGCGGTTATTTGATGGCTTACACGCAGGTAAAGCCGGGCGATGTCGACCGCTTTTATGCGTTCGCCGACGCAGTGGCGGCCGATCTGGTCGCCAACCCGGTCAGCGCTGACGAACTGCAACGCGCGGTAGAACCGATGAAGCAGGCCATCGAGCGTGCCGCATCAGGCAATACATTCTGGCTTAACCAGCTGAAAGGCGCAAGCTATCAGCCCGAACGTTTCACGGCGCTTGGTAAGCTGTTCGGCGACTATAGCGGTGTGACGCCAGCAATATTACAGTCGCTGGCGAAAACCTATTTCGTAAAGGACAAGGCCTGGAAACTGGTTGTATCACCGCAAGAAAAAGGCGCTCCGATAACCGCGACACGCTGAACCTTTTTGCCAAAGGAAAGCGCTCAAATTTTGGCAATTCTTCCATAAGGCTGGTCCAATGCAAGCGCTCAGCGGTCTGAACATGCGACTGTGGGACCAGCGCTTCGGGATCGTCTAACGTACAGGTCTGGATATCGACCAATCCCGGCAGATATTCTTCGTTCACGTAGAACAGACCGGTCCCGCATACTGCGCAAAAATGCCGAAACGCTCGGCCTGACGAGTTGTAACTGCTGATCTCGCCGCTCGATTTGAAGTCAGCAGCGGCAAATGCTGCCCAACTAACAAAGGGTGCGCCCGCCGATCTGCGGCAATCGCTGCAATGGCAAATCGACACATGCTGCGGCTCTCCGCACACTTCAAACCGCGCCTGACCACATTGGCACCCGCCCTGATATTCCACGTCCCGTCTCCTTCATCGACATTATACCAATGCCGGGAGAACGTTCAAAGAACATATTTGGATAGATCGGTATCCTTGGCGATGCTTGAAAGTTGCTTGCTTACATAATCGGCATCGATTGTCAGCGTCTCGCCTTTGCGGTCCTCAGCCTCAAAGCTGATCTCTTCGAGCAGCTTTTCCATCACCGTTTGCAACCGCCGCGCACCGATATTTTCGACCGTTGCATTCACATCGAAGGCTATCCGCGCAATCGCGTCGATGGCGTCATCGGTGAAGGCAAGCGTAACCTCTTCGGTCGCCAATAGGGCGGTATATTGCTGCGGCAGGTTGGCGCGCGTTTCGGACAGGATTCGCACAAAATCCGCATGTTCCAACGCACGTAATTCGACACGGATCGGCAAGCGACCCTGCAATTCGGGTAACATGTCGCTCGGCTTCGATACGTGGAACGCCCCGGATGCAATGAACAGCACATGGTCAGTCTTCATCGGTCCGTATTTGGTTGCAACCGTGGTGCCCTCGATCAACGGCAACAGATCGCGCTGCACACCTTCGCGGCTGACAGAACCGCTACCGCGCGAATCCGATACTGCGATTTTGTCGATTTCATCCAAGAACACGATTCCATTGGCCTCTGCGTCGGCGAGCGCGACGCGGTTGACGTCGTCTTGGTCCAGCCGCTTTTCGGATTCTTCCTCGACAAGCTTGGCCCAGGCGTCAGGGACCTTCATCTTGCGCCGCTTCAGATTGTTTTGGCCAAAGGCCTTGCCCATCATCTCGCCAAGATTGATCATGCCGACCTGACCGCCCATGCCGGGAATTTCCATTGGCGTGGCGGGTGCGTCGGACACTTCGATCTCGATTTCGACGTCATCCATATGATGGTCGACGATTCGCTGGCGGAATGCCTGACGCGTGGCCTCGCTCGCGGTCTCGCCAGCAAGCGGCTTGAGCAGTCGCTCCATGGCGGCGGCCTCTGCCGCCTCACGCACATGTCCGCGCCGACGTTCTTTTTCCAACCGCACGGCTTCTTCGGCGAGGTCACGCGCAATCTGCTCGACATCGCGACCGACATAGCCAACTTCGGTAAACTTGGTGGCTTCTACCTTAATAAACGGTGCATCTGCGAGTTTCGCCAGGCGGCGGCTAATCTCTGTCTTGCCGCAGCCGGTGGGCCCGATCATCAGGATATTCTTTGGCGTAACCTCGTCGCGCAGATCCGCGCCGAGCCGCTGCCGCCGCCAACGATTGCGCAATGCTACCGCAACTGCGCGTTTGGCATCGGTCTGGCCGATGATATGCTCATCGAGCGCAGCAACTATCGATTTGGGGGTCAGGTTCTGGTTCATCTCCGCCTAGATGGTGGATTTCAAAAGCGATTCAAGTGGTTTGAGCCACTGCGCTTTGATATGCGGGACCAATGCCGCTGCCCTCGCTCCTGATTATAGATGATTTTCTGAACGATCCGCTGGTTGCGCGACAAAAGGCGCTGGTACTTGACTATGATCCGGCGCTTAAAAACGGCAACTATCCCGGTACATTGTCGTCGGAAGCTTTGCCGATTGCCGGACTCGATGACGCAGTTTCCCAGATAATCGGTGCCAAGGTGAAACCGCAAGCCGGAACCAGCCACAGCCACTGCCGATTGACACTGGCAAATGACAAGGGCTTGTCGGGGGTGCATATCGACCCATGTTTTTATTCAGGCATCCTCTATCTGAACCTGCCCGAGCATTGCCGTGGCGGGACCGATTTCTTTCGGCATAAGCGCACCGGGCTTGACCGGGTGCCGATAGACGCAGCACAAATGCTGACTTCGGGATATGCGGACCCAAATCAGCTGATCGAGGAAGTGGTCAATGGCGATACGTTAAAGCCGTCCAAATGGGAAAAGCAGTTCACCGTGCCGATGCGGTTCAACCGGCTGGTTCTGTTCAGTCCGTGGATGTTTCATAACTCCGCGCGCGGTTTTGGCAGCGGCCCTGATAATGGCCGCCTCGTCCACCTGATGTTTTTTGCGGCTGCCTAAGGCGCGCTATCGAGACTTTCTACCGTAAGCTGATCGTTGGTGTAGACACAGATTTCGGCGGCAATTTTCATCGCGTGGCGTGCCATTTTCTCGGCGTCGCTTTCGTAATCGGCCAGCGCGCGTGCTGCCGATAATGCGTAGTTGCCGCCCGATCCAATTGCCGCGATCCCGTCATTTGGTTCAAGCACATCGCCATTACCGGTGAGGATCAATGTCACATCCTTGTCGGCGACGATCATCATCGCCTCCAGATTGCGCAGATATTTGTCAGTGCGCCAGTCTTTGGCGAGTTCGACCGCGGCGCGCATCAATTGCCCGCGATGTTGCTCCAGCTTCTTTTCCAGCCGCTCGAACAGAGTAAAGGCATCGGCGGTCGCGCCGGCAAAGCCGCCGATAACGCTGCCATCGTGCAACTGGCGCACCTTTTTGGCGTTTGGTTTCATGACCGTTTGGCCCATCGACACCTGACCGTCGCCTGCGATCACGACTTTGCCGTTTTTGCGGACCGAGAGGATTGTTGTCCCGTACCAAGTAGTGGTGTTTGTATGTGCTTGATTATCCATGGACGGGATATGGTGAGGTCGGCGATAAAGCGCAAGAGACGCTATCGGTCTTGGCGCTCGCCGAGCTTTCGTTCCCATGCCAGCGCGTGCTGAACGATAACATCCAGATTATCATATTTGGGCTGCCACCCGAACCGCTCGACGATGGCGCGATTGTCCGAGATCAATGCGTCGGGATCGCCCGCGCGACGTCCTTCCAGATTGCGGACCAATTTGTGATTGGTAACTCGGTCGACGGCATCCAGAACCTGCATAACCGAATAGCCATGGCCATAGCCGCAATTCAGCGTGTGGCTCGTCTTGGGGTCCGCAACTAACGCCTCAAGCGCGATAACGTGCGCGGCGGCAAGGTCAGCCACGTGAATATAGTCGCGCACTCCGGTGCCGTCTTCGGTGGCATAATCGGTACCGAATACACTGACAGATTCGCGTTTGCCCAATGCTGCTTCGACCGCAATTTTTAGCAGATGCGTTGCACCAATGGTCGACTGGCCACTACGCGCTTCAGGGTCTGCGCCCGCAACGTTGAAATAGCGCAATGCGCAATAATTGAAATCATGCGCGGCGGCGACATCGCGCAACATCATTTCGGTCATCAACTTCGATGTACCATAAGGATTGATCGGCCGGGTGGGCATGTCTTCGTGGACCGGACTTGTTTCGGGAATGCCGTAGGTGGCTGCCGTAGACGAAAAGATCATATGATGCACATTATTGGCAATCAGGCTTTCGATCAGCGAACGGGTCTTGGCGGTATTGTTATGATAATATTTTAGCGGATTTTCCACCGACTCGGGCACGACGACCGATCCGGCAAAGTGCATGACGGCATCGATTCGCTCATTTTGGGCGATTCGGGTTATCAATTGCGAATCGGCAATGTCGCCTTCGTAGAAGGCAACAGCTTCTGGAACTGCCCACCGAAATCCGGTGACGAGACTGTCAATGACGACTGGCTGGTGGCCTGAATCCAGAAGTGCGAGGACGGCGTGGCTGCCGATATATCCGGCGCCGCCAGTTACCAAGACGGATAGTTTATCGGCCATTTGACGCCCTTATAAAAGTTCGAATTGCTGTCGTTGGAATGTCGCCTTGAAACAGCGTGTCGACAGCGAAGGTCAAAAAAAAGGCGACCCTAAGGCCGCCTTTTTAAACTTTAAACCCGCAGAAATCAGGGGCTGGTTGGGCCATCGTCGTCATTGCCAGCAGCAATAACGATACCGCCGATAACAGCAGCTGCAGCGATGATTGCAACGATTACGCCGCTACCGCCACCAAGCTTGTTTTCGTCCTGGGTGTTGGCGCCAACGCGCTTAACCTTCGACGCGCCAACTGCCTTTGCAGCAGGCGAAAGTGATTGAGCCATGACTGGCGCGCTTACAAGCGAAGCGGCTGCTACAGCAGCGAGAGAAAACTTACCGAAACGCATTTTTGGTGCTCCTTTTTATTAAGTGCATTGCACTCGTGGAAGTCTCTTGCATAAGCCCTGTCATAATTCAAGCATTGAATCTCGGCTGAAAGCAAAATTATCTCGATTTATCGAAGTGTTGCATAATTTATACAGTTGGATGGAAGCAAGCTGCTCATCAAGTCCAGCGTAAGAAAAAAGTCATTTTAAAAGGATTCGAAGTGACTCCGACGAAAATCGCCGTCCATCAAATGTGTAGTGGCATTGATCCGCAGCAGAATTGCGCTGCGATGGTCGATGCGATTTTGGTATCGGCGGCCGGTGGCGCTATCATGTATTTTGCGCCGGAAATGTCGTGCCTGCTTGATCGTAATCGCGACCGGGCACGGCCAAATATCACCGCCGAAGCGCAATCGGTTGAACTCAGAACAATTTGTGCGGCGGCAAAATCGACCAGCATCTGGGTCCATCTGGGTTCGATGGCAGTCTTTCACGCAGCGAACGGCAAATTTGCCAATCGCTCGCTGATAATCGGACCCGATGGCATCGTCAGGGCGCGATATGACAAGATGCATTTGTTCGATGTGGATCTTGCAACAGGCGAGAGCTGGCGTGAATCGTCGGCTTATGCTGGCGGAGACAGCCCCGTTGCCGTTGCTACGCCATTGGGCTTGATGGGATTGACCATCTGCTACGATATCAGATTTCCTTCGCTATTTGCCGCGCTCATTGGAGAACGCGTCGACGTCATCGCTGTGCCTGCGGCATTCACGGTGCCAACCGGCAAAGCGCATTGGCACGCCTTATTGACAGCACGCGCAATTGAGGCCGAGGCGTTCGTGATTGCTGCGGCTCAATCTGGAACCCATGAGGATGGGAGGCAGACATTTGGCCATTCGCTGGTGATTGACCCTTGGGGCGAAACGCTGCTCGATATGGGTGAGGGCGAACGCCTGGGCTTTGCCGAACTGGACTTGTCACGGCTTGCGGAGGTGAGGGCACAAATTCCCGTCCATGCCAACCGCCGCGATATCGACATGCCGGTCAAGCTTTTTTAATCGGTGACTTTCCTAATTTATGCTCTCGCCACATGATGATCAGCCCGGCGATGATGATGACCGGCGCACCCAGCCATGTTCCCGGCCCCGGCACATTGTCAAAGATCAGATAGCCGAAACTGATCGACCAGATCAGCCCGGTATAATCCATCGTGGTGATCGCCGCGACCGACGCGTGACGCATTGCGGTGGTTAGCAGAAGCTGAGCCACCGCGCCGCTCAGCGCCAATCCGGCAATCAACGCCCAGCCGACAAGATCATGGTTTTGAGCGACAAAAACCATACCGATGCCAAGTGGCACAAGCGTGCTCAGACTGAACCAGAACACGATTGCCCCAGCGCTTTCTGCGCGGGACATGCGGCGGATTTGGATGAGGACGCAGGCGGTTAATAGGGCGCCCGCCAGCGCTACCCAAGGTCCGGCGCCATGCATTGCTACAGCATTTGGTTGTACGGCAAGCAAAACGCCGACGAAGCCCAATGCCACCGCGCCCCAACGATATCGCCCTGTTGGTTCAGCAAGCAACAATGCCGCGAGCATCGTGGCAAAAACCGGCGTTGCAAAACTGATCGTTGTTGCTTCGGCCATCGGTAGCAATATCATCGCGGCAAAGTTCAGCGCCATCGATGTCAGGCCCAATATCCCTCTTAGCCCGTGCGCCAACGGGTTTCGCGTATGGATATCGCTCAATTTACCCAGCGACCACAGCCAAAGAACAACAACAGGCAATCCCGCCAATTGCCGCCAGAACAATGCCTCAATGAGGTGAACGCCATGTTGGCTGGCGAGTTTTACAAAAGTGAACATGACGCCCAAAGCCGCCACTGCAGCCAACCGTAACATTATTCCCAGCATCGGACGCGCCTGTCCGCTCGGCATGTCGTGCGGAGGAGTTGTCTCGATACTCATTGCGTCGATTCCGTAGAGCGGGCGAGTCGCCTTGACCATCGCAATTGCAGGTACCACATGCGCCGCATGCTATTCATGAGCGCCATATTCTGGAGTGATCATATGTG
>Ga0136636_10002828_pt1 | contig 10382 bp, 5 predicted proteins | sample AntDrymUQ8522106_2_FD_104653 | JGI IMG/M metagenome (GOLD analysis project Ga0136636, IMG submission 104653) | Polar desert sand microbial communities from Dry Valleys, Antarctica - metaG UQ852 (21.06) | ecosystem: Environmental > Terrestrial > Soil > Desert | place: Antarctica: Dry Valley... | reverse complement strand
GCAGAGGTTGCGCGATTTGTACGCCGAGCGCGATCCGCTGTATCGGGAAACCGCGCATTTCATCATCGAGACTGGCCGGCCGTCTGTGAACACCTTGGTCAACCTGATCTTGATGCAGGTGGAGCTGGCCGGGCTGGTTCAACCGCCAGCGGACGGTGAGCAAAGCTTGCCCAACTGACTGTTCGGGCTCGGATTGCTCCACTGGGGCTGCCCTAAACTTCGGGCATGACGCCCCAACCTTTTCCATGTGACAAAGCCAGCACTTTTCAGCAGATCAACATCGATCTGGCAGACCGCAGCTACGGCATCCTGATCGGGTCTGGACTGCTGGACAACGCAGAAAGTTACGCTGGTCTGCCAGTGGCGTCCACAGCGCTGATCGTCACCAACACCTTCGTGGCGCCGCTTTACGCCCAGCGTTTGCGAATTGCCCTGGCTGGGCGTTTCCGTACCGTGCTCACGGTTGAGTTACCCGATGGTGAAGCGTCTAAAAGTTGGGAGACTTTGAATCGTATTTTTGATGCCTTGCTTGCCAACAACTGCGACCGCAAGACGGTGCTGTTTGCACTGGGCGGCGGCGTGGTGGGCGACATGACAGGCTTTGCTGCCGCCAGTTACATGCGCGGCGTGCCCTTCGTTCAGGTGCCGACAACGCTGCTGGCGCAGGTGGATTCTTCGGTGGGAGGCAAGACCGCCATCAACCACCCGCTGGGCAAGAACATGATCGGCGCGTTCTACCAGCCGCAGCGCGTGATTTGCGATCTCGACACCTTGAAGACCTTGCCTTCTCGCGAACTCAGCGCTGGGCTGGCCGAGGTCATCAAGTACGGCCCAATCGCCGACATGGCGTTTTTTGAGTGGATCGAGTCGCACCTGGACGACCTTCTGGCGCAAAACCCGGCCGCTTTGGCCCATGCGGTCAAGCGAAGCTGCGAGATCAAGGCCTGGGTCGTTGGGCAAGACGAGCGCGAAACCGGTTTGCGCGCCATCCTGAATTTTGGCCACACCTTTGGTCACGCGATTGAAGCTGGCATGGGCTACGGACAGTGGCTGCACGGTGAGGCAGTGGGTTGTGGTTTGGTGATGGCAGCCCGGTTGTCCGAGGCGCTGGGTCTGGTGGACAAGGTGTTTGTGGAGCGCCTCAACACGCTGGTGCGTCGCGCGGGGCTGCCGGTGGTGGCGCCTGTGTTGGACGCGCAGGACAACGCTGGCCGTTACCTCAGTTTGATGCGGGTTGACAAGAAGTCTGAGGCGGGCGAGATCCGGTTTGTGTTGATCGACGGTCCGGGGCTGGCCACTGTTCGCGGTGCGCCCGATGCCTTGGTGGCGCAGGTGATCACCGCCAGCTGCGCTGCTGCATGACGGAGCCTGCCTTGTTTCCTGCTGGCCGTTCGGTTGTCGGATTTGCCCCGTGCGCCAGCGATCCCACACACAGCCGGGGGCGACGCTTCCCCGAGCCCGAAGCACCGACTCGCACCGCCTTCCAGCGCGACCGCGATCGCGTGATTCACTCCACCGCATTTCGCCGCCTGGTCTACAAGACGCAAGTGTTTCTCAACCACGAGGGCGATCTGTTTCGCACCCGCCTGACCCACTCGCTGGAGGTGGCGCAGCTCGGCAGAAGCATTGCCCGCTCCCTGCAGCTTAACGAAGACCTGGTGGAAGCCATCGCGCTGGCACACGATCTGGGGCACACGCCGTTTGGACACGCCGGGCAGGACGCCTTGCACGCTTCTCTGCGCTCGCTTGCCGGGCCAGTAGATGCCGAGCAAGATGCGTCGGGCTGGGGTTTCGAGCACAACCTGCAAAGCCTGCGCGTGGTTGATCGGCTTGAAGAGCGCTACCCGGCCTTTGACGGACTCAACCTCTGCTTTGAAACCCGCGAAGGCATCCTCAAGCACTGCTCGCGTGCCAACGCTGAACGCCTGGAAGCTGTTGAGCCCGGCGGGGTGGCTGCCCGCTTTCTGCGCGGTGGCTCGCCCTCGCTGGAGGCCCAGCTTTGCAATTTGGCCGACGAGATCGCCTACAACGCCCACGACATTGATGACGGCGTGCGCTCCGGCCTGCTGAGCTTGGAGCAGGTGGCTGAGGTGCCGCTGTTCGATGGTTTTCGCCGCCAAGCGCTGGACGAGTTCCCGCAATTGCAAGGCCGGCGTCTGCTGTTCGAGTCCATCCGCCTCATGCTCAGCGAGCAGGTGTACGACGTGATCCGCACCACCCAGGCTGCCCTGGACGCCGCAGGCGTAGACAGTGCCGATGCGGTGCGCCGCGCCGATCCGCTGGTGTCCTTCTCGCTCGGCATGCGCGCGCAGTCTCAAGTTCTCAAGACGTTTCTACTGCGCAATCTCTACCGCCATCCACAGGTGATGGAGACCACCGACCGAGCACGTCAGGTGGTCAGCGACCTGTTCACCCGCTACCTGGACGACCCGGCACAGCTGCCCGACGCACACGCGAGCGCACGAGACTCCTTGCAACAGCGCGCCCGCGCGGTGGCAGACTACATCGCCGGGATGACCGACCGCTTCGCCATTCGTGAACACGAGCGCCTGTTTGGACGCGTGCTGTTTCCCTGACACCCGGCTTAGCGCGATGTCCGCCGTCTCAACCCAGCCTGAAGCTCCCGAAGCCCGCCATGCCAGGGCACTGGCCAGGCTGGTGTTTGCAGTGGGGGTGATCGCCGCTCTGCACATCGGCAAGCTGCCGGTGGCCATCCCGGTCTTGCGCGACGCGCTGGGCGTGGGCTTGGTGCAGGCCGGGTTTTTGTTGTCGCTTGTGCAGCTCGCGGGCATGACACTGGGGCTTTTTGTCGGATTGGCGGCCGACCGGCTGGGTCCACGGCGTGTGATGCAAGCGGGCCTTCTGCTATTGGCCGCAAGCAGCGCATTGGGTGCGCTTGCCCCCAGTGCGGGCTGGCTGCTGGCCTCACGCGCTGTCGAAGGTCTGGGCTTTCTGCTTGCGGTGCTGCCCGCCCCGGGCTTGCTGCGCCAGCGGGTGTTGCATGCACCCACGCTTTCGCGCGCCCTCGGTTGGTGGGGCGCCTACATGCCGCTGGGTACCGCCTTGGCCCTGTTGCTGGGCTCCACGCTGATTGCAGCGCTCGGCTGGCGGGGCACCTGGCTGGCGTTGGCTGCCACCAGCCTAATCGCCTGGGCGTTGCTTACCGTGCGTGTCCCGCCACCGGCTGCCTTGGCCGATGGCCACGCTGCCGCAGCCCTGGGTCCGCGCTTGAAACGCACCCTGTCTGCCCGCGGGCCCTGGCTTGTTGCCCTGGCTTTTTTCCTGTATTCCGGCCAGTGGCTGGCGGTGGTGGGCTTTCTGCCCACGATTTACCAACAAGCGGGCTTTGCCGCCACCGCCGTGGGCGCGCTCACCGCTCTGGCCGCTGGCGTCAATCTGCTGGGCAACGTGGCCGCTGGGCGCTTGTTGGCCCGGGGCGTGCCACCCGGCTGGGTGTTGCAAGTGGCTTACGCCACCATGGCCTTGGGCGCGGTGGTGGCATTTGCCGGTATGGGTCCGCCCTGGCTTCAATACCTGGCCGTGCTGCTTTTTTCCGCCGTGGGCGGGCTCATACCGGGAACCCTGTTTGGCGTTGCCGTGCGCCTCGCGCCAGACAACGACACCGTCTCCACCACCGTTGGATGGATGCAACAGCTGTCGTCGCTGGGCCAGTTCCTCGGCCCACCGCTGGTGGCCTCGCTGGCATTGAAGGCCGGCGGGTGGCAGTGGACCTGGCTGCTGACGGGGGGCTGCTCGGTTTTGGGCATTTGGGTCGCCCGGCTCCTGCAGCGGGAGTGGGCAGGGGCGAGGTGAAACTTAATCGGGGTCAGATTCCAATTACCATGCAAGCGTCACCCGAGCGAACACATCCATGGCCCGCCTCCCTCGCCTAACACTCCCCGGTTATCCGCACCATGTGATTCAGCGGGGCAACAACCGCCAGCCCATTTTTGTCAGCGATGCAGATCGGCGAGTGCTGTTGGCACTGTGGGCCGAGTACGCGAACAAATTTCAGGTGGCGATACACGCCTACGTGTTGATGAGCAATCACTTCCATCTGCTGGTCACGCCCAGTTCGGAAAGCGGCCTGCCGCAAATGATGCAAGCCGTGGGGCGGCGCTATGTGCGGCATTTCAACGATGCCCATGGCCGCAGCGGCACTTTGTGGGAGGGGCGCTATCGCTCCACGCTGATTGAGACCGAGCGCTACCTGCTGACCTGCATGGCCTACATCGATCTCAACCCCGTGCGTGCTGGTCTGGTGAACCAGGCGCGCGAGTACCTGTGGTCCAGCCACGGCCACCACATTGGTCTGTGGCAGGACAAGCTGATCACGCCCCATGCCTTGTTATGGGAACTCGGTAACACGCCATTTGCGCGCGAGGCTGCATACGCTGCCCTGGTCCGGGGTGGTCTGCATGCAGAAGAGCAAAAAGCGCTGACAGATTCCACCTTGAAGGGTTGGGCGTTAGGAGGCGCTGACTTCCTGACCGATCTACAGCGTCGCACAGAACGCCGGGCGGCGCCCCTGCAGGCGGGACGCCCGATCGCCTCGCCACCGGGGGACTGAGAGCGATCGTCTGGCTGTACGGGCTGTCCATTCGGTTTACGATTGATCTGTCCCTAAATTCTGTTTCGTGAAGCAGCTGTTCAATTAATTGGAATCTGACCCCAATTATTGGTTTGGCAATTTTGTTGCGGTGCACTATCCTATTGGCTTCGCGAACTTTTCGCCATCCCGAACTTTGAAGGAAGCGCCATGACCACGGCAGCCGAGCAGCAGCACCTCCAGCAACATGGCCTGTACGACCCGGCCCATGAGCACGACGCTTGTGGCGTGGGTTTTGTGGCGCACATCAAAGGGGAGAAGAGCCACGCCATCGTGACGCAGGCGCTCAAGATTCTGGAGAACCTGGACCACCGAGGCGCGGTGGGCGCCGACAAGCTGATGGGCGATGGTGCGGGCTTGTTGTTGCAGCTGCCCGATGCCTTGTATCGAGAAGAATTTGCTGCCCAGGGCATCGCGCTGCCTGCGCCTGGGGAATACGGCGTGGGGATGTTGTTCTTGCCCAAGGAACACGCGTCGCGCCTGGCTTGCGAGCAGGAGATGGAGCGCGCGATCGCGGCCGAGGGTCAGGTGCTGCTGGGCTGGCGCGATGTGCCGGTGAACCGCGAGATGCCGATGTCGCCCACCGTGCGTGCGAAAGAGCCGATCATTCGGCAGGTCTTCATCGGTCGCGGCAACGACGTGATTGTGCAGGACGCGCTGGAGCGCAAGCTGTATGTGATCCGCAAGACCTGCAGCGGCAACATCCAGCGCCTGAAGCTCACCCACAGCAAAGAGTATTACGTGGTGAGCATGAGCAGCCGCACCGTGGTCTACAAGGGCCTGCTGCTGGCCGATCAGGTGGGCACCTATTTCAACGACTTGCAAGACCCGCGCTGTGTTTCAGCTTTGGGGCTGGTGCACCAGCGCTTCTCCACCAACACCTTCCCAGAGTGGCCGCTGGCCCACCCCTACCGCTACGTGGCGCACAACGGCGAGATCAACACCGTCAAGGGCAACTACAACTGGATGAAAGCGCGCGAGGGCGTGATGTCTTCGCCGGTATTGGGCGACGATCTGAAAAAGCTCTACCCGATCAGCTTTCCCGGCCAGTCCGACACCGCCACGTTTGACAACGTGCTCGAACTCATGACCATGGCCGGCTACCCGCTGGCCCAGGCGGTGATGATGATGATCCCCGAGCCGTGGGAGCAACACGCCAGCATGGACCCGCGACGCAAGGCCTTCTACGAGTACCACGCCGCCATGATGGAGCCCTGGGACGGCCCGGCCTCCATTGTGTTCACCGACGGCCGCCAGATCGGCGCCACACTGGACCGCAACGGCCTGCGCCCTTCTCGCTACTGCATCACCGACGACGACTTCGTGATCATGGGCTCAGAGTCTGGCGTGCTGCCGGTGCCGGAAAACAAGATCGTGCGCAAGTGGCGCCTGCAGCCAGGCAAGATGTTTCTGATCGATCTGGAGCAGGGTCGCATGATCGACGACGAGGAGCTCAAGTCCAACCTCGCCAACAGCAAGCCCTACAAGCAGTGGATCGAGAACCTGCGCATCAAGCTCGACGATGTCGATCCCAATGCGGCTGAGATCCCATTGGTTGAGCCGACGCTGTTGCTCGACCAGCAGCAGGCTTTTGGCATGACGCAGGAAGACATCAAGTTCCTGCTCTCACCCATGGCCAGCGCGGGCGAGGAGGCGATTGGCTCCATGGGCAACGACAGCCCGCTGGCGGTGCTCTCCAGCAAAAACAAGCCGCTCTACAACTACTTCAAACAGTTGTTTGCCCAGGTCACCAACCCGCCGATCGACCCGATCCGCGAGGCGATCGTGATGTCGCTGGTGTCCTTCGTCGGCCCCAAGCCCAACCTGCTCGACATCAACCAGGTCAACCCGCCCATGCGGCTGGAGGTGAGCCAGCCCATTCTGGATTTCCAGGACATGGCCAAGCTGCGCAGCATCGAAGCGCGCACGCAGGGCAAGTTTCGCAGCCACACGCTGGACATCACCTATCCGTTGGTCTGGGGTAAGGAGGGCGTGGAAGCCAAGCTGGCCTCGCTGTGCGCCGAAGCGGTGGATGCCATCAAGGGCGGCAAGAATATTCTGATCGTGAGCGATCGCAAGATGAGCGCGCAGCAGATCGCCATCCCCGCGCTGCTCGCCCTGTCGGCGGTCCATCAGCACCTGGTGCGTGAAGGCCTGCGCACCACCGCCGGCCTGGTGGTGGAGACCGGCACCGCGCGCGAGGTGCACCACTTCGCGGTGCTCGCGGGTTACGGCGCCGAGGCGGTTCACCCCTACCTGGCGATGGAAACTCTGGCGGCGCTGCACCAGGAGCTGCCAGGCGACCTGAGCGCCGACAAGGCGATCTACAACTACGTCAAAGCGATCGGCAAGGGCCTCTCAAAGATCATGTCCAAGATGGGCGTGAGCACCTACATGAGCTATTGCGGTGCCCAGCTGTTCGAGGCCATTGGCCTGAGCACCGATACCATCCACAAGTACTTCACCGGCACCTCCAGCAGGGTGCAGGGCATCGGGGTGTTCGAGATCGCCGAAGAGGCGATTCGAATGCACAAGGCGGCGTACAGCGACGATCCTGTGCTCGCCACCATGCTGGACGCCGGCGGCGAATACGCCTGGCGCGTGCGCGGCGAAGAACACATGTGGACGCCCGATGCCATCGCCAAGCTGCAGCACAGCACGCGCGCCAACAACTGGTCGACCTACAAGGAATACGCCGAGATCATCAACGACCAGAGCCGGCGCCACATGACCTTGCGCGGCCTGTTCGAATTCAAGATCGACCCGGCCAAGGCGATTGCGCTGGACCAGGTGGAGCCCGCCAGCGAAATCGTCAAGCGCTTTGCCACCGGCGCCATGTCGCTGGGCTCGATTTCCACCGAGGCGCATGCCACGCTGGCGGTGGCGATGAACCGCATCGGTGGCAAGAGCAACACCGGCGAAGGCGGCGAAGACGCGCTGCGCTACCGCAACGAACTCAAAGGCATCCCGATCAAGCAGGGGCAGACCATGTCCGACCTGCTGGGCAAGGATGTGTTCGAGGTCGACTACACGCTGCAAGACGGCGACTCGATGCGCTCCAAGATCAAGCAGGTCGCGTCAGGCCGTTTCGGTGTTACCGCCGAGTACTTGAACAGCGCTGACCAGATCCAGATCAAGATGGCGCAGGGCGCCAAGCCGGGCGAGGGTGGCCAGCTGCCGGGCGGCAAGGTGAGCGATTACATCGGCAAGCTGCGCCACAGCGTGCCTGGTGTGGGCCTGATCAGCCCGCCGCCGCACCACGACATTTACTCCATTGAAGACCTTGCGCAGCTGATCCACGACCTGAAAAATGTGGCGCCGCACAGCTCGATCAGCGTCAAGCTGGTGTCCGAAATCGGGGTCGGCACCATCGCCACTGGTGTCGCCAAATGCAAGGCTGATCACGTGGTGATCGCCGGCCACGACGGCGGCACTGGCGCCTCGCCCTGGTCTTCCATCAAGCACGCTGGCAGTCCGTGGGAAATCGGTCTGGCAGAGACGCAGCAGACGCTGGTGTTGAACCGCCTGCGCAGCCGCATCCGCGTGCAGGCCGATGGCCAGATGAAGACTGGGCGCGATGTGGTGATTGCCGGCCTGCTGGGCGCCGACGAGTTTGGTTTCGCCACCGCGCCGCTGGTGGTCGAGGGCTGCATCATGATGCGCAAATGCCATCTCAACACCTGCCCGGTGGGTGTGGCCACGCAGGACCCGGCGCTGCGCAAGAAGTTCTCGGGTAAGCCTGAGCATGTCGTCAACTACTTCTTCTTCATTGCAGAAGAAGCGCGCCATATCATGGCGCAGCTGGGCATCCGAAAATTCGACGAGCTGATCGGCCGCGCCGACCTGCTCGACATGAAGCAAGGCGTTGAGCACTGGAAGGCCAAGGGACTGGATTTCACCCGCCTGCTCGCTATGCCAGCGGTGCCCGCCGATGTGCCGCGTCTGCACACCGAAAACCAGGACCATGGCCTGGAGCGCGCGCTGGACAACGTGCTGATTGCCAAGTCGCGCGCTGCGATCGACAAGGGCGAGCGGGTCAAGATCATGGAGGTGGCGCGCAACGTGAACCGCTCGGTGGGCGCCATGCTGTCTGGCGCGGTCACGAAGGTACACCCCGAAGGCCTGCCGGACGACACCATCCACATCCAGCTTGAAGGCACGGGTGGCCAATCCTTCGGCGCTTTCCTCACCAATGGCATCACGCTTTATCTGATCGGTGACGCCAACGACTACACCGGAAAGGGCCTGTCTGGCGGCCGGGTGGTGGTTCGGCCCAGCATCGACTTCCGGGGCGATGCCACCAAAAACATCATCGTGGGCAACACCGTGATGTATGGCGCCACCACTGGCGAGGCCTTTTTCTGCGGCGTGGCTGGCGAGCGTTTCGCCGTGCGTCTCTCAGGCGCGACCGCGGTTGTAGAGGGCACGGGCGACCACGGCTGCGAGTACATGACCGGCGGCACCGTGGCGGTGCTGGGCCAGACCGGGCGCAATTTTGCCGCCGGCATGAGCGGGGGTGTGGCTTATGTCTATGACGAAGACGGCCGATTTGCCGAGCGCTGCAACACCGCCATGGTCAGCATGGACGAAGTGCTCACCGCCACCGAGCAGACCGCTACCGTGAACCCCGCCATTTGGCACCGGGGCCAGAGCGACGAGGCCCAGCTGCGCAAGCTGCTGCAGGACCACCACCGCTGGACCGGCAGCCGCCGTGCCCGCGAATTACTCGACCACTGGAGCGAAGCGCGCAGCAAATTCGTGAAGGTGTTCCCCAATGAATACAAGCGCGCGCTGGGCGAGATCCACGCCCGCCAATTGGTGGTTGAGGCGACCCAAAAGGCCAAGGACAAGGCCGATTTGTTGACCAAGCAGACCGTGCCTGCGGGCCGCTGAGACCCAGCCGTCCGCAACATCCAACGAACAAGGCAAGCATCATGGGAAATATCACCGGTTTCATGGAACACGAGCGTTTGGAAGAGGGCTACAAGCCCGTGCCTGAGCGCCTCAAGAACTACAAAGAATTTGTGATTGCGTTGAACGAACCGCAGGCCAAAGTGCAAGCGGCGCGCTGCATGGACTGCGGCACGCCGTTTTGCAACAGCGGCTGCCCGGTCAACAACATCATCCCGGACTTCAACGAGCTCGTGTACCGGGGCGACTGGCACAACGCCATCACGGTGCTACACAGCACCAACAACTTCCCCGAGTTCACTGGTCGCATCTGCCCCGCGCCGTGCGAGACGGCCTGCACGCTCAATGTGAACGACGACCCGGTCGGCATCAAGAGCATAGAGCACGCCATCATCGACCGCGCCTGGTCCGAGGGCTGGGTGCAGCCGCAGCCGCCGCAACACAAAACGGGCAAGAAGGTCGCCGTCGTCGGCTCTGGCCCAGCGGGCTTGGCGGCGGCCCAGCAGCTGGCTCGGGTGGGCCACGATGTGACGGTGTTCGAGAAGAACGACCGCATTGGCGGTCTGCTGCGCTATGGCATTCCCGATTTCAAAATGGAGAAGAGCCACATCGATCGCCGTGTCGCTCAGATGGAGGCCGAAGGCGTGACCTTCCGCACTGGTGTGGTGGTGGGCGAATGGCCCCAAGACAGCAAGGTGATCAATTGGGCCAAGGCCTCGATCACGCCGGAGCAATTGCAACAAGACTTCGATGCGGTGGTGCTCGCTGGTGGCTCGGAGCAAAGCCGCGACCTTCCGGTGCCTGGGCGCGATCTCAAAGGCGTGCATTTCGCGATGGAGTTCCTGCCACTGCAAAACAAGGT
>Ga0136636_10002827_pt1 | contig 10382 bp, 12 predicted proteins | sample AntDrymUQ8522106_2_FD_104653 | JGI IMG/M metagenome (GOLD analysis project Ga0136636, IMG submission 104653) | Polar desert sand microbial communities from Dry Valleys, Antarctica - metaG UQ852 (21.06) | ecosystem: Environmental > Terrestrial > Soil > Desert | place: Antarctica: Dry Valley... | reverse complement strand
CATTGAAAACCATCACTCTGAAAAGCTTGTACACTTCTTCCATATTGCGAGTCAGCCTCAAACAAGCCGTCATTAGTAATGTATAATCAAGGCTTGGAATGCGATAATCAGCATTCAACAACCCAGCTGCACTAATAACATGCTGTTTACTGTTATTCTGACGATCAAAACGTTTCACGCCAAAATACTTGCCTTCAAAAAGCCGGGTTTCTGGCATGTCAATTCCACATGCTTTAGCCAAAAGTGAATATTGATATTCAACCTCTCCCACCTTATCGGGATCAGTCGAAGCTTTAAACTTAATGAGCCATTCTCCATCCTCCATCCTGACCAATACTTTTGGTCTTGCACCTCCCGATGATCCTCCATATCTGTACAGCAGTTCAAGCGAGCCACCTGTATAATCGGATTGCAATAAGTTGGCTGCTTCTTTAGCAATTGCATCCAGATGAATTACTTCATCAGGCAAAACAACATTGTTTTCGGGATAATACTCCAAACTACCACGCCCCGTTTTTCCAATCAAACTGAGTCGCTCTAATGCATTTAGACTCTGAGAATTAATTCCTTGTTCTGTCAAGTACCTATCTAACAACAGATTCCCCCAACCGTCAGGTAAACTGTCATTAAAAACGCCAAAATTTCCAGCAAAAGAATCACGTTTGGAAACAAAAACACCTGTCTGCAAGGGTAAATAAAACGGTGAAATTGAAACACCTGTTCGAAGATAATCAACATCATACTCAAATGCACAAAGATTATCAGGAGTAAGCGCTACTCTACCAACTTTTACGTCAGAAAGTTTTACTTCAATGAGTTGAATATTAGGAATAGTTTTTATTGACATAGTTTGAATTATAAAGGTAGTTGGAGTTTGAAACAATGTCTATTGCTATTCCGTTTTACGCCCTCTTTTCTTCGTCAAACTCTGATTTGCATTTACCAATTGGTCAATACTTTGATATTTCTGTTTTGTAAACAGTGTGTCAAATTCATCGGTAGCATCTAAAGCGATAGCTATCAAAATAAGACTTTTAAGCGATATTTCACCTGTATTTTCAAAACGGCGAAGGCTACCGAAACTTATACCCGAACGTGTAGCCAGTGCTTTTTGCGTTAGGTTAAGTTCCAATCTATTTTGTCTTACTTTTTGGGCAATTGTATTAATTATATCAGTTGAATTCAAACCACCCAAACCAAAATTAAAAGCTAATATATTATTCGTTATAGTCATTATTGCAAATAAAAAGCTAATATATAATTATTTATATACAAAGATAGTAATTATTTATATATATTTAACAGTTAGAATACACAAAAAGGCATTTGTTCTTAACGATAAAGCTTTCTACAAGAAAAACCTCCAGTACCTAGTTCAATTTATTCAGTTGGAGAACAATCTGGTCCTTCAGGGAAAATTGCTATCAACTTATTTGTTTTCACAGCATCGTTAATTTGCTGTTGAATTTGCATTTTCAGCAGGTCTTTCGAAACTGCATGACCATTCACCGACAAGCAATTCAACTCTTTATCCAAAATACCTGAAGTATAGAAATATAAATTTTGCTGACCTACTTTTTTAAGTGCTCTTACATGCATTTGAAACTGCCACTGATCTTTAATGAAAAATCGTTCAGTCTTAATATCTTCAATAAATTGCTCGTATTTGCCGTTGTATTTTTTCATTACAGCAGTATACTCCGGACTTCAGATGCCTTCGATACAAGCTCCAAAAGCGATAATCTCACCTCCTGTTTTTATTGTAGGCAAACAATTCACAATTCCTTTAACGAATTGATAGAATGTTGCATCCAAAGGATAACCTCCACTTGAAGTTATGGCTACATCTGCCTTTTGCTTTACTTGCGGGCAACATGCTTGCTTTACATATTTAACAGCCTTAGCATATGAAGCAAATAACTCTCCGGAAATGACAGTGTTAACTTTTTTATGATTGTCCAATACAATATTAATGGAGAAGTCTGGAGGACAAAGTTTGGCTATGGAGGTATTTTCATCATTGCAAGGATTATCTCTCATAAAAGTCGACGAGGCATTTGGGTGACTTAAAAAAGTATAACCATGAAATTTTCTTACGGCATTCAATGCAACCAGACTGGGACAAATAGCTTTTCGTCCACCTGAAAAGCCAGCCATAAAATGGGGTTCCACTAAGCCTGTAGTTATTCTGAGACCCGCTTCGACATAATATTTATTCAGTTTTACCTTTGATCCTGACCAGCTTAAACCATCCGATTCTGACAGCTCATTTTCGTTTTCACAATCATGATCCACTATTTGGTAATTCTCCGTCACCGATTTACCAAACATTTGAATGTGCTCCTGATAGGTAGAGGAACGATGCATGCCTGTAGCTACAAGAATGATAATTTCGTATTTATCAACCCCTTTAGTTTCCAGATATAAAAGAAATTCAGGAAGGAATTCAAAGTAGGGAATTGGTCGTGTAATGTATGAAACAACTATAACTATTTTTCCAGCTTTACGTTGCATTACAAGATCGTCAAATGAATCTACTTCAACCGCATTTTTCACCGATTTGAGTAGCGTTGAGTAGCATTCTCGGTTGTCGGTTGGTAGTTTGATTGATAAACTATTGAGTTGTCAGGAATCTCAAGAAGAATTTCATCCGTTCCATGATGTAAAGTAATTTGTTTCATTTTATATGCTGTTTGTTTATTCAATATTATACAATGACCTGTATTCTAAAGGAGTGCGTTTCTTCAATTTTTTAAATTGTATGTTAAAATTAGTGATATTGTTAAAACCAGATCTGTCACTAATTTGTGAAATATTTAGATGTCTTTTTTCAATTAGTAGTTTACAAGCGTATCCAATTCTTATTTCATTTAAGAATGTAATCAACGTTTTATTTGTCTTTTCTTTAAAATACCTGCAAAAAGCTGTCTCACTCATGTGGGCAATAGTTGAAACTTCGCGTAAACGAATGGTTCGCGTAAAGTTTTTCAACAAGAAATAAGTTATTTCATTTAGTCTGTTGAAATCTTTTTTATCGAAGCTCAATTGGAAGCCAATACTCGACAATAATTTATAATTACGATTTAAACCAATGGTATTAAGTAACAGCAGAAAATTAATCATACGATCAAATCCATTTTTGTTTATCATACCGTAAAAAACATTCTTAATATTGTTAGCAGCATTTCCTGTAAAAATCATCCCACTACCAGCGGTAGTTATCATCTATTTAATCGTTAAAGTCTCATCGTAATTTAAAAATTCATTACCTAGAAAATTTACATTAAAATATACTACACTTGCTTTTACAATTAGTTGAGAATCAGATTTAAAGTATTCTGGATAGCATCTGAGTAAATGCGGGATATTAGGACCTAAAACAATAACATCTCCGGGATAAAAATTAGTTATGCCATCGCCAACATACAACGACCCAGCCCCTTCTTCAATAATTATAATCTCGCATTGTGGATGAAAATGCCAATAAGGGTAGAAATGTAATTCTTCAACTTTATTAAATTTAAATAAATTACTGCTACTATTATCAATTTTGTTAAGTGATGGTTGCATAGATTATTTAATAAATCATTTTGTTTTTATATGATAAAAATCTATTACAAAAATAAGGATAATCGTATAGATAAAAAAATATCAAACAGAAATATGCTATTATTCTTAAAATGAATGCTAATATATTTACAATTTAGTATTCATTTCATTAATACTTTAACAATTCGCTATTTTTACAAAAAACCACATAACCTTAAATTAAGTTGAATTACAATGAACAAAATCAAGAGCTTCGGATGGTTGAATATGGCAATGTTGATGCTTGCAAAAGCACTAAACTATCTTGGGTGGCAAAAATAGGCCGATGGCAAAAAAAATCTATTCTACTTCAGAATTTCTATTATATTTCATAAACAAACATATGCAATTGGTTGTTTATGCTACAATTGAATACAAATCTTAAACTAATTCAAACATGTATAAACTAACGTCAGAACAAATAGCATCATATCAGCTTGATGGTTATGTAATTGTAAAAGGTTTTTTTAGCGAAACCGAAGCTGATAAGCTTTATCAAACTGCGACTCATGATCATAACGTTACTCAAAATGCGCTGGATCTGAATGACCAGAGTGGAAAGAATACAAAACTTTCATTGTGGTTTACACCCGGCAATGATGTTTTCGGATATATGACCCGAAGCGAAAAAATGATTAATTCTGTAGCGACTTTATTGGATAATGGTTCACCAGTATGTCATTATCATTCAAAATTAATGCAGAAGCAACCAAAAGTTGGTGGAGCATGGGAGTGGCATCAAGATTATGGGTATTGGTATAAAAACCAATTTATGTTTCCCGATCAACTTATCAGTGTAATGGTTGCGTTGACTAAGGCCAATAAAGAAAATGGTTGCTTGCAGGTTATAAAAGGTTCGCACAAGATGGGTAGAGTAAACCATGGTTTTGCGGGAGAACAGGTTGGCGCTGATATGGAAATGGTAGACAATGCATTAAAAACCATGGATTTAGTTTATGTTGAGCTTGAACCTGGTGATACACTGTTCTTTCACAGTAACTTATTACACCGGTCGGAGGCAAACCTGGCAAATTATCCGCGTTGGTCAATTATCTCTTGCTATTCTGCTCAGTCGAATCTGGCCTACAACGAAACTTCCAATTCTTGGAATACTCCGGTTGAAATAGTTCCCGATGTGGCTTTGCTCCAATGGGAAGCAAAATCTTTGGAAGGCGCTGACTTTCTAAAGAAAGAAAATGACCCTGCATTAAAACCTACTTCCGGGGATATAAAATAGAGTAAAAAAATCGTTTACCAACTGGACTGTAGATTCCTGTCCAATAAAACTGTATTTATGGAAATAAAATTCTTTTGTCCTCATTGGGGATCGAAACACCTTGATTTTGAAAGCTTTCTGACTGATGTAAAAAACTCCGGTTACGATGGGGTCGAGATGAGTCTTCCTTTGAATCCGGTAGAAAAGGAGAATATTCTCCGATCCATAAAATCAAGTGGATTATTATACATCGCCCAACATTGGGAAACAGTTACTACAGATCCCGAAGAGCATAAAAAAGAGTATCGGGAGCATCTGCTTAATCTTGCTTTTGCCGATCCGTTGTTTATTAATTCACAAACAGGAAAGGATTTTTTCTCTTTTGAGCAAAATGCTGAACTAATCAGGATTGCTGCGGAAGTTTCGAAACAGACTGGGATAAAGATTATTCATGAGACCCATCGGAGTAAATTTAGTTATGCAGCCCATGCTACATTTGAATTTATGAACCGTTTGTCTGATTTACGGATTAGTTTCGATGTTTCGCACTGGTGTGTGGTGGCCGAATCATTTTTACAAGACCAACCGAATACTGTTGACCTTGCTATCAGTCGTGCCGACCACATTCATGCCAGAGTTGGCTTTGCTGAAGGACCTCAAATTCCTGATCCCCGTGCAACTGAATGGAAAGAAGCGGTGGATATTCATATTGGTTGGTGGAAACGCATTGTTGAAAGAAACAGAGCTGAAGGTAAAACGTTATTTACCATTACTCCCGAGTTTGGACCCTATCCCTACATGACGATTTTGCCACATTCACAAGAACCCATCGCCAATCAATGGGAAGTGAATGTTTACATGATGAATATGCTAAAATCGTTATTTTCTGAAAAATAAACCAAGTCCAATTACAATGTTATGAAAGAACCTGTTACCGCCATAAGAGATTATAGCTTGGTAGGCGTTGAGACTCAGAAAGCCATTGAAATGGGGTTGACAGATGCACAGTGGTATCAAAGCCCCATTCCAAGGGAAAAAATGCGAGAATTGCTCGATAGAAAGGATGGACCTGCAATTCGGGATACCATTAATTGGTTTGGCTTACTTTTCGGTTCGGGTTATTTGGTTTTTCTTTGGTGGGGTAGCTGGTTGGCGGTTTTGCCATACATTGTTTACAGTGTTTTATACGCATCAACTTCCGATTCAAGGTGGCACGAGTCGAGCCACGGTACCGCCTTTAAAACCGATTTGATGAATAACACATTATACGAAATAGCTTCGTTTATTGTGTTCAGGCAGTCAACGGTATGGCGCTGGAGTCATACACGCCATCACAGTGATACCATTATTCGTGGGCGCGACCCAGAAATTGCAGTTCCCCGTCCCGTTAAAATCGGAAACATCCTGCTCGGATTTATTGGCCTTCGCAGCTCCGTGCGCGAAATGAAAAACGTATGGATGCACGCTACCGGTAAAATCAATTCTGAAGTGGCTACTTACCTACCAAAACATGAATATGCCAAAGTAATTTTTAAAGCCAGAATTTATATTACCATTTATGTCTTTGTAATAGGCTTGTCTGTTTTTTATGGAAGTATTCTACCTCTATTGTTTATTGGCTACCAGCTTTTTTGGGAGGCTGGCTTATGCCCATTTACGGACTCACCCAACATGCCGGACTTCAAGAAAACGTGCTCGACCACCGATTAAATTGCCGTACAGTGTACATGAACCGGCTCAATCGTTTCTTGTACTGGAACATGAATTACCGTGTTGAACACCACATGTTCCCGCTGGTTCCGTACCATGCACTACCTAAATTGCATGAATTGATTAAAGACGATTGTCCAACTCCTTATAAAAGCATTTCCGAAGCTTTTCGTGAAATCATTCCTGCCATTTTGAAACAGGTGAAAGATCCAACCTACTTTGTGGAACGTAAACTTCCTGATCGAAAACCCGAATCAATAAAAATATATAAGAAGCGGTCTTCTGAAAGCCCTGTGTTGTTAAAAGACGGTAAAGTTGCGGTTTGTACAATTCATGAATTGGCAAAAGGGGATGTTCTGCGATTTGATTTCCAGCAAAAAACTTACGCTATTTACTGTACATTGAACAACCTGTTTTATGCTACCGAAGGTCAATGCTCCCATGGCAATGCCCATCTCTCCGAAGTGGTTGTGATTGGCGACATAATTGAGTGTGCAAAACATAATGGACGTTTTAGTTTAACGGATGGCTCGCCTAAGCGCATTCCCGCCTGTGTGGCTGTAAAGACGTATAAGATTGAATTAGATGGCGATTCGGTTCTGTTGGACTTGTCGGGCGAAAATAACATACAGCAAATAGAGTAAAAATTTGAAAAAACATTCAGAGTGGTGAGCAACCGGAATATGGCTACTTTTATTAAAGAACTTGATATTGAACCGGAGGATAGTAAGCAGTTTTCATACCAGCCGGGGCAGTATGTACAATTCGTAATTCCACCTCACAAGACCTGCTTTACTGAATTTCAGATTGATGTGCCACATCTGCAAGTATGGGAGCAAATGGGGCTATTTGAGCATTTTGCAGAGAATACCATTTACTCTAAAAGGAATTATTCGATGGCGACCAATCCTTCAACCGACAAAAAACTCAAGTTTAATATCCGCATAGCCATAGCTTCTGAAGGAAAAACCACAAGTGCCGGAATTGGATCTTCTTATGTTTTTGGGCTAAAACCGGGAGATACAGTAGAACTTGTAGGTCCGTTTGGCGATTTTCAGGTGAAAAAGTCAAACCGTGAGATGATTTATTTGGGCGGTGGGGCAGGTATGGCTCCATTGCACTCACATTTATCTTATTTGTTCGAAACGGAAAAAACAAACAGAAAAGTGAGTTTTTGGTACGGAGCTCGCTCGGTCAACGACATTTTTTACGATGATTACTTCCGCAAGCTTGAAAAGGAAAATGCGAATTTTACTTTTCATTTAGCCTTATCCGAACCCGATACACAAAATGACTGGAATGGGTCAATCGGTTTCATACACGAAGTGTTGTTAAACAAATACCTCTGTGAACATGAAAAACCAACTGAAATTGAATACTATTTGTGTGGTCCGCCTGCATTAATTAAAGCTGCATTGATAATGCTCAAAGATTTAAGAGTTGATGATACTCTGATTTCGTATGATGAGTTTTAATTTTTTCATTCAGTTAATTTTAAAATCAGAATAAATGTAATGCAAAAACCATCAAGATGTTGAAAATTAAAAAGATTGGATCTTTTCTAAAATACGGTTGAAAGTTTATTAGTAGGTTTCGAGACTATTTGTTTTGAAAAAGCAAAAAGAGAAGAGAATAGAACGCTAAAGTGCTTTTTTAGAATATACAAACTATCAACCACGTTTTAGAATAGAGCCAAAAGATTAATTTGAGCTATCGTTCGATTATTAAAGTCTCATAGAAATTCAAATAGTCATTACCTAAAAAAAATATTGAAATTTAGGGCACTTGCTTTTGCAATCAGTTTATAATCAAACTTAAAGAGTTCGGGATAGCATTAGAGCAAATGCGGAATATTTGGACCAAACACAATCACATCTCAGGGATATAAATTAGTTATACCATCTCTTGCACCCAACCCCTTCTTCTATAATTATAACCTCGCATTGTGGATAAAAATGCCAATAAGGGTAGAAATGCAACTCTTCAACTTTATCAAATTAAAATAAATAACTGCAACTATTATCTATTTTTTAAGTGTTGGTTGCTTAGATCAATTAAATCAGTTTGTTTTATATTTTGAAAATCTATCCTAAAAATAAGTAAAATTGTGCATATAAAAAAATATCAAACTTAAATATGCTATTATACTTAAAAAAATGCTAATATATTTACAATTTAGTATTTATTGTATTTATATTTTTGCAATGTGTTATTTTTTAAATAAGCACACAACCTTAAATTAAGCTGAATAACAATGAACAAAATCAAAAACTTCAGATGGTGGATTGCAGCCTTGCTTATGCTGGCTACCGCACTGAACTACCTCGACAGGCAAAACTTACCTATGGTTATCACCGAGTTGCGCAAAACAATTCCAATCGATGACATTGCTTTCAGCCAATTAAATTTCATGTTTTTGCTCGCATACGGTATAATGTATATTGGCGGTGGTAAAATTATCGACTACCTCGGTCCTAAAAAAGGATTGATACTAATGGTGGTCGGGTGCCAATATGTTGCACGGCTTTGTGGCTGGTGTTGCAGGACTGTTTGTTGCTCGTTTCTTGCTTGGTTTGGGTGAAGGTGGTGGCTTTCCGGGTTCAGCAAAAGCTGTTTCGGAATTATTTCCACCCAAAGAACGATCTTTTGCATTCGGATTGTTTAATGCAGGCTCGTCAATTGGTGCTATGATTGCACCACCGTTGATTGCATTTATTGCATTAACAATGTCATGGAGATGGGTATTTATTCTTACAGGATTGTTAGGGGTAGTCTGGTCGCTCGCATGGTATTTTATGTACGATCACCCGTCAAAAAGCAAGTATATTTATAAGGATGAAAAAATGATGATAGAATCTTCGGGAAACTCAAATACTGCCGACATCCCTTATGATTTTCATATTCGTTGGATCAATTTATTTAAATACAAACAATTGTGGGGAGTACTTATCTCTAGGTTTTTTATCGATTCAGCCTGGTATTTTATCATATTCTGGTTACCAAAATACCTGGCAGATGCACGCGGCTTAGATATTAAAGAAATTGGATATTATGCTTGGATACCTTATGCTTGTGCCGGCGGAGGAAGTTTAATAGGTGGATGGTTGAGCAGTTTCTTAATTAAGAAAAACGTATCGTTGAGCAACTCACGCCGCATTTCGTTGGGAATTGCAGCTGCATTGATGCCAGCCTCTTTGTTTATTACCAGTTCGCCACTGTCATTGACTATTGTATTTTTTAGCTTGGCTATGTTTGGTCATCAATTTTTCTCCACATTGTTACAAACAGTTTGTACCGATTTATTCCCAAATAAAGTGGTAGGTGCGGTTTCGGGCTTGGCAGGAGGTATTGGTTGTTTTGGCGCTATGTTATTTAGCCTAGTTGCTGGACAGATAGTTCAATCGGTGGGGTACGGGCCGGTATTTTTGATGGTTGGATTGATGCATCCCATAGGCTTATTGGTTTTATTAAAAACATAACGATATGAACAATAACGAAATATGGATAGGTAATGACCATGCTGGTTACCTGCTAAAATTACAAATAATTGAATATCTGAAAGAAAAAGGCATCCACTATAAAAATGTGGGATGCGATTCGGAAGAAATTGTGCGCTATCCTCATCTGGCAGCTCAAGTAGCGGGAGCGGTTTCCAAAGGAATAACCAATCGTGGCATTCTAATTTGTTCAACCGGAATTGGCATGAGCATCATAGCCAACAAATTCAAAGGTGTGCGTGCTTCACTGTGTACAAGCACGTTTATGGGCAAAATGACCCGTGCGCACAATAACTCAAACATTCTGGTGTTGGGTGGAAAGATTACTGTCGTAAACGAAGCACTCGATATTTTGGAAGCGTGGCTTACCT
>Ga0136636_10002826_pt1 | contig 10385 bp, 8 predicted proteins | sample AntDrymUQ8522106_2_FD_104653 | JGI IMG/M metagenome (GOLD analysis project Ga0136636, IMG submission 104653) | Polar desert sand microbial communities from Dry Valleys, Antarctica - metaG UQ852 (21.06) | ecosystem: Environmental > Terrestrial > Soil > Desert | place: Antarctica: Dry Valley... | reverse complement strand
TGAAGTGAAGATCTCCTTTGCACAATGGTTCTTTTTTGGCGTTGAATGTTCCATAATTCTGCAGCAGTAAAAGATTTTTGGCTACTAATATTAAATTCTAAAGTTTCATCAGGTATTATTGCTAATTCAGCAATTGTTTTTTTATTTATTTCGCTGTATTGAGCGTTCAATTGAGTAATCATAAAATTGATTTTTTTTGCGTTTGAGATTATTTTAAATTTTTATTTCATTTATTTAATGTTAAAACATCTATTTGAAACAAAAGTTTATTTTTTAATAATTATTTATTGCCAACTATCAATTGGTAAATTTTAAAAAGCTACTAATTTTAATGTTAAAAAGCGCACTGCTATTGACATATCTTAAACGCTGGCTATAAAATAAAATTTCATTCACTTGTTTAAATGGCAGTTTTATTGCGGTAAACGGTATAATAAAAAAAAGAAGGAAAAAGCTGTTAAGTTTTATCCTGCATACAAGTAACCTTATACTAAGGCTTACCTGGTTTATAAAAAATTAATGGCTTGTAGGTGGAGTAGATAGCTTTAAATAATTCTTAACAAGCCGCCGGTTAATTCTTGAAACTCACCACAACCTTAAAACGTTTGTTACTATTTGAAATGCACCAAGGCTAAGCTATATTTGCGCCATGAAAATATTAATGGTATGCCTTGGTAATATTTGCAGAAGCCCTCTTGCAGAAGGTATATTGGCAAAAAAAGCCACAAAAGCCGGCCTGCTTTGGCAGGTTGATAGTGCTGGCACTAACGGTTTTCACATTGGGCAGCCACCGCATCATTTTTCGCAAAAAGTAGCTTATCAAAATGGAATAGATATTAGCAAGCAAAAAAGCAGGTTGTTTACTGCCGATGATTTTGAAAAATACGATAAAATATACGCTATGGCATTAGATGTACTGGAGGAAATAAAATACATTGCTAAAGATAAATTTGATTCAAGTAAGGTGGATTTACTTATGAATGAATTGCATCCTGGCTGTGATAAAGACATTATTGATCCGTGGTATGGCTCAGAAGATGGGTATTACCAGGTTTACCACCTTATTGATGCGGCGTGCGAATCTTTAATAAAGAAAAGTAATTTTCCACTAAATTAAATAACTAAATTCCTCAATTTTTATACCCATTATGGCAAAACCATCTATCCCTCAAGGCACAAGAGATTTTTGTGCAGAAATAGTAAGAAAACGTAATTACATTTTCAACGTTATAAAAAATGTATTTGAAATATATGGTTTTGAGCCACTTGAAACACCTGCCTTAGAAAACTTAGAAACATTAATGGGCAAATATGGTGAAGAAGGTGATAAATTAATGTATAAAATATTAAATAACGGAATCAGCAACCCTAAAAATATTGAAAAATCGAAAGCTGGTTTCGAAAAAGTACTAGAGGGTAAAAGCAGCAAAGACCTTACCGAAAGGGCCTTAAAATACGATCTTACTATACCATTTGCAAGGTATGTAGCCATGAATTATGGCAAACTTACTTTCCCCTTCAGGCGGTATCAAATACAGCAAGTATGGCGAGGCGATAATCCTCAAAAAGGACGCTACAGAGAGTTTACACAATGCGATGCAGATGTGGTTGGCAGCAATTCACTTTTAAACGAGGTAGAACTGGCCGCTATTTATCATGAAGTATTTAACCAACTAAACATAACAGACTACGAATTAAAAATTAACAGCAGAAAAATTTTAACTGCCCTTGCAGAGGTATGTGCAGAAGAAGAAAAAGTAGTTGCCATTACTACTGCTATAGATAAATTGGATAAAATAGGCATAGAAAGAGTAAAAGAAGAGTTGATTGAAAAGGGATTAAATGATGACCAGGTTGAAATTATTGAAACCTACCTTACTATGGATGGTATTGATACCAACACGGCAACCAATATTGAAAAACTAACCTTTTTAAAAGATTTTTTTGCTGATTCGGAAATTGGAATAGAGGGAATAAAAGAACTGGAATACCTGATTACTCATCTACCAGAAAATACCAATATTTCTATAGACTCAACACTGGCAAGAGGGTTAAATTATTACACGGGAGTAATTTTTGAAGCAAAGGCACCCAACACAGTAAAAATAGGCAGCATTGGCGGCGGTGGAAGGTATGATGATCTTACTGGCTTATTTGATGTACCTGGCATACCGGGCGTAGGTATTAGCTTTGGTGTTGATAGAATTTACGATGTAATGACAGAACTCAATCTGTTTCCTATTGCGGTAGATGCCGGGCCTACTGCAATATTTTTTAATATGGGCGAAGTAGAAAGCCTGTTTGCATTTGGCATTATGCAACAATTAAGAAAGCAGGGAGTATCGTGCGAACTGTACCACGAGTTTGTAAAAATCAACAAACAATTTACCTATGCCGAAAGAAAAAACTTTAGTTATGCCATCATAATTGGCAGTAAGGAAATAGAACAAAAGTATTGCCTTGTAAAAAATCTAAAAACTGGTATTCAAGAAGTGGTTGTTTTTGAAAAACTGTATAATTACTTTTAAATAATTATAACAGGGTGTAATGAATTATATCATTTATAAACGCTCGATGGTGCAATAATAGTTTCGCTCATTTTATGTTACCATTCAAAGGATGTAATTATACACCTGCTTATGATTATTGTAAGTTTACTTTTGGTTAAAATATTAGCAGGTTACTTTACTCTACCCAATCAGCAATAAAGATATTGGTATCTCTGGTACCACCATTGTTTCTATTGCTGCAAAAAACAAACTTTTTTCCATCCTGACTAAACATAGGAAAAGCATCAAACCCTTTATCACGGCTAATCTTCTCTTTGCCGTTGCCATCAATGTCTGTAAGGTACATGTTGAATGGAAAGCCTCTTTTGTACTCATGATTACTGCAAAAAATTACATGGTTACCATCAGGGGTAAAATTAGGTGCCCAGTTTGCCTGCTCTAAAAATGTAATTTGGTGAGCATTACTGCCATCAGCATTTGCTATCCAAACTTCCATGTGGGTGGGTGCTACAAGGTTTTCTGCAAGCAAATCTTTATATTCTTTTATTTCCGCTGCTGTAGTTGGCCTGCTGGCACGCCAAATAATTTTTGAGCCATCAGGGCTAAACCATGCACCTCCATCATATCCTAATTGATTGGTAATTCTTTTTACATGTTTACCGTTTAAATCCATGGTGTATAAATCCAAATCACCATCTCTCATAGAAGTAAATAAAATTTTATCTCCCTTTGGAGAAATAGTTGCTTCTGCATCGTACCCCTTTGCGCTGGTTAGGCGCTTTACAATTTTGCCATTTAAGTCTGCCTTAAAAATATCAAAGCCTTTATAAATTGCCCAAATGTATTTGTTACCATATTTTGTTCTATCGGGTACCGGCGGACAATTAGTATCGGCCAGGTGAGTAGAGCCATATAAAATATGTTTACCATCGGGATAAAAATAAGCACAAGTTGTTCTGCCTGTACCGGTGCTTACAAGAGTTGGTTCAAATTTTTCTTCGGCAGATGCAGGTAATTTGCCCATCCAAATTTGATCGCATAGAATACCTTCTTTAGCATTTGTTTTTTGAAATACGAGGTACTTGCCATCATAACTAAAATAAGCTTCTGCATTATCGCCACCAAATGTAAGCTGACGAATATTGGCAAAATGCTTTTCACCATCAAACTGAATTGTATCTTGAAGTAAGGTTTTTGATGCAGCAAAGTTTGCTGTATCATGCACATTGGCGTAAGTTGTTATGCTATTTACTATCAAAAAAACTACAAAAACAAAATATAAATTTTTCATGCCCAATTTTTAAAAGTGCAAAGCTAGCATCTATTATACGTAAGATTGTCAAAATATTGTAATCACATTTATGGCAACCTCGTAATTTTGCAACGTAAATAAATGTATGAGAAAAAAAATACCAGTTTTTGCTAGTTTGCTATTTATTTTACTGTCGTGTAATAATCAATCAGACAAAAGCCAACAAACAACAACTATTCCGCTGGCAGAAAAAAATTTAAGGGATGCTATTACACAATTTCCGGACTCTTTTACATTAAAGGAAAAGCTAGTGCAGTATTTTAGAGATAATGGCAATTATACTGAGGCCATCATGGAAACAGATAAAATTTTACAAAAAGATACAACCAATAGCAGGATATGGTACATGAAAGCGATGCTGCATTCAGAAAACGAAGACACAACCAAAGCCATTGAAGCATGGGAAAACCTTGTAGCAATTGAGCCATTACCAGAAAATTTAATTTCGTTGGGTACACTGTATGCCTTTACAAAAAATTCAGCAGCAATAACATTGGCCGATATTTTATTAAAATTACCCAATGCCCAGCCACAGGCTCTTTTTTTAAAAGGGCTGTATTACTCCAGCATAAACGATAAAGTAAAAGCTATTGGCTTTTTTAATAATTGTATTGCCTTTGATTATACCTATTTATTTGCTTATCGTGAAAAAGCATTGTGCCTGTACGATACTGGTAAATTTTTAGATGCTATAAAAACGCTGGAATTGGCAATTACTATAAATAAAACCTACGAAGAGGCGTATTATTGGATGGGCAGGTGTTTTGAAAAATTAGACATAAAAGAACAGGCAATTCAAAATTACCAGCTTGCACTTCAATTTGATTCTAACTATATTGAAGCAAAAGATGCATTGGCAAAATTAGGCGTTACACAATAAACATATTTGCCAGGCAAAGGCTGTAAAAGATATAGATACAAACCACACTTCATAATTAACAATAAATAATAAACAAATGTCCATTATTGCGCCATCATTACTTGCTGCCAACTTTTTACAATTACAACAGGAGTGTGATATGCTGAATAAAAGTGAAGCAGACTGGTTTCATTTAGATGTAATGGATGGGCGCTTTGTACCCAATATTAGTTTTGGTGCTATGCTAATTGAATTTTTTAGAAAAACCACTACTAAAGTTTGTGATGTTCATTTAATGATTGAAGAACCGGGGAAATATGCAGAAGCATTTAAAAAAGCTGGTGCAGATATTTTAACTGTACACCTGGAAGCTTGCCCTCACCTGCATAGAAATATTCAGCAAATAAAGGCACTTGGCATGCAGGCAGGCGTAGCTTTAAACCCACACACGCCAGTAGCTTTGCTAAAAGATGTATTGGCCGATATTGATTTGGTATGCCTGATGAGTGTAAATCCCGGCTTTGGCGGGCAATCATTTATACCCAATACACTTACTAAAATAAGAGAACTAAGGGCCATGATTAATGAGCAATCTTTAAAAGTAAAAATTGAAATAGATGGTGGTGTTACCTTACAAAATGCGGCAAGCATTCTAGCAGCAGGTGCAGATGTACTCGTAGCAGGTAGTACAGTTTTTAAAGCTGACAATCCTATAGCTACTATTGCGGCACTAAAAGTTTTGTAAGCACTGCCTACATCAATTAAAGCTGATTGGAAATTTGCTCCAGCACTCCAAGATTTTTTATAACCCAATTTACCCTCGATTTTTCCCAGGTATATTTCTTTGCCAATGCTTTATCCATCATGGCATAAGCCTTTAAAGCCTGCTCTTTATTGTAAAAGCATTGATACCAGTTAGCCGCAAGGTCTTTTTGTTTGGTTAAAAAAATACCGCCGGCATACCAGCGAAGGCAGGTAGGAAATCCATAAAAAGAAATTGACTTTTCATCTTTTGCAAGATTATCTCTATAAAAAAGAATGTGAAAACGAACAAACCCCTTCAATCTTTCCCGGATGGCTGAATCTGATTCTATTTTTTTGGGCGCTATTCGCCAGGTATTATTACTTGTATGAAATGGATCGTTTAGCAACAGTTTGTACTGATAGCCTGCACTAACAAATTTTAGTTGTGTAGTACTACCTTCACTTTTATTTGTAACAATGAGTTGCTTTTGTTGCAAGTCCTCAATTTTATAAACCGTTTTACCACCATCTGCCTGGTTTAATGTAATTGTTTTATTTTTTTCATCCATCTGCCAATTACCAAATACAATGCTGTTTCGGGGGTTCATTACAAAAGTAGCATCGGAAGAAAGATAGAAACTCCTAAAAGGTAGCATGCCTTCCGCATCGTTACTCATAGTAAGGGTTTCAAGGTCGTCTTGTAATTGCCAGCCCTGGCATACAATAGTTTTTAAGTTGTTATTACCTGTTAAATCTACCAGATTAGCGGCGTATTTAACTGTTATTTGTTTGGCACTATCGGCTGCTGTTGCAGTAATTTTTTCATTATCTACAACAGCATTATTACAACTAAGCAGGCAAACAAATACCACAGATCCAGGTATTAAAAAAGATTGTAAAAATTTCATTATTAAAGATTTAATTGAATAAGATTTAAAAATACTACTCGTTCTTAATGATACAATCAATGTAAAGATTAAATTAAAACTTTAACAAGCCAATAGTAAACCCAACTGGTGCAGTTTAAAATCTATTACAGCTTTGAGCCGCTATACAAATCAACATTTCTGAATATAATTTTACCTCAAAATAGTTCCTTAGTTTTTTACCAAAAAACAACCTGAAATACATAATTGTATTGCATTTGTAAACCGTATTACTATTTCAACTTAAAAACACTGGAAAATTGTAGCAGCAACAGAATTCAATAAACCTGATTTTTTTAAGGTTCCAACCTATCTTTGGTATCTTCAAAAACCAGAAAACAGCTATCTTCATCACATGAGATTATTTACCTGCTTTATATTATCACTAGTTTTGTTAACAGCTAAGGCCCAACGTAAATATGCTTTTTTAAGTGGCACTATAAAAGATGATAATGGAATGATAATACCAAAAGCATCCATCGCTGTTTTAGGTAACAGTAATGGCATTGTTGCAGATGATAGTGGCTATTACAAAATAAAAGTGCCGGCAGAAAAATCGTTCGCCATCATATTCTCTCATACAGGCTACGCTACGCTACAAAAAGTATTTTATTTGAGCGAAAATGAAGAAGAAAAATATTCGCCTGAGCTTAAAAGAAGTGGAACAGTTTTAGAAACTATCACCATATCAGAAGCAAGGGAAAGAAAAGAAATTGGACTTACTAAAATTAACCCTAAAAGTGCTTTGGCCTTACCTAGCACTATTGGCGGGGTGGAGGGTCTTATTAAAATATTGGTAGGCAGTAACAATGAGCTTACTTCACAGTATAGCGTGCGGGGTGGCAACTATGATGAAAACCTGATTTACATCAACGATTTTGAAATTTTCAGGCCATACCTTGTTCGCAGCGGACAGCAGGAGGGCCTTAGTTTTATTAACCCGGAAATGGCTAGAAATATTAGTTTTTACAATGGTGGTTTTCAAGCAAAGTATGGCGATAAAATGAGCAGTGTATTAGATATTCAATATAAAAAACCAAGGCAATTTGGTGGCTCTGCTTATATTAGTTTTTTGGAACAGGGCTTTCATTTGGAGGGAAGTGCAAAAAAAGAAAGGCTAACCTATTTGTTTGGGGTACGTAACCGCAGCAACCGAAATTTACTGAGCAGTCAGGAAACCAAGGGCGCCTACATACCAAGCTCATCTGATGTACAAGGCTATATTACTTATAAATTAAGCTCCAAATGGCAGTTAGAAATGATGGGAAATTTTTCTGCCACAACCTTTACTTTAATACCGGAAAGTGCAAAAAAAACATCCTCAGTTTTTTCTCCTTTGTTTACTGCCAACCTCGGCCTCGATATATTTTTTGAAGGGCAGGAAAAAGATGGATATAAAACCAACTTTATTGGCTTGAGTGCAATTAACCAAACAAGCAAAAACCTCCGGCTTAAATGGATGCTCAGCCGTTTTCAAAATAAAGAAAAAGAGAGTTTTGATATTTCAGGCGCCTATCTTTTTGGTGATAGAAATTTTGACAATAACAGTACAAGTTTTGGACAAATTACCAATCCACTTGGCGCAGGCTTCTATCAAAACTACGGTCGCAATACTTTAAATATTAACGTGTTGAATGCCTCGGTAAAAGGTAATTATGATAGAGGTTTACATTCCATTCAATTTGGTAATAGTATTGAACAAACCAATATACAAGATAAACTGTACGAATGGGAATACCAGGATAGTGCTGGTTATTCTCTGCCGGTAAACACGGGCAATCTCAATACCTTTTTAAATACCCGTGCCGATTTAACCATTCAAAAATACAGCGGCTATGTGCAGGATAATTTTAACCTGAGCGATAGCGGCAGAGAATTGTTATTGCAGGTTGGTATCAGATACAATTACAATTCTCTCAACAGAGAGCTAATTATAAGCCCAAGGGCCCAACTAAGCTATAAGCCAAACTGGCAAAAAGATTTGATATTTAAACTAGCTACAGGCAGGTACAGCCAACCACCTTTTTATAGAGAACTCAGGCGGTATGATGGCACTTTGAATACCGCTGTACAATCGCAAAAAAGCTACCAAATTGTAGCTGGGTTAGATTACAATTTTAAAAGAAATTTTAAACCATACAGACTTACAATGGAAGCCTATTATAAAAGTATGACAGATTTAATTCCTTATGATATTGATAATGTTCGCATTAGATACAGCGGTGCAAACAATGCAAGGGGCTATGCTTATGGATTGGAAACAAGAATTTACGGCGAGTTGGTAAAAGATGCAGAAAGCTGGCTGAGTATAGGGTTAATGCGTACAAGAGAAAATATTGATGGCGATAATTTTTACCAGTATAAAAATGCAGCCGGAGAAATAATCAATTCTACCTCTATAGATAAACTGCCTGTGGATAGCGTAAAAAATGATGTAGGCTGGCTTCGCAGGCCAACAGACAGGCTTATTACAATTGGCCTGTTTTTACAGGATTATTTATCTACCAACAAAAATTTTAAAGTACACCTCAATATGTTGTATGGCAGCAATATGTCATTTAATATTCCCAACAGTGTTCGCTATCGCAATGCTCTGATTATTGACCCCTATATAAGAGTTGATATTGGGTTTAGTGCATTATTGTTAAGTGAAAAAAATAACCGCCGCAGCCATAACCCTTTTAAAGGTTTTGAAAATATTTGGGCAAGTTTTGAGGTGTTTAACCTTATTGACAGACCTAACACTATTTCTTTTCAATTGATAAAAGATTTTTCTAACACTGTGTACAGTATTCCTAACAGGCTTACGCCAAGATTGATTAATTTAAAACTTGTTGCAAGATTTTAGAAAAGAAGGCTTTTGTGTTAAGCGTTTAGCACTACCGGGTAAAAGGGTTTAGCGTTACAGGTATAAAGTGGTAGCTTGGGCTTTTGTATACTTATGGTTTATTGCTAAAAAATTGATACGGAAAGCAGCAACTTTATTTAGAAATATTTACCACAAAAGTTAATACATGGATTGGATACAAATACCTGGCTTTGCAGCAGCATTTGGCACAACCGCTTCATTTATTCCACAGGCTGTTAAAACCATTAGAACAAAAGATACAACCTGCATTTCATTGGCTATGTACATGCTTTTTACAACCGGCTGTGCGCTATGGTTACTCTTTGGTATTTTCACTAAAAACATACCGGTAATAATTGCCAATGCCATTACCTGTGCATTTGCTACCATTATTTTATACTACAAAATAAAATATTGATTTACTGGCAAATCTTTTAAACTCGTTGCAAGTTTTACCCGGATTTTTAAAAATCTTTGTACGATTTCAACTGCAAAAGCTGGCTTTAACCGGAATAAGGTCAAAAAAAAATCCCCCAATAGTATTGCAGGGGGATTTTTTTTATAGATGAGATTAAGCTTACTTTTTTGCAGCGCCCGCCTTTGGCGGTTGCACCGGAACGGTATTGTTTATAGTTGCACCTTGCTCAACGAGTGCTTGCTTTTGGCTTTTAAACTGTTGTTCAAAATTTTGGATTGCATTCAAAAATTGAAAGCCCCTTTCCGCATCATCATAAACAGAACGAAGCTTTGAACTAATGTTGGCCATATATTCATCCCGCTCTTGCTGGTAGCGCATTTGAGAGCTTTTTGCAATACCCTGCTGCAATTCAGCTACACTCATGTTGCCTAACGCCGCATAGTATGTCATTTGTTGCTCCAAATCTTTTTTTACGCTTTTGGTAACTTTACCTGCAAGCACTGTATCTTCTGCTTTATAGCAAGCTTCTAAAAATTGTAATGATATGTAATTATGTTGTTGAAAACGAGAAACCATGCCGTAACTAAAGTTTTCTTCCAGCATACCGTTATCGCACTTATTAAGTAGTTTTTTTGCGTCTTCCTTTTTTCCATTATCGGCAAGGTTAGCAGCCGCTGTGGCATAAGCAAGTCTTATACTATTTAAATGACGACGGTTTTCTTCATCAAAATAAACATTCTTTTTATCTGCATTACCAAATGCAAATTT
>Ga0136636_10002825_pt1 | contig 10386 bp, 9 predicted proteins | sample AntDrymUQ8522106_2_FD_104653 | JGI IMG/M metagenome (GOLD analysis project Ga0136636, IMG submission 104653) | Polar desert sand microbial communities from Dry Valleys, Antarctica - metaG UQ852 (21.06) | ecosystem: Environmental > Terrestrial > Soil > Desert | place: Antarctica: Dry Valley... | reverse complement strand
TCGATCAACGTGTCGCGGAAGATTTCCCAAGTCAGGTCTTCGGCCTTGCCATTCACTTTTTCCAGCGCCTGATAGATCGGCACGGTGCCGATGGCGACCGGGCTGTTGCGGATGATCCATTCACGCGTTTCGTGGATGTTCTTGCCAGTGGACAGGTCCATCACGGTGTCGCCGCCCCAGCGGATCGACCAGGTCATTTTTTCGACTTCTTCCTGAATCGACGAGCCAAGCGCCGAGTTGCCGATGTTGGCGTTGATTTTGACGAGGAAATTACGGCCGATGATCATCGGCTCACTTTCCGGGTGGTTGATGTTGTTCGGGATGATGGCGCGACCACGAGCGATTTCACTACGGACGAATTCCGGGGTGATTTCTTCCGGGATGCTGGCGCCGAAGTTCTGGCCCGGGTGCTGGCGACCGAGCAGGGCAGCCATTTTTTCGCCCATTTTGCCGGTCGACCGCAGCGATTCCATGTAGGCGCGACGGTTGTTGTTTTCGCGGATGGCGACGTATTCCATTTCCGGCGTGATGATGCCTAGTCGGGCGTAGTGCATCTGGGAAACGTTCTTGCCGGCCTTGGCGCGCAAGGGTTTCCTGTGCAGGCCGGGGAAACGCAGTTCGTCGAGCTTCTGGTCAGCGGCGCGCTGGCGGCCAAATTCTGAACTTAGGTCAGCCAGTTCTTCAACATCACCGCGCTCGGCCACCCACTTGGCGCGCAGCGCCGGCAGGCCGGAACGAATATCAATATTGGCGGCAGGGTCGGAATAGGGGCCGGAGCAGTCGTAAACATAAACCGGCGGATTCTTTTCGCCACCAAAGGCGGTCGGTGTGTCGTCCTGCGAAATTGCGCGCATCGGCACTTGAATATCGGGCCGTGAACCTTCGATGTAGATCTTGCGGGAATTAGGCAGTGGCTTGACTGCAGCCGCGTCAACGTGGGCGTTGGCGGCGAGGAATTGTTCGGTGGCGTTCATTGAGGCTCCATGCATGAGTGCAGCTAGGTAAGACGGGCAAGGAGCGATCTGGTTCCAACAACAGAATTCGTTTCCCTACGACGGCATGACCCGGTCAGGTTCGAAGGGTATTTCTCAGTCGACCGCAGCATTTTTGCTTTGTCGGCACCCCTAACGAGACGGTGCAAGTTACTGGAAACGCAGGCAAAATGCAAGAATTGACATTCCACGCTCAAGATTTCGTAAAACTGGCCGATATTTAATGCCATGCGTTGGGATTTTTAGAATAAAGAGTGAGGGGAATTGAATGCGCTTACTAACGATTGCCGCGCTACTGGCGACTTTGCCCTGGACGGCAGCGCTTGCCGCGCCAACCTGGCAGACCATATCTTCCGAACCGGGAAAACGTATTGAACTCGACCGCACCAGCATCAAGCGGGATGGCAATAACGTTCAGGCGCAGGCTCGGATCGTGCTTGAAAAAGAGCTGATCGATATTCGCTCTGGCTCGGGTTACCGAGTCATCGAGGCGATCACCCGCTATGACTGCGGTACGCGCAACGCCAATACAGTCAAGCGCATATTCAAGAAAAACGAAACCGAGGTTGTCCGCGAAGAGGAGCTGAAAGGCAACAACCTGCCCGTGCGGACCGGCACGCTGGACGACAAGGTGCTGCGAGAAGTTTGTCGCCCGCCAAAAGAAAGTCAGGCAGAACTGGCGGAAAAGGCCAACGAAGCGGCTGGTCTGTTAAAACTGGCGAATGAGGCGCTGCTCAAGAAGGAATTGGCCAAACCGGAACAACCGGCGGTAATTAAAGCCAGCGACCCAGCACCAGTGAAAGAGGTCGAACATGCGGTGATTCCCTCGATTAAGCCCAATCTGAAAGCGGCCGCCGAGAGTGGCAAAATTGCCGCGCCACCTCCACCGGCGCCCATGCCAGCCGCAGCGCCGGCTCACGCGGCGCCGACTGCCAAGGTGGCGGCACCAATCAAACCTTCCACCGTTGTGGTTTATAACGCCCCAGCGCCAACTCACAAGGCAAAAAAACCAGCCAAATCGCAAGGTTATATGCTGGAGTTATCTCACGCCGAACCGGCTATGCAGCACGCCCGTATCCATTGGGATTACGAAGGAGAAGGCGGCCCGGAAAACTGGTCAAAACTTGACCCCAAAAATTCCTCTTGCGCCATTGGCCAGCGCCAGTCACCGATTGATATCAAGGATGGGATCAAGGTCGACCTCGATCCGATCAAGTTCAATTACCGCCCCTCCACTTTTAGAACGATCGACAATGGTCACACCATTCAGGTCGAAGTCGGCGAAAGCTCAATCAACCTGACCGGCAAGAACTACGAGCTGGTGCAATTCCACTTCCACCGACCTTCAGAAGAAAAGGTTAACGGGCAGCGTTTCGACATGGTCGTCCATTTGGTGCACAAGTCGGATGATGGTCAGTTGGCTGTCGTCGCCGTACTCCTCGAGCGCGGCAACGAAAACCCCTTCATCCAGACGCTCTGGAATAATCTGCCGCTGGAAAAAAACATTGCGGTTCAGCCACCAACCACGATGGTCGATCTCAACACTCTGCTCCCCGCAACGCGCACCTATTACACTTACATGGGCTCGCTCACCACCCCACCGTGTAGCGAAGGTGTGCTTTGGCTGGTGATGAAACAACCGGTGCAGGTATCGCAGGATCAGATCAATATTTTCTCCCGGCTCTACAAGAACAACGCTCGCCCAATTCAGCCCGCCGCCGGCCGCTTGATCAAGGAAGATCGTTGACCGGAAAGAAACCCCAGTGGTAAATTAATGACCTTAAAGTCATTAATTTACCCATGACTGCATCTCCACCGCGCAAACGTCGAAAGGAAGATCGCCCTGCCGAACTGATGGCAGCGGCGTTAGCGCTTTTTGTCGACAAAGGTTTTTCGGCAACTCGTCTGGAGGACGTAGCAGCCCGTGCCGGCGTTTCCAAGGGCACGCTCTATCTCTATTTTGATAACAAGGATGCCCTGTTCAAGGCGGTGATTCAGGAAGGTATCCTCCCTGTTGTTGCCGAGAATGAGCAAATTGCCGCTCAGCACTGCGGGAGCAGCTTCGATCTGCTGGAAAAATTGCTCGATAACTGGTGGGGGAAAATCGGCCCGACCGACTTTGCCGGCATTCCCAAGCTGATGGTGGCCGAGGCGCGCAACTTTCCTGAAGTCGCCCAATACTATTATGAGAACGTGATCCGACGTGGCCGGGCGCTGGTCGGGGCGGCGCTCGAACGCGGCATGGCGGCGGGTGAATTCCGCCGCATGGATGTCGAGACAACAATTGATGTTGTCATTGCGCCCATCCTGATGCTCCTGGTCTGGCGTTTTTCTTTGGCCAACTGCCAGAGCGACACAAGTGACTCGCACCTGTATTTGCAAATACATATGGATATTCTGCGCCGGGGCCTGCGTGGGAGCGAGCCTGAGAGTCGGGTATAATTTATTTTTGTCGGAACCAATATATTAGCTCGTGCTAATATTAAGCCTGCGGAGAACCAAATGAATATCGAGCAAGCGCGCTTTAACATGATTGAACAACAGATCCGACCCTGGGAGGTTCTGGATCAAAATGTTCTCGACCTGCTTTTTGTTGTCAAGCGCGAAGACTTTGTCCCAGCCGCCTATCGCAATCTCGCTTTCGCCGATATGGAAATTCCGCTGGGTAACGGCCAAGCCATGCTGGCCCCCAAGATTGAAGCCAAGCAATTGCAGGAACTGACGATCAAAAAGACCGACAAGGTTCTTGAAATTGGAACAGGCAGTGGCTATATGGCCGCCTTGCTGGCAGCACATGCCGACCACGTTGTCACCGTTGAATGCCGTCCGGAACTGGCCGAGATTGCCCAGCAAAACCTGCAACGCGCTGGCATCACCAACGTCACGGTTGAAATCGGCGACGGCGCAAACGGCTGGGCCCAGCGCGGCCCTTACGACGCTATCGTCGTTACCGGCTCGGTTCCCGTGCTGCCTGATGCCTTGCTGCAACAACTGCGTGTTGGTGGCCGCCTCGCTGTCGTGGTCGGTGAAGCACCGGTAATGGAAGCACAATTGATCACCTGCACCGATAAAGATGTGTTTAATACGGTCAACCTGTTTGAAACCATCATTCCGCCGCTTGATGGCGTTGCTGCCAAGACCGGTTTTTCCTTTTGATGCAACAGATTCGCGCCCGCCAACTTGCCGAACGGCTAGCCGACGAGAGTCAGGCCAAGCCGATTTTGCTTGATGTGCGTGAACCATGGGAGTTCGAGATGTGTTGCCTGGCAGGATCGCAACACATCCCCATGCATTTGGTTCCCATGCGCTGTGAAGAACTGAACCGGGATCAGGAAATTGTCGTGATCTGCCACCACGGCGGCCGCAGCATGCAGGTTGCAATGTTTCTCGAAGGCAAAGGCTACCCTAACTTGCTCAACCTGACAGGTGGCGTTGAGGCTTGGGCAACAGAAGTTGATCCGACGATGCGTCGTTACTGAGAATGGCATGAAAAAGCTCGCCTGGCTGTTGATTTCCCCGTTGTTTGCCACTCCGCTTCTGGCGGCGGACTTAATGCAGGTTTATCGCGAGGCGCAGCAAAACGACCAAAATTTTGCTGGTGCCCAAGCCACTCTCGAGGCGGGCCGGGAAAAAATGCCTCAGGGTCGGGCCGGATTGCTGCCCAGCCTCACTCTTTCCGGCAATACCGTATGGAATCAGAACGAAATTTCGACACCTGGCGGCACCACGCTGGCCAAGCCGAATTTCAACAGCAACGGTTATCAAGCGACGCTTTCCCAGCCGCTCTTTCGTTGGCAAAATTGGGTCACTTATGACCAATCTAAAATGCAGGTCGTGCAGGCCGAGGCAAACTTTGCCCAAGCTCAGCAAGATTTGATTCTGCGCGTATCTCAAGCCTATTTTGATATTATTTACGCGATCGAAAACCTTAAAGCCGTTCGCGCCAACAAGTCGGCAATTGGCCAACAGCTCGAATCAGCCAAAAAGAATTTTGAAGTGGGCACGGCCACTATTACCGACAGCCACGAGGCGCAGGCTCGCTCTGACCTGGCGATGGCGCAGGAAATTGCTGCCGAAAGCGATCTGGAGGTGCGGCGTCGCGCTCTGGAAGCAATTATTGGCAAAGAGCCCGGGCCACTGGCGACAACACGCAAGGATGCCGCGCTCAGCGCACCGCAGCCAAGCGATATGAACCAATGGGTAGCGGCGGCGGAAAAGGACAGTATTACCGTTCAAATTCAGCAAGCAGTGGCCGATATTGCGGCGCGTGAAGTGGACAAACAGCGAGCTGGACACTACCCAACCCTTGATCTGGTGGCCAATGTCGGGACGACAAAGTCATACGGCTCAACGCTGATTGGCATGCTCGAAACCGATTACCAGAACGTTGGCGTCCAACTCAATTTTCCGTTGTTTCAAGGGGGTCTGGTTGTGTCGCGGCAACGCGAGGCGACGGCCAACCGGATGGTGGCTCAATCCGGGCTGGAAGCGGCACGCCGTGGCGCGGCACTATCCACCCGTCAGAATTATTTAGGCGTGGTCAACGGCCTGGCGCAGGTCAGAGCGCTGAAAGCGGCACTGGTTTCCTCGCAATCGGCACTAGAGTCAAACAAGCTCGGTTACGAAGTCGGCGTTCGTATCAATATCGATGTACTGAATGCCGAGAATCAGGTTTATGTAACGCGTCGCGATCTGGCCAAGGCCACTTTGGATACGCTGATGTCGCAGTTAAAGCTGAAAGCTGCCGTCGGTGCGCTGGGCGAAGACGACGTCGCTCAGATCAACACCCTGCTCGACCCGACCAACGCGCAATAAGCGCCAGCATGCGCCGCGTGGCGCCTTGATGGGCCTGCGCGAAAGCACGCGCCGCCGCCTGCATTGTGGTCAGTTCTCTTTTATTTCCTAGCAAGCCTTCTACAGCCGCCGCCAAGGCCTGTGGCGACTCGACCCGCCGCGCCGCACCAGCCGCAATGGCATCTTCGGTGGCTTGCAGGAAATTGAAGGTGTGCGGCCCGACCAGAACCGGGCAGCCACAAGCCGCCGCCTCGATCAGATTCTGCCCGCCTAGCGGCAGCAAACTTCCGCCGATAAAGGCTATGTCCGCCAAGATGTAATAGGCGGCCATTTCGCCCATGCTGTCACCGAGCCAAACTTGGGTTTCCGGCGAAGGCTGGCCAGCACTACGCCGCAAGACGTTCATTCCCTGCTCCTTGAGCAAGTCAGCCACTTCATCAAAGCGTTGCGGGTGACGCGGCACGATGACCAGCAAGGCATTCTCGACGGCGACTTGGCGCCACGCCGCGATGATCAATGACTCTTCGCCTTCGCGGGTGCTCGCCGCCAACCAGACTGGACGCTGGCCGAGCGAATCGCGCCAACGCTGGCCGAGCGCAAGGTTCTCCGGGCTCGGCGTAACGTCGAATTTCAAATTGCCACAGACCTCCACCGGGTGGGCGCCGAGCTCAGCAAGACGTTCGGCATCGCCTGTCGTCTGCGCCGCGATGCCGCTCAAGGCAGCGAAAGCCGGTCGCACCAGCGCATCCAGTTTGCCGTAACCACGCGCTGAACGGGCCGACAGGCGAGCGTTTGCCAGCATAACGGGGATCTTCCGGGCCTGCGCGCTTGCCAGCAAATTTGGCCAGATTTCGGTTTCCATCAGCACACCGAAAGCCGGCGAAAAGTGCCTAAAAAACCGGTCGACCGCAGTAGGGTAGTCGTAGGGCAGATAAGCTTGAATTACCCGTTCGCCATAGACTTGTTGCCCGGCGGTGCGGCCGGTCGGCGTCATGCCGGTGAGCAGGATGCGATGCTGCGGCCATTGCGCTTGCAGACCCTCAATCAACGGCTGGGCGGCACGCGTTTCACCGACCGAGACGGCATGCACCCAGATCAGCTTTTCCGGCACTGGCTGACGATAAAAGCCATAACGTTCGCCCAGACGCTGCAGATACTCCGGCTGCTTTCGCGCTCGCCAGAGCAGGCGCAGCCAGATCAACGGGGTGATGAGATAAAGAATCAGCGAATAGAACAGACGGGCCATCAAGCGAGGGCCGCCTGCAATTCAGCCAGCACCGCTGCCACACTTGGGATTTGCGCCTTGCCGCCCAGATTGCGGAAGAAGCCGGCGCCGAGCACGCCGGTCAGGCCGGGGTCGGTGGCGGTGTAGATCGCAACGGTGGGAGTTTTCAGCGCGACGGCGAGATGCGTCAGGCCGGTATCAACGCCGATGGCAGCACACCCGCCGGCCAGCAAGGCAGCGAGTTGCGGAATGCTAAGCGGTGGCGCCGCGACGGCATCAGGGATGCTTGCTGCCAAACGGACAGCGCGTTGACGCTCGACCGGACTACCGCCGGGTAAAATTGAAATGTAGCCCAAGGCATGCAGCGCCTGACCGAGGGCCTGCCAATGCGGTTCAGGCCACAACTTGTCGTCACGACTGGTGGCGCTCAGGAAAACGACGTAGGGTTTGGCCGGCAACCAGTCAAAATCAGCCGGCGCCACCGCAATACCGTAATCCGGTTCGCCCTCAGCGGTATAGCCCAAGGCCGCAGCAACCAAAAGGCGATTGCGGACCACGGCATGCGAGGCCGTTGAAACCTTGAATTTTCGCTCATAAAACATGGCAGCAGCAGGCTCGCGGGCCGAATCGGCGGCATAGCCGGAAAGCGGGCCACGGGCTTGGCGGGCGAGCACGGCGCTTTTGACCAAGCCTTGCGTATCAATAACGAAATCATAGGGCTGAGTCTGTAACGCCCGACGAAAAACACCAATTTCGCGCCAGGTTTTCGCCTTGAACAAGGCTTTGCGCCAGCGCCGGATGGCCACCGGAATGATTTCGCCGACGGCAGGATGCAAGCGCGGAATGGCGGCGAAATTTTCCTCCACACACCAGTCGACCGCAGCATCCGGAAAATGCCGCTTGATGTCGCTAACCACGGGCAAATTGTGGATAACGTCGCCGAGCGAGGAAGTTTTCACGATCAGAATGCGCATCGGCAGATAAAATGACAGCTTTTGGAAGCCCCCATTATAAATGCCTGCCTCGCGTCAGCCGCTTTCTGTTGTCATCATCACGCTCAATGCCGCTGCGCAGTTGGAAGCCTGCCTGCAGAGCGCGCGTTTTGCCGACGAAATTATTGTCGTCGACTCGGGCAGCGCGGATGGCACGCCAGCCCTGGCCGAGCGCTATGGCGCCAAGGTCATTCAGCAGGACTGGCTGGGTTTCGGGCGACAAAAGCAGTTTGCCGTTGAGGCTGCCAGCTACGATTGGGTGCTTTGCCTTGACGCCGACGAGCGGGTCAGCCCGGCCTTGCAGGCCAGCATAGAAAATACCCTGAATACCTCGTCGACCGAAGCATTGCGTGCCGCTTACCGATTCCCGCGCTGCAACCGCTTCCTCGGCCGCTACTTGAAGCATGGCGAAGGTTATCCTGATTGGAGCCTACGCCTGTTCGACCGCCGTCAGGGCCGCTGGTCGGACGATGCAGTGCATGAAAAAGTGGTCAGCCAGGGCAGCATTGGCGAGTTGACCGGCGATCTGCTGCACGATTCGGCCGAGTCACTGGCCAGCTATTTGACCAAGCAGAACCGCTACACCACGCTGGCCGCCGAAATGGCGCTGGCCGCCGGCAAGCGGGCCAGCTTTGGGCGGATTGTGCTCAGCCCATTGTTGCGTTTCTTCAAATTCTATGTCGTCCGGCAAGGCTTCCGCGACGGCCTGCCCGGGCTGATTCACATCAGCATCGGCTGTTTCAATAGCTTCACAAAATATTCCAAAATGCTGGAGCGGCAGCATTCCAATGCTGCACTGCGGTAAAATTATGACTTTCCTGCCAGAGGTTCTCTCGTGAAAATTCTTGTTACCGGCGCCGCCGGCTTTATCGGCTCAACCGCTTCATTACGTTTGCTGGCGCGGGGCGACGATGTCGTCGGCCTCGACAACATGAACGACTATTACGAAGTCAGCCTCAAGGAAAACCGCCTGGCCCGGCTGACCAGCCATGCCAACTTCCGCTTCGTCAAACTTGATGTCGGCGACCGTGCTGGCATGGAAGCGCTGTTCGCGGCTGAGAAATTCGACAAGGTCATCCACCTGGCCGCCCAGGCCGGCGTTCGCTACTCCTTGCAGAACCCGCAGGCCTATATCGACAGCAACGTCGTCGGCTTCACCAACATTCTCGAAGCTTGCCGCCACAACAAGGTTCAGCATCTGGTCTACGCCTCCAGCTCCAGCGTCTATGGCGGCAACACCAAGATGCCTTTCTCCGAGCATGACAGCGTCGATCACCCGGTCAGCCTCTACGCCGCAACCAAGAAGGCCAACGAGTTGATGGCGCACACCTACAGCCATCTTTTCAACCTGCCGACCACCGGCCTGCGCTTCTTTACCGTCTATGGCCCATGGGGCCGGCCGGACATGGCGCTCTTCCTGTTTACCAAAGCCATCCTTGAAGGTCGCCCAATCGACGTCTTCAACTACGGCAACATGCAGCGCGACTTCACCTATGTCGACGACATTGTCGAAGGCGTGATCCGCGTGCTCGACAAGAATGCTGCGGTCAACCCCGAATATGACGCAATTTCCGCCGACCCGGCGACCAGCAACGCCCCCTACCGCGTGTTTAATATTGGTAACAATAACCCGGTACAGTTGCTTGATTTCATCGGTGCCATTGAAGACGCACTCGGCCAGAAAGCCGAAAAGCGCCTGTTGCCGCTGCAGGATGGCGATGTTCCCGCCACTTACGCCAACACCGATCTGCTCAATGACTGGGTTGGCTTCGTGCCGGGCACCAGCGTGCATGAAGGTGTAGGCCGCTTCGTTACTTGGTATCGCGATTACTACAAGGTTTAAGGAAAAATTATGTGTGGCATCGTCGCAGCAGCAGCTGGTAAAAACATCGTCCCGGTCCTCGTTGAAGGCCTGAAGAAACTCGAATACCGGGGCTATGACTCGGCCGGTCTGGCCGTTATCGCTGGCGACAACATCGAACGCGTCCGCTCGGTTGGCCGGGTCGCCGAGTTGGAAGCCGCGTCGGCCAATACCCAGGCGGTGACGGGCATTGCCCACACCCGCTGGGCCACCCATGGCGTACCCAGTGAACGCAATGCTCACCCGCATATTTCCGGCTCGATCGCCGTCGTGCACAACGGCATTATCGAAAACTACGAAAGCCTGCGTCGCGACCTGACCGCCCAAGGCTACGTTTTCACTTCCGATACCGATACCGAGAGCATCGCCCACCTGCTCGAAGCTACTTTGAAGGTCGAACCTGACCTCTTCAAGGCCGTGCAGATCACCTGCCGGCAACTGGTCGGCGCCTACGCCATCGCCGTCATTGACCATAGCCAGCCCGGCAAAGTCATCGTCGCCCGTGAAGGCTCACCGCTGCTG
>Ga0136636_10002823_pt1 | contig 10389 bp, 7 predicted proteins | sample AntDrymUQ8522106_2_FD_104653 | JGI IMG/M metagenome (GOLD analysis project Ga0136636, IMG submission 104653) | Polar desert sand microbial communities from Dry Valleys, Antarctica - metaG UQ852 (21.06) | ecosystem: Environmental > Terrestrial > Soil > Desert | place: Antarctica: Dry Valley... | reverse complement strand
TTTCCTCCTTCGCTGGGCGGACGACATGAAAGAAGCCAGGGCGATGTTCATGGAAGCCCAGGTGAGCTTTGTCGAAGTCGAGTCGAACACGGCGAAATGAACTCTACGTCGTTGTTGCGCTTAGAAAGCTCGCTTCGATTGCGGCGAAACTGGATGTTTTCCGCATCCTGTATCGTTGTACTGATGCTTTATTTCGTTGCGCCCGAAGTCAGTGCGCGAATTGCAACGAAGTCCGACCTCAGTGGCGCCATCGCCTATCTGGCCGATGACGGGCAGTCCGTCAACCTTTACGTGCTTGACCTTCGCCAGGGGAAGACAGTCGAGGTCGCCCGAGGACTCTACGAATGGCCGATCCCATGCTGGATAAACAACGGGAGGCGCCTGGTTGTTGGCTCCCGACGTGGTGATGCTCAACACCTCTGGGTCACAGACTTGGACGGTTCTCCCATTAGGGATATAACGCCGAACGATCCTTATGCTGATCAGATGGCGTGCGCGAACAAGGGTTCTCAAATCGTCATTAAGACCGCGTCGGGACTCGTCGTCCTTGACGCGGAACGCGGCGACCGCAAGCTGCTTGTCGAACCTAAGAATATGTGGATTGGCTATCCGGCCTGGTCGCACGACGGCAAGACGATTGCGTTCATCGAAGGGTCTGGCGAATCAGGTCGGCCGCAGCGTCTATGCGTCATCGACAGCACTGGCGCCAACCGCAAATGCATCGCCGAGGACGCTGCAATGTTTTCTACGCCGGCATGGTCGCATTCGGACAACGAAATCGCCTACAAGACCACTCGTAGAGAAGAGCGACTTCAGATCGTGCGGATCAGCGACGGCCGTGTCACGGCGTTACAAGGCAAGCCGCGGAACGGCAGCAAAGAATTTTCCTGGTCTCGGGACGCGCAAGCGATGATTTATGCGGAGGGCTGGCCTGGCATGGCCCTGTATCTGGAGGACATGAATAACGGTGAGCGCAAAGTGCTCGCTTACGGCATACCGCAATATGCCGCCGTCAGCACGGGTGGGCAAATTCTCTTCACAGATATCGGAAGCCCGAAACGCACCCCGCTGTTCCAGGGCATCGTCCCTTGCATCGGCGATTGTGGAAGGGCGATATTCGCGATGCGTGCGGACGGCACCAAGCTGCGTCGCCTCAGCCCGCGATACAAGGAAATTCACGGCTTCGTACTGAGCGAGGAGTAGCAGCGCGTAAAATGGGCCACGCTCAATTGCAACGCATACGCTGGCGTTTCGATTCAGAAGAGTCAATGTGCCACCCGGTCGCGTCGCTCGCCTGGCGCACAGACTGAGCGCCAGTGTGATCTGGGAGATCGCTTCCAACATCCTCTCAGGCGCTTAACGAGATCGCCGTGCCACGATGCATGCGAAAGGGAATGAACCATGTTGATCCAGGAAATTTTTGGCATAGAACTCCCCGTGATTCAGGCGCCGATGGCCGGGGTTCAGAACAGTGCGCTGACCATCGCCGTCTCAAATGCCGGTGGGCTGGGATCGCTGCCTTGTGCAATGCTCGGCGCCCAGGCTCTGCGCGCCGAGCTCGACACCATCCGGGCGCAGTCGGATCGTCCGTTCAATCTCAACTTCTTCTGCCACCAGCCGCCGATTCCGGACGTTGCCCGGGCGAGTGCCTGGCAAGCCCTGTTCGCCGACTACTATACCGAGTTCGACATTGACCCGACGAAGATAGCACCTGGCCCACAGCGGACGCCGTTCAACGAAGAAATGGCCGATCTCGTCTGTGCATACCAACCGGCGGTGGTGAGTTTCCATTTTGGCCTGCCGTCACCGCAACTGATCAACCGGGTGCGCTCCTGTGGCGCAAAAATTATGTCATCGGCAACGACCGTTGAAGAGGCGCTGTGGCTGGAAGCCCGTGGCGTCGATTGCATCATCGCCCAGGGCCTGGAGGCTGGCGGGCATCGCGGGATGTTTCTCAGCGACGATATCAATACCCAGGTGGGCACTTTCGCCTTGCTTCCGCAAATCATCCGCGCGGTCAAGGTTCCGGTTATTGCGACCGGCGGAATTGCCGACGCCAGCGGGGTACGGGCGGCGCTTGTCCTCGGCGCTGCCGGGGCGCAGGTCGGTACCGCTTTCATGCTATGTCCTGAGGCGACGACGAGCGCCGGCCATCGCGCGGCGCTGAAAAGTGCCAGCGCACGAAGCACCGCCCTGACCAACGTTTTTTCAGGCCGACCCGCGCGTGGCATTGTCAATCGTTTGATGCAGGAACTCGGGCCGATGAACCCAACAGCGCCAGGGTTTCCGCTGGCATCGTCGGCATCAGCCCCCTTGCGGACCAAGGCAGAAAGCATCGGAAGTGGCGATTTCTCACCGCTGTGGGCCGGCCAGAATACGACGGGGTGCCAGGAAATCCCGGCCGCACTGCTCACCCGGGGTTTAGCGAGTCAATGAACGAAATGCTAGCCGCTGCCGGCGCCAGGGGTCTGTTCTGCCGCCAATAGTCGACCGATCGCATGACGCAGCCGAACCAAGCACAAGGCGCCAATCGATCGCGCCGCATTCGTTTTGACGTCCACTTCATGGTTGACCGGCATGCCGTCCCCGACGCCTGACGAAGCAGTCGCCGCCACGCGCGAATGGCTTGAACGGGCGGTGATCGGGCTCAATCTGTGTCCTTTTGCCAAGGCCGTCCATGTCAGAGGCCGGATCCGCTATGTCGTCAGCGCAGCGACCGATACCGACGCTCTGCTCGCCGACCTGGAACGGGAACTGCAGTATTTGCTCGGCGTCTCGCCGGACGAAACGGACACCACACTGCTCATCCATCCGCAGGTGCTCGGCCGTTTCGCCGACTTTACCGATTTTCTCGATCTCGTCGAGGTCGTGGTCCGCATGCAAGGGCTTTTCGGCACTTTGCAGGTCGCTCATTTCCACCCCGATTATTGCTTTGCCGACGCCGAGCCCGACGATCTCGGCAACTACACCAACCGTTCGCCTTATCCGATCTTGCATTTGCTGCGCGAAGCGAGCGTCGCTCGCGCCGTCGCTGCCTTTCCCGAGGCGGCCAGCATTTACGAACGCAACATTGCCAAGCTTCAACGCCTGGGCCACGAAGGCTGGCAGGCGCTGGTGCTCGGCCCGGCCGATGAAGCGGGCGGTTAGATCCGCGAGAAGACGCTGCACCGCCATTTGCGCTGAGCGTTTCGCTAAATCCGCTGTCTAATTTTCCGCGTCCTGTCGCAAGCGGGGCGGAGGCACCGTCCGGCAGCCATTATGCGGGGCAAGAAATCGTTCAAATCAAAAGTGACGCTGGGGGAACACCATGCCGCAGGAAGAAACTCGCGCCTCTTCTTCGGGTTTCTGTCCCGTTGTCGCGCACATGCCGGTCGGCGCGCCGCTCGATGAAAATTCTTATCGCCGGGTGATCGAATGTGCGCCGAGCGCGCTGGTCATGATCGACCGCGCCGGCACGATGGTCCTCGTCAATGCGCAGGCCGGCAGGCTGTTCGGCTACGCGCTCGAGGCGCTGGTCGGGCAATCGGTCGAGATGCTGCTGCCGGCGCGCTTTCGGCCCCACCACCAGACGTACCGCGCCGGTTACTTCGGCGACCCGTCGCCGCGCCCGATGGGCGCCGGACGCGACCTGCTCGGCTGCCGCGCCGACGGCAGCGAGTTTCCGATCGAGATCGGCCTTAATCCGATCGGCACCGAAGCTGGGGCGATGGTGCTCGCCTCGATCATCGACATCAGCGAGCGCCTGCGCGCCCAGCAGCGGCTCGAAGACGCGCTGCGCGAAAAGACCGTACTGCTCAACGAAGTGCACCACCGCGTGAAAAACAATCTGCAGGTCATTACCAGCCTGCTCAATCTGCAGGCCGACCACGCCGCCGATCCGCGCCTGCGCGCCATCCTCGGCGAGAGTTGCGGCCGCGTCAAGGCGATGTCGCTGACGCACCAGCTACTTTACGAGCACAAGGAGTTTTCGCACCTCGATCTGGCCGATTACCTGCAGCGGCTGGTTCAGTCGATCCGTGCCACTTACCGCGCTGCCGACGCGCGTATCGTGCTGCGCTGCGAGTTTCCGCCCGGCGGCATCCATCTCGAACTCGAACGGGCGATCCCCTGCGGCCTGCTGGTCAATGAACTTTTGAGCAATTCGTTCAAGCACGCCTTCCCCGGCGAGAGGCGTGGGGAAATCGTCGTCGTGCTCGGCGCGGACGCTGACGGCCAGATCGATCTTTGCGTCTCCGACAACGGCATTGGCCTGCCCGACGAGGCAGTGCTGGCGCAGAGCCCGACGCTCGGCTTGCAACTCGTGCCGCTTTTTGTCGACCAGTTGCACGGCTCGTTGACCATGACCGGCGATGGCGGCGCGCACTTTCGCGTCCGCTTTCCCAAACGCTCGACGCGAAAGGACGCCCCATGAACGCGCGCTTGCCGATCAACCTGATGCTCGTCGAGGACGAGCGCATCGTCGCCTTTGATCTGAAACGGCAGTTGCACAGCTTCGGTTACAAGGTCAGTTCGGTTGTCGCCAGCGGCGAACAGGCGGTCGAACGCGTCAGCGAGGCAAAGCCCGACCTGGTGCTCATGGACATCCACCTCGAGGGGCGTATGGACGGCATCGAAGCGGCCGCCGAAATCCGCTCGCGGCACCAGATACCGGTCGTTTTCCTCACCGCCTACGCCGAGGACGATACCTTGCGCCGCGCGCTCGGCAGCCGCCCCTTCGGTTATCTCGTCAAACCCTGCGAAGGCCGCGAGCTGCACGCGACAATCCAGATGGCGCTGGCGCGCCACGAAGACGCACTGGCCATCGAGCGGAGTGAAGAGCGCCTGCAGCTGGCGCTCGACGCGGGCGCGCTCGGCGTTCTCGAATGGAGCCCGGAGATCAACCGGCTGCGCGGCGACAGGCACCTCGGCAGTCTGTTCGGCGACCACCTGACGCCGCTCGACGAGCCGTGGGATCGGTTCATCGAGCGCGTCGTCGGCGAAGACCGCGAACGCGTCAAGGCGGCGCTCAATCCGACGCTGCTCGGCGCCGAAGCGGTGCAGGTCGAGTTCCGTACCGCCGGCGATCCGTCGGCCCCGCGTTACATGGAGGCGCGCGCCAAGGCGTACGGCGGCACCCGCTCGAGCGGCCGCGTCGTCGGCGTGCTGCAGGACGTAACGCAGCGGCGGCGCAATGAAGAACGCCTGCGCCAGTCGAGCGTCGTCTTCCTGACCAGCGCCGAGGCGATCCTGATCACCGACGCCGAGCGCCGGATCGTCGCCGCCAATCCGGCGTTTTCGCGCATCACCGGTTTCAGCGAAAACGAGGTGCTCGGCCACGATCCGGACGTTCTGCTGCGCGTCAGTCACGCTACCGAGCACGATGACTCCTGGCTCGACCCCGGCAGCGACTACTGGCAGGGCGAAGTGCGCTGCTATCGCAAGACCGGTGACGCCTTCCCGGCCTGGCAGAACGTCAGCGTCGTGCGCGACGCGAACGGTGCGGCGACGCATTACGTCACCGCCTTCTCCGACGTGACGGCGATCTACGACGCTCAACAGCAACTTCAGCACCTGGCGCATCATGACGCGCTCACCGGCCTGCCCAACCGCCTGCTTTTTGCCGACCGGCTCAAGATCGCCATCGAGCAGGGCCTGCGCAGCAAGCAGGGCTGGCTGGTACTTTTTCTCGACCTCGACGGCTTCAAGGTGATCAACGACACGCTCGGGCACGCGGTCGGCGACGAGCTCTTGCGCATCGTCGGTATGCGTCTCAAAAGCGTCTTGCGTGCCAGCGACACCGTTGCCCGCCTCGGCGGCGACGAATTCGTGATCCTTGCCGGAACGACCGGGAGTCCCGAATACGCGACGCAGCTCGCGCACAAGATACTCGATCAGTTGCGCGTGCCGGTCGCGCTCTCCGGCCACACGCTATCGATCACCGCCAGCCTCGGCGTCGCCGTCTTTCCCGATAACGGCAGCGACAGCGAGCAACTGATGCGCGCCGCCGACATGGCGATGTACTCGGCCAAAGCCAACGGCCGCAACCGCTTCCATCTCTACACCGACGACATGTCAGCGCGCGCCGACGAGCGCATGTACATCGAGCAAGGGCTGCGCCGCGCGCTGGCCAACGACGGACTCCTCCTGTATTTCCAGCCGCGCGTCGATCTTGGCCGGCGCCAGATCGTGGGCGCCGAAGCGCTGGTGCGCTGGCCGCAGGCCGGACGCGGCCTGATCGCACCCGATGCGTTCATCGCCGTCGCCGAGGAAAGCGGCATGATCGAGCAGCTCGGGCGCTGGGTCATGCACCAGGCGTGCACGCAAATCCTTAGCGTCGCCGAGCAGGCACGCGCGCGCGGCGAGACCTTCCATCTCGCCGTCAATGTATCGGCGCGCCAGTTCATCGGCGCGGACTTCGTCGCCGTCGTCCGCTCGGTACTCGAAGAAACCGGTTTTCCGGCCGAAGCCCTCGAACTCGAAATTACCGAAAGTACGCTGCAGTCGACCGAACGCAGCGTGTTCATCCTCAAAGCGCTGGCCGCGATGGGCGTTGCCGTCAGCATCGACGACTTCGGTACCGGCTACTCGTCGCTCAGCGTTCTGCGCGACCTGCCGGTCAACCGCATCAAGATCGACCGCTCGTTTATCTCCGGCCTGCCCGAGAGCGAAAGCGAGCGCGCCATTGTCACCGCTATCGTCGCGCTGAGCCGGGTCATGCGCATGGCGATTACCGTCGAGGGTATTGAGCGCGAGGAGCAGGCCGAACTGCTCGAGCAACTCGGCTGCCACGAGGGCCAGGGTTTCTACTTCGGACGGCCGATGCCCATCGCCGATCTTTCGCTCATGATAAGCGAGGGCTGCCGCGGCCGGGTTTCGGGCGCCTCGTCGCACTCCTCGGAGCGCTGAGCAAGACCGTGCGCGGCGAGGGCGCGGCATTTTTGCTTGGCGCCCTTGCTCGGTCCCTGTTTTGCTGCTCAGTCATTCCACGCCCGTGCAGCACATGCCACACGTCGCACTATTGCCGATATTGCCCAGCTGATCAGTTGCTCAAGCCGGCAGTTTCTCAAGCGGCTGCGAGGCACTGCGCTACCGGCTATCATGGACACACCATTTTTTAATCTGGCGCGTTCTCTGCGATGGCGCTTCAGATCATCGACCGGGCTGCGATGAGCCTGGCGGAGATGAGTGCAGCGTTCGATAACTCATCTGCCTGCCGCAAAGAACTGCGCGGTACGGCGAATGATTCTTCAAAGTGACGCTTGGGGAGGCGACAATGAGAAGGTGCAAACGGTGCTTGGTGCCCGAGATCGTTCCCGGCGTCAGGCTATCGACGGTCGATGTCTGCAACCTGTGTGGCGATCAGCACGCCTTGGCGCTGCAGGCTGGCCAAGTGGAGCAGTCGCGGCTTGCCGACGAAGCCGATTTCGAAAAAGCGCTTGCTGATTGCCGTGGCCAGGGCCAGTACGACTGTCTGGTTCCGCTCAGCGGCGGCAAGGACAGCGTCGATCTCCTTTATCGGCTCAAGGTCGAGCGCAAACTCAAGGTGCTCGCCTTTACTGCTGACGTGAACATCCCGCCACTCGCCTGGGACAACATCCGGCGCACGATCGCCAAACTCGATATCGATCACCTCACTTACACGCCTTCGCACGCGTTCTACGAAAAGGCTTTTCGTTACCTGTTGCGCAACCAGGAAGAACGCGGCGCCGTTTACACGATTTCCTACGTCTATGCGCCGCTGTTTGAAGGCGATGCGATCAAGCTGGCTATCGAAAAAGACATCCCGCTGGTCCTTGCCGGTTACTCGCCGGGGCAGCCTGAACCCGAGCGCATGCTCTATGAGTTCTCGCGCGAGCTGATTTGCAAAACCGACTGGACGCCGCCGGCGCTGGCCGCGAGCGGCGAGTTTTCCGACGATGAGCTCGGCCGTTTTTACAACGCCAACAATTATCCCGCGGGAACGCGCTTCCCGCGCTATCTCGGACCTTTTCACGCGTGGGCTTACGATCAGGAAGAGATCATGCGGCAGGTCGTTGCCCGCGGTCTCGTCGCGACGAGCAAGCATGCAAGCCCGATCCATAGCAATTACCCGATCAACTGGCTGTTGATGTATTCCGACCTGCGGACTTTTGGCTACAACCCCTACCTGCCTGAATTTGCCGCGCTGATTCGCAGCGACAAGGCGAGCCTCAGTTACTGGCGCGTGATGGGGCCGCTCGTCGATTTCATGATCCGCCATCGCCTCGGCCCGGGCCGTGAAGTCAGCCGCAGCCTGAAGTGGCTGGACCTTGACGCCGACGAGTTACGCATCACAAAAGCACGCGGCGCTTACGATCCGCAGCCGGCGCTCGCCTAATGACGCCGGACGTCGACGCGCTCTTCGCAACGGCGGGCTGGACCGTCCCCGGCCTGCTGCAGGCGCGCAGCGACCGCTCTCCCGACGCCATCGGCTTATCGCAACCCGACCATCAGGGCGAGTGGCAAACGACCAGCTGGCGCGCGTATCAGCGCAACGTCGCCGCACTTGCCCGCAGCCTTACTCGCCTGGGGCTCGCGGCTGGCGACCGCGTCGGCATCATCGGCCCGAACGACAAGGCCTGGGATGTCGCGCAATTGGCGGTGATGGCCGCGGGTGGCGTTGTCGTCGGTCTCGACTCTTACGGACTCGACGAGCATCTTCAGGATGTTGCCGAGCGCTGTGCTTTTACGGCGCTCATCGTCGGCGACAGCGCAGAGCTGGCGCGGCTTGGCGATCGCGCGCGCAGCCGGCTGCGCTTCGTCGTTTGCTTCGGAGCGTCCGCCGAGCCCGGCCTGATCGCTCTCTCGGGCCTTTTGGCCGAAGCGGCGGAGGTCGGAACGTGGAATCTCGCGCAGCCCGATGCGCCGGCGACGATCATTTTTACTTCGGGAACGACCGGCCGGCCGAAAGGAATCGAGTACACGCAGCGCCAGATGTGCGCTGCCGCAGCGGCGATGCTGGCGAGTTTTCCTGATACGGGCAGCGAAACCCGGACCGCCTGCTGGCTGCCGCTGGCCAACCTTTTTCAGCGCATGATCAATATCGCGGCGATTGGCTGTGGCGCACAAACGTTTTACGTTGCCGACCCACGCGATCTGATGCGCCATATTGCCGGCATCGCGCCGCATACTTTCATCGGCATTCCGCGCTTCTTCGAAAAGCTGAGCGCCGGAATCGACGAAGCCATCGGAAAAAAGCCGGCCTGGCAACAGAATCTCGTGCACTGGTCGCTCGCTGTCGGCGACCGCCGCGCGCGTGCCCGGCGCGAGGGCCAGGCGATCAGCTCGGGACTTGCGCTGCGATGGTCGGTCGCCGAGCGGCTGGTGCTGAAAAAGCTGCGCGCCACCCTCGGCGGCAACCTGCGCTACATGATCAGTGGCTCGGCGCCACTTGCGATCTCGTTGCTCGAACGCTTTGACGCCATCGGCGTGCCGATTTACGAAGCGTATGGGCTTAGCGAAAACATCGTCCCGATCGCCATCAGCCGGCGCGGTGCGTGTCGTTTCGGCAGCGTCGGCCGTCCGACCGCGGGCAATGAAGTCCGTCTCGCCGCCGACGGCGAGCTGCTGGTGCGCGGGCCCGGTGTCTTTTCCGGTTATTTCGGCGAAAGCCGCGTTGCCGGTGCCGTGGAAAACGGTCTCGACAGCGAGGGCTTCTATCACAGCGGAGACCATGCGCAGATCGACGCCGACGGCTTCATCACCTTGCTCGGCCGCAAGTCGGCAATTTTCAAAACGTCGACCGGGCGGCGCGTCGCGCCCGATCCGATCGAAGGCCTGCTGTTGCAGATCGCGGGGGTCGAGCAGGCGTTTGTCTGGGGCGGCGGGCGAACGGTGCCGCTGGCGCTGCTCGTCGTCAGCGACGCCGTCTGGCAGTTCGGCCCGGACGCGCTCGGCGACAGCCTTCGCCTTGGCGCGGCGGCGGCGCTTGCCACGCTGCCGCGTTATCTCAACCCGGCGGCGCTGGCGGTGACGACGCGGCCATTCTCGATCACCGGCGGCGAACTCACCAGCAATCTCAAGATGCGGCGGGCGAATATCGAAAAGAGCTATGCCGCGCTTCTCGACGAACTGAGCGCCCGCGTCGACGCCGCCGACGGCACACCTTTTGCGGCGCCGAGCCGCGACAGCACTACTTTGTTGATCAGCCTATGAAAACCTACTTCGTGACTGGCGCGACCGGCGCCATCGGCAGTGCGCTCGTCCCGCTGTTGCTCGAGGATGCAACGACCGCAGTGCGCCTGCTCCTGCGCGCGCCCACGGCCGAAGCACTCGCCTTGCGCCTCGAGAACCTGTTCGCCTTCTGGCGCATCGACGCCAGCGATGAAGCGACCCGCTCGCGCGTGAAAGTCTTCCGCGGTGACGCTACCCTGCCGCAGTTTGCCCTGGCGG